>Ga0315274_10000311_pt1 | contig 76040 bp, 55 predicted proteins | sample YL17G02_20_MG_FD_203700 | JGI IMG/M metagenome (GOLD analysis project Ga0315274, IMG submission 203700) | Sediment microbial communities from Yellowstone Lake, YNP, Wyoming, USA - YL17G02_20 | ecosystem: Environmental > Aquatic > Freshwater > Lake > Sediment | place: USA: Wyoming | collected... | reverse complement strand
GGGAGAAGCTGGAGGCCCTGGAGATCAATGCGGCCAAGCAGGCGGGGCTGCTCGCCATCGTACCGGTTCTCGAACTGCCCCAGGAAGAGGAGGTCCAGAAGTTCCTGTTCCGGGACAAGCTCCATGAGCAGGTGAAGAAGGCGGGCATCAATGCGGAGCCGCTCCAGTTCCTGGCCTCCCGAAAGCTCAAGGACATGCCCTATAAGACCCTGAAGATTCAATGCAAGGGCAAGTGCAAGTTCGATCAATTGCTGGACCTGCTGGCGGCGCTGAAGGAGAATCCATACTTGGTGGGCGTCGAGGAGTTGAAGATCGAGTGCGACTCGAGGCAGCCGCCGGATAAGAGGCAGGAGGTGGAAATCGTGCTGACTGTCTCGACGTTTGTTCGATGATACGAGGTAGTGCCGGTTGGATACTGTATAATCGATGAGGCCTGAAACTGCCAATCATGGTCAACGCGATCTGGTGCCCTCGGCTCTCATAGCCGTGGCGGCGCTCTTGGGGGCCTTGGCATTTGCGAAAGTGGCGAGTCTTGTACGCGCCGAGCACATGATCGCCCAAGTTCGCAGTCTGGGCAAGCAGGACCCGAACGACCTGCAGGCTTCTCTTCGCAAGGCGAAGGAAAGCGCAGATGCCTTGAAGAAGAGCAACCTGTTCGTCAAGGAGGCTCCGAAGGAGCACCCGGTCAAGCAGGTGGCTGGAATTCTCGGCGCCGAGGTCATGATCGGGGATAAGTGGTACAAGGTGGGCGAGAAGGTTGGCGACGCGACCATTCTCGCGATCGCGGCGACAGAGGTTACCATCGAGTGGCAGGGTCAGAAGAAGAGCTTTGCGCCCCTGGCGGCGGCGAGTGCGCAACCGGAGCCACCCTCCAAGCCGTCCGAGGAGAAGCCTGAAGCGGCGAAACCGCCCGAGCCGGGTAAGCCGGCCCCGCCGGCGCCCCCTGTTCAGGCCAAGGTGGAAGCTCCGCCGACGGAGAACGACCCGCTGGCCTGGATGGGCATCACCCTGTCGCCCAAGCTGAGGGAGATGATTCTTGCGAAATGGAACTCTGCTTCCGACGAGGAAAAGCGGAAGGCTATGGAGGAGTGGAACAAGATGCCCGAGGGGGAAAGGCAGAAGGCCCTGGATATGATAGAGCAGAACTTGTAGGCAGTGGGCGTTGCGTGTAAGGTGATGTCCACAAGAGATCCGTTATGAACGACAAGACGTTTCAGCACGGCGTTGAGCCACTGGCCAGGGTGTTGCTGGCAATCGCGGCACTGCTGGGCACCTTCCTGTTCGTGGAGGTCGCGATGTACTTTGTGACCACCTCGGATGCGGATAGCCTCGTAGCCGGCGCGACGCGCTCCGCACTCGGCAGACCGGCTGCTGCGCCGTCGGCGGAGAGCAAGGCCGTCGTCGAAGGGCTCAGGAAGAACAACCTGTTCGCCCCGCCCGCCCCGAAGCAGTATCCGATCAATGAGGTTATCGGTATCCTGGGCAACCAGGCGCTGATCAACGGCCAGTGGTATAAGGCGGGCGACACGGTGGCGGAGGCCAGAATCCTTGCCATCGAGCCGACGAAGGTCAAAGTCACGTGGAACGGCCAGGAGAAGGAGTTCATGCCCATCGGCTCGACGGGCTCGGGCGGCCGGGAAGGCCCGGGGCGCAAGGGCGGCCCGCCGACTCGCGGAGGGGCGCCCATGGTGGTGACAGGCGGTGCGTCCGGACCCGCGTCCGGGGGGGCCATGGCCGGCCTGCCGCCAGAGGAACGCGACCAGCTCACAGAGCGATGGAAGAACATGACGCCGGAGGAACGGCAGAAGAATCGCGACGAGATGCGTGCGCGATTCGGCCGCAGAGGCCAGTAGCGGAAGCAAGGAAGAAAGGTCGGTCACATGAAGTACATGAACATCGCAGTCTCGGTCATCATTGCCGCCGCCGTGCTCATCGCCGCCTATGCCGTTGGCCTGCTGGTGCGACACGCCCGCACGCACGACAGGCAGCCCGGACCGCCGGCGGTCACGACGAACGAGGACCCTGCCACCGTGAAAGCCATGATGGAACAGCAGAGGCCTGGCGGCCGACGTGCGAGCACCGCCGACGCGAACATGCCGGCACAAGTCAAGGCCAAGAGAGAGGAAATGGCCAAGAAAATGAAGAACATGACCGAAGAGGAGAAACGCCGGTTCACCGAAGAACAGGTACGCAGCCATCTTGGCCCCGCGGGCGGCAGAGGACGATTCCGCGAGCTATCGCCCGAGGAACGCCAGAAGATCATGCAGAGGTGGCAGACCCTGTCGGGCGAGGACAAGAAGGCGTTCGAGGCCCAGATGGGGATGTCCCCGGAGGTGGCCGGGGAGCCGCCGCAAGCCCCTTCAGATGCGAAAGATGCAACGACGCAACAGAATCCCGAGCAAACCTCCGAGCAGGGTGCGGGGCCCGGTCCCGGGCAAAGCGACTCGGAGCCGAACAACGCCGGTCAAGGGTAATCATTGAACGTGAACCAGTACGCTGCTGAAATGAGGTGATGACATTGGAACGGTCTAAGTGGGTCCTATGGGGCGTAGTCGTTGCCGCTGCCGTCGTGATCGTCTGGCGAGTCGGCTTTTATGCACCGGAGGCTCGTCTGGCGACGATGGAGCGTCAGGCAAGTGTGCAGTCCGCTTCGATGGCGCGTGGCTCTGCCGAGCCCGCGAGAGAGAAGACGTCCTCGGCCGCCGGCGAGCCGAACGCAGCCGCCAATGCCCCAAAGGCGCCTGCGGATGCCAACAAGCCGGTCGGTGGGACAGAGCCGAACCGCCCGGCAGAATCGGGCAAGCCCGCCGAGCCCAATCAGCCGGCACAGGCCGCTACGCCTGACAAGGCCAATGCGGCCGAAGCGAGTACGGGCGACAAGGGCACGGTGAGTGAGTCCGGCGAGCCCATGGAGGCGGTGAACCTCAAGGATGTCGAGATGAAGAACATCATCGACAAGATCGCCCAGTGGACCGGTAAAACGGTCATCCCGCACGACGAGGTGATGAAGCAGAAGGTGACGATCTATGCGCCCGAGAAGCTGCCTCGCAAGAAGGCGCTCGAGAAGATCTACAGTGCCCTTCGCATGAAGGGGTATATGGTGGAAGAGTCAGGCGACACGATTTTCCTCAAGCCGCTGGCCGGGGCGAAGCTCGGTGTCTTCCCGACCGTCGGCCCCGACGAGCCGCTGGCGGCGTTCGAGAACAAGGACCAGATCGTACAGAAGCTCTTCAAGCTGACCAACTATCCGCCCGCTCAGATGGGCGAGATCGTCCGACCCCTGGTGGGCGACTTCGGCCACGTCAGCGCCGATGCCACGACAGGCACGTTGCTCGTCATCGACGCGGTGGGGAATCTCCAGCGGATCGAGGACATCATCCGGCAGTTTGACGTTTCGGGAGCGGGCAAGGCGATCACGGACGTCATCGAGATCAAATACGGCGATCCCTCGGAGATCGTCCAATTGCTGCGGATGCTCCTCGGGGAGTCGCCCGACGGCGGGCGGGGCCGAAGGTCCTTTGGTGGCAGAGTGTACAACCCGTCCAGGCCTGGCGGGGGCCCGGGAGGACCGCCACAGGGACCGGGAGGCGCCAAGAGTGCCGCGGCGACATCCGTGACTATCCCAGGCAGCGAAATCCCCATCGTCCTCATACCCGAGTCAAAGCGCAAATGGATCATCGTCAGCGGCTCTGCGGAGGACATAAAGAAGATTCGTGAATGGGTGGAGAAGCTTGACCGGGAGGAGCCGGTCCGATCCGAGTACGAAACCGTCCCCGTCTCTTATGCCGACCCACAGGAGGTGGCGGACCGGATCAACCGAGCGTTGGAGGAGCTGCCCGGCTCGTCGTTGCGGCCCAGCGTCGTCGTTCAGCCACTGCAGCAGTCCAGGCAGATCATGATCTTCGGCCGGACCGAGCTGCGCGAAATGGTCAAGAAGCTGATCCTGGAAGTGGATATCCCGGCCGGGACCTTTCTGACGGAGCACTTCCCGCTCAAGCACGCCGACCCGGAGCAGGTCAAGCAGAACCTCGACAGTCTGTATGGCGAGAATATCCCCCGGTACGACATGTATAGTTACTATAGGTACGGGGCCGGAAGCCGGCGCACGCCCGCCGACACCGTGAAGGTGATTGCGTTCGCCGCGATGCAGCAGCTCACCGTGATCGCGTCTCCGGAGAACATGGAGAAGATCCGAAACCAGATCAAGGAGTGGGACGTTCCGCTGGATGTGGATGCGGTCAAGCCGAGGATCATCGAGCTGCGCAACTCCGACCCGCTGCAGATGGCGGACCTCCTGTCCAAGTTGTTCTCGGAGGAGACGGATATGAGCCGCTCGTTTTTCCGGATGTATCTCTTCGGCGACATGGGCGACCAGCGTCAGAATATCGTCGGTCCCTTGTACGGGAAGCTCACGTTCGAGGCGGTCCAGGGGACCAAGAAGATCATCGTCATCAGCAAGATCCCCCAGGCCTACGACGTTATCGAGCAGCTCGTTATGGACCTGGATCGCCAGGAAATGGCGGAAAGTCCCCACGTCGTCCAGATCAAGTATGCGGACACGGAAGATCTCGCCGAACGATTGAACGCGATGTTCAACGAGCCGGGGACAAGCGCCCGCATTCGCCGGACGACGCAGGGCCTGGGCCAGTACTCCATGGACGAAACGGGAGGCAGCCAGGGCCAGAACAACGCACGGAATGCCAGCAACAACGCGAACCAGGGCAATGCTTCCGAATACACGCCGTGGTGGTCTTCCGGCGCGAGGCGGGCCCCGAATGAAGAGCCGATCAGCAACGTCATCGGGCACGTGCGATTCGTTCCCGATCCGAGGAGCAAGTCCATCCTGGTGCTGGCCCCTCGCGAGTTCCAGGCGAGCATTGCGGACACAATCAAGGAGTTGGACGTGCCCGGCAAGCAGGTGATGGTCAAGGCGGTCGTCATCGAGGTGGACCACCAGGACCTGACCTCCCTGGGAGTGCAATTGTCGTCCGGGCCGTTCGCCGTGGGAGAGAACGCGGTTACGGCGCTCTCGGAGCTTGCCTATCTTGAAGAGCGAGGCTCCGCAACGATCAAGGCGGGAACCAGCGTGACGGCTCTGGTGGATTTCCTCGTCAAAAAGGTCAATGCCCAGATCCTCAATCAACAGGCGCTGTGGACCCAGGACAATGAAGAGGCCAGCTTCTTCAAAGGGCAGGAAGTCGCCTTCCAAACGACGGCGTCGACTTCGGAGACGGGCGGCCGGGTCACGCAGAGTTTCGAGTACAAGAAGATTGGCATGACGCTCGCCGTGCGGCCCAGTATCACGCCCGAAAGGAACGTGGACATGGTCGTCACGGTACTGTTGTCGAATTTGACCGGCGACTCGATCAATCAGCAGCCGGTCACGCGAGTCATGAATACCACCACGAATATGATCGTGGCAGATGGCCAGACCCTCATGTTGGGCGGCATCCTGTTCCAGACGGACAGTAAGATCACCAGGAAGGTCCCGCTCTTCGGCGACCTGCCGGTGGTGGGCGGCCTCTTCCGGCACAACGACGTGACCAAGACGAATAATGAATTGATCATCTTCATCACGCCGTACGTCATCGACGAGAGAGTGGAGTTGCCCGAAGCCACGCTCCAGCAGCTCGAAAAGCCCAAACAGAGGTTGGAACAGGTCCAGGGAGAACTGAACCAGATGTCCGAACAACTGGAGAAGAGTATAGAGAAGTAACCACTCCTCACTCTTATGATCGTGGGGTGATCCGTTCTTGGCCGCCCATGTAGCGACGCAGGGCTTGCGGGATGGTAATGGACCCGTCGGCGTTCTGGTACAGCTCCAGGAGCGGGATCAGAATGCGGGGTGAGGCAATGACCGTGTTGTTGAGCGTGTGGCAGAAGAGGTTCTTCTTTGTCGCGGGGTCCTTGTAGCGCAGGTTCATCCTGCGGGCCTGGAAATCGTTGAATTTGCTCGCGCTGTGGGTCTCGCAATAGTTGCCGCGTGAGGGCATCCAGCCCTCGATATCGTACTTCTTGGCCTGTCCGCGGCCGAGATCGCCCGTGCATACGACGACGATGCGGTAGGGCAGTCCCAGGGCCTTCATGACCCCCTCCGCGTTGGCGAGGATCTCCTCGTGAAACCGGTTGCTCTCCTCGGCGTCGTTTCGGCAGAGGACGACTTGCTCGACCTTGTCGAACTGGTGGATGCGGTACAGGCCATAGGTGTCTTTGCCGGCCGCACCGGCCTCCCGCCGGAAACAGCTCGAAAGGGCGACGTACTTCAGGGGCAGCTCTTCCATCGAAAGGATCTCGCCCATGTGGTAGGCGGTCAGCGGGACCTCGGCCGTCCCCACCAGGTTCAGCTCATCCCTCTCCATGCGATAGGTCTGCTCTTCGGAGCCGGGATAGTAGCCCGTTCCCATCATTGCCTCGTCGCGCATCAGCAGCGGGACGGACATCGGGAGATAGCCTCGCACCGCCATGAAATCGATGGCAAATCGCAGCACCGCCCAATGCAACAGGGCGCCATCGCCCTTGAGAAAGTAGTTTCGCGTGCCCGCCAGCTTCACCCCCCGCTCGACGTCGATGATGTCCAGGGCCAAGCCAAGTTGAACGTGATCCTTCGGCTCGAAATCGAACGTGCGAACCTCGCCCTCCCGACGCAGCTCCGTGTTCTCCGTATCGTCCTTGCCGACCGGGACGTCCGGGTCGGCCGGCTGCGGCACCTGCAGCAGCAGGGCATCGAACTCGGGCTGCAATCGCTTGATCTGATCTTCAAATCTTGCTTCGTTCTTCTTGTGTATGCTCAGTTTTCCTATGGCATCGGTCTTTTCGTCCCCGGATAGACTTGGTATCGATTTGCCAAGCCGGTTTTTCTCCGTGGCGATATACTGGAGTTGAGCCTTTGCCTCCCTGAGCTCACGGTCTACTTCCAGTAGTCTCTCTATGTCGGCTTCAATCCGCTTGCTTTGCGCCGCCTGGATGTAGAGCTCGGGAGATTCCCGTATCAGCTTGATATCGATCATAGGTTCTCAGCTTCCCAACGCTTGACGATGACCACGTTGTTTTGTCCTCCGAACCCGAAGGACTCATTCATCACCACGTTCACAGGCATTCTGCGGGCGATATTCGGAACGTAATCCAGGTCCAGCTTCGGATCGGGATCGACGAGGTTGATCGTGGGGGGCACAATGTTGTCGCGTATGGCCAGGACACATGTGATCAGCTCGGCTGCGCCGGCGGCCCCGATCAGATGTCCCAGCATGCTCTTGACGCTGCTGGCCGGAATCTGCCGGGCCCGTTCGCCGAACACGTTCTTGATCGCCAGCGTCTCGACGGAATCGTTCTCCTGCGTGCTGGTGCCATGCGTGTTGATATAGTCGATGTCCTTATACGTCAGGCCGGCATCGGCCAGCGCCGCCCGCATCGCCTGCACGGGGCCTCGCCCTTCCTCGTGCATATCCGTGATGCGGAAGGCGTCCGAGCTTGACCCGTAGCCGATAAGCTCGGCAAGAATCCTGACTCCTCGCCTCTTGGCTGAGTCAAGCGACTCCAGCACGACGACGGCGGCTCCTTCGCCGATGAGGAATCCGTCCCGGCTGGCGCAGAAGGGTCGGGAGGCTGTCGTGGGGCTGTCGTTTCGAGTGGACAGGGCAGTCAGCCGGTTGAATCCCGTCACGCCCAGCGGATGGATCATCGAGTGCGCCCCGCCGGCAAGTATGACATTGGCGCGGCCCCAGCGGATCAGCATCATGGCCTCGCCGACCGCCTGAGTGCTGGCGGCACAGGCGGTCAGGCAACTGCGGGTCGGCCCGCGTGCGCCCGTCAGCGCGGCGATGTGAGCGGCCGCCATATTGGGCTCCTGCTCGAGCTCGCGGGTGGCGTTCAGTTGTCTCCGTGCGGATTCGATGAGCCGGTCCCACGCCATCCGCTGCTCTTGCGCGTTCCAGCCCGCAATGATGCATCCGAAGAACGCGTCATCATCGAGCGAGCCCTCCCCGGCTCCAAGATAGATACCCATTCTTGCCCGATCGATCCCATCGCCCGGCTTGGCGGTCTCGATGTCGATGCGCGCCTGGCGACAGGCCTGGGCCGCCGCTCCAAGGGCGAATCCGGAGCCCCGGCTGCATCCCTTGTGCCGCCGGCTGTCTCTCACCGATTCGGCAACGCTGTAGTCTTTCACCTCGGCATCGAACGTCGTGGGGAATGTCGAGGCGTCGAATGTCGTTGTCCTGCCTGCACCGCTGTGACCGGCCAGAATTCCCTCCCACAGCGCCTCGACGCTGTTGCCCAGCGGGCAGACGATCCCCATTCCCGTAATCACGACGCGCTCATAGGCCTTCGGGGTTCTCATTTGTTGTCGCCCCCTTCCTCGAAACGCTTGATCACCAGAGCCGCCGTCTGGCCCCCGTGCGTGTAGCTGCAACACAAGGCATGCCTGATTCGGGCCTGACGGAGCTCCGCGGCAATGCTCAAACAGCAGCCCTCCGCCGGCCGCGTGAAGTTTCTTGCAGCGGGGATGATGCCCTCGACCATCGCGCGTACCGCGGCAATCACGTCCAACGCGCCGCACGCGGCGCCGGTCGTACTGAGCATGCTCTTCGTCGGCCAGACCGGCACTTTCCGCACGGCCGGGCCCAGGGCGGCGGCAATCGCTCTCGCCTCCGCCAGGTCGTCGTGCGGGACCCCCGTCCCGTGTGGGATCACCAGGTCAAGCTCGTCGGGGCCGATCCCGGCGTCCTCCAGGGCTCTTTCTATGGCGATCTGCAACCCCTTGCCATCCGGCTCAAGCCTCTCGTATGCGGGACCGATGCTATGGCTCTGGCCGATTCCGGCCAACTCCGCCAGAATGCGCGTGCCTCGTTTGCGGGCATGCTCGATGTTCTCGAGCACGACGATTCCCGCCCCTTCACCGAAGACCGAACCCTGGGCGTCCGCGTCAAACGGTCTGCACGCGGCCTCCGGCGTGTCCCCGCAGGCCGTCGTCATCCGATGCAACAGGTGTTGGCGGACCAACAGCAGGGGGTGGATTTTCGTCTCGCCGGCGCCGGCCAGGGCGACATCGGCGCCCCCACGCGCTACCACCTGGGCCGCCTCGCCGATCGCCAGATGGGCCGAAGCTTCGGCGCACGTGATCGTATTGCTCGGTCCCTGGATGTCGTGGATAATGCCGATGTGACAGGCCAGCATATTGGGCAGGTACTTCAGCAGCCACAGCGGCGTGATCAGCTCGAGTCCCTGTTTTCCCCACTTGCGGATGTCGAATCGGCCGTCGGTCGTGCTGGCCGCCGCGGCGGGCGCCAATTCCACCAGATCACAGCCAATCATGCCGGCGCCGACGTTGATCGCCATGCGGGTCGGTTCGACGGTGACATGCTCGGGGTCCACTGCCTTGGTGACCAGGCCGCTGCCGACCACCGCCTCCTGGGCGGCGATTACCGCCAGCTCGATGTCCCGACACATCAGCTTGATCGCCTTGCGGTGGGACTTGGGGACATAGTCCTGAATCCGGTACTCGGGAACCTCGCCCGCCAGCTCGCACGGCAGCCCGGTAGGATCGAAGGCCCCGATCCGGCCGATGCCGCAACGGCCCCCACGCAGCCCGGCCCACATCTGCTCGGCGTTCAGTCCCAGCGGGCTGACCGCCCCAAGTCCAGTGACCACAACGCGAGTCGACTCCATCAGCCAGACTCCAACCGTTGTTCGGCCGGTCGCTTGTGATTCAGGGCAACGTCACGCAACAGGGACGTGAAGGTCCCGCTAAACACGAAGTTCTCCTCGGGAAACTTCATGCCGGCGAGATTGCGATCGACGTGGCTGAACATCAAGTCGATCTCGGCGATGATCTGGTCCGCCCGCGTAATCCTGCCGCTCGTGCTGGCGGCCTCGACGGCCATGGTGGTGATCTGCGTCTCGATGCGCAGGCTATCTCCCGGCCTGACGTAGTCGAAGAACACGGCCTTGCTGATCTTGGCCAGGATCACTTTCTCGCGAAACCCCCTGGCCTCTCCCACCAGAATGCCGCTGGTTTGCGCCATGGCCTCGATCATGAGGCATTCCGGCATGATCGGAAACCCGGGGAAATGGTCGTGGAGGTGGTCCTCGGCCAGGGTCACATTCTTGATGGCGACGGCACGATGACCGCTTTCAAACTCGGCGAACTTATCGATCCAGATCCAACGCATAGGGGCCCACGTCAAGACGGGCGACCGGTCGAACATCCGCGATCCTGCCATCCGTCAGCCATTGCTGCAGTCAGTCAGTTAGCCGGCGTTCAGCCTGCCATCGATGTAGGTCACTATGGCGTTGACAGTGAACAGGTCCGCCAGCTTGCTGATATCGGGATTCTTTTCGAATCCGCTCAGATTGGTATGGGGCACCCGTTCGCGAAGCTCGGCCAGCCCCTTGGCCGTCAGCTTCCCATTGCTGACCAGCTCCGGGTTGTTCAGCAGGCTCTCGGCCGGGAATAGCTCCTCCCGCGGGACCTTGATCGCGAAGGCCTTCTCCAGGCGAAAGACAATGTCCAGGAAGTCGATACTTTCCGCGCCGAGATCCCCCATCAGCGTCGCCTCGGGCGTCACTTCGTCCTCATCGACCCCCAGAGCGTCCACCAGGACCCCCCGAATCTTCTGAAATATCTCATCCCGATCCCTACCCATGTTTTGTGCTACCTCCGGTACCTGTGGTCCACTGAAAGTCCTTTTTCCACCGCTGTTCACACCTGCTGAGAGAGCAGGTCATACCGATTCCTCATCTGTTGGATGACCTGGCTGTCGACGGTCGCCATGGCGGGATCTCGATCGGCCAGATTGAAATGTCTCAGCCCGAGCCGGGCTTCGACGATCTCCTGCCCGCCCGCCACCCCGTAACCGACAAAACTGCTCGTGTTCCGGTCAATCGCTTTGGCCTCCACGGTGTACTCGATCTGCGACCCGGGAGACACGAAGCTCTTGTACTTGACATTTCGCGCCTGTTCGAGCAGCACCATGCTGCAGGCGAAATCCTGCGTCATGCGGACGAGCCAGCTCGCCGACTCCACCAGTCCCTCCAAGAGCAGAACGCCCGGAAGGACCGGGAAGGTCGGAAAATGATCGGCCAAGTATTCCTCGGCCAGTGAGACGCACTTGACGGCCGTGAGCCTCTTGCCTTTCTCCAGCGACACGATTTTGTCGATCAACACGAATTTCATATATCCCTTACCCAGCCATAAGGCCCAACTTGTGTCGTATTGTAGTGGGGTTCGGTGGTTTTGCCAGTCTTTTTTGGCTTTTTTGCACAAGGCCTGTGTACAGCGGCATTCGCGGCAGGGATGCCACTTGAAAATGAGCCGGCGTCCGCTATACTCTGGGTATGGAAGTCCGTAGTGCAAAAGTCTCAGATGCGAAAACGATCAGTACGCTGATCAACTGCTACGCCGAGCACGACAAGATGCTCTTTCGGTCGCTGGCGGAGATCTATGAGAATCTTCAGACGTTCTCGGTGGCCGAAGAAAGCGGGGTAGTGACCGGTTGCTGCTCGCTGGAGGTGATCTGGTCGGACTTGGCGGAGATCAAGTCCCTTGCGGTCGATCCGGGGCACAGGAACCGGGGCATTGGGACGATGCTTGTCGCAGCCGTGATCGAACAGGCCCGACAGCTCGGCCTGCCGCGGGTCTTCGCCCTGACTCTGGAGCCGGGGTTCTTCCAGAAGCTGGGGTTTGCTGTCGTCGCAAAGGAAGCGCTGCCGATGAAGGTCTGGAGCGACTGCGCCCGGTGCCCGAAACAGCAGGAATGTGACGAAGTTGCCCTGGTCCGGTCCCTTGCGTAGGACTCAGCCGATTTGCCTTCGCTGGAACAGAGCCACGGCCAGCGCCAGGATGGCCCCAGTATAGCAAAGGGCGTAGGAGCCGCTGAGGAAGACGTAGCTCAGGGGCACGCGGCTGCCCTCGTAGATCGCATCGCTGATCCAGAAGACCTGGAGATTCGGCACAAGGAAGCGTCCGATCCGGGCCCACAGGTACACATCCGCGAACCTGCCGAACACATAATCGCTGATGAGGCCCAGCAGGAAAATGCCCACACAAGCAGAGAGGGTCACCATCGTATTGAACCGGGTGGAAACCGCCACCGCCAGGGCGGCGATGACCATGGCGGCGAGAAACAGCAGGACAGAGCCGTAGATATCGAGGGCATGGATGCCGTTCTCCTTGGGATTGAACTTCAGGTGTTCATCGATGAAAATGAGGAATATGAGGCCGGCAGTGGCGAAAATCGCGGCAATCACGATGGCCGTCGAGGTGAACTTCCAGTCATAAACGTAGTTGAAGAAGGCACTGAGCAAGGCTGTCGCGACGACGGTCACTCCGGCGGCCCCGAGGACGGTCCAGTCATGTGTATCGGAGGCCGTCTCCATGACCCCGTGCCGGATCGCCATGAGCAGGGCGACGGTGCAGAGGTAGTGCGCCAGGGCCACCGCCGCCAGGACGCCGAGGAACTTGGCGATGAGGAATATAGGACGTTGCACGGGCTTCGTCAGCACCGTCATGATTGTCTTGTTCTCCAATTCCACGGACACGGCGCCGGAAGCGGAAAAGATCGCTATGAACAAGCTCGCCAGGAACAGCGTAGAGAGCCCAATCTCACGAAGGAGTTTGTTGTCATCGTCCATCGTGTACATGGCCAACGATGGGCTGATCAAGAAGAGCAGCAGGGCGATAGAAATGATGACGGCGTAGACGGATTGTCGCAGTGTCTCGACCAACGTGTTCTTTGCAATTGTCACCAGGGTACGCATGATATTGTATCCGAGACCTCGATTGCTCCAATTGCGGTTGCTCTCAGGACAGCACTGACACGTATTTTTTCATGGTTGTCACTACACGACAACGATGTCCGGTGTTATAGTGCTGGCCTTTCTATTTGTAAAGGGCTTCGGCCCATTCGTAAGTAATAGGAGTTCTGCAAATGAGGATTGGTCTTACGCTTTGCAGAAGTCCATTTAGCAAGTAGATACTGAACGGCTCAATTTTTGTTCGCAATCGGGAGTTGAATCGGTAATGACGACATCCTCAAAGCGTCCCGAACAGATGGCCTGGGCGTCTTTGGTCGTGAGCCTCGTCTTCTTTGGGGTCACGTTTTTCCTGGGTCGATGGAGCGGCTTCTTCGGCGTCTCTGCCGTGGCCTGGCAACTGCTCGCCGCCGCAATGATCTGGCTTGTCCTGGCCATCCAATTCCATCAGCGAAGCCTGGCCGAGCAGGAAAAACTCGACATGGGCCAGCTCGCCAGGGAGAAAGAATCGTCCACAATCTTCCAGGCAAAGGGCGACCAGCTTGCGTTGCTGGCGGCCGCCCAGCGGCGCCTCGACGTCCTCGAGAAATGGTTCCTCCCACTCTTCGCCGCCTTGATCGCCGCTTACGAGATCGGCCTGGGCTTCTATCTTCTGTACGCCATGCCGGCATCGGCCGACCCCAAAACGCAGCAGCCACCGCTGGTGGTGGCGATCATCGCGACCACCGTCGCCTTCGTCAGCTTTCTGCTGTCGCGCTATGCCACGGGCATGTCGGTCGAACTGCGATGGAAGCCGCTACGGGCCGGCGGCAGTTACCTGCTCGGCGTGGCGCTCCTCTGTTTTGCCCTCGCGTTGACCCTGGCCGGCGTGCACTTTCAGTTCTTCACCCCGGTTCGTGTCATCGGCTACGTGATTCCCGTTCTGCTGACCGTCCTCGGTGTGGAGACGGCCCTCAATGTTGTCCTGGACATTTACCGGCCCCGGCTGAAGGGCCAGTACGGCAGGGCGGCGTTCGACAGCCGGCTGCTCGGGATTCTCAACGAGCCCGGCGGGGTGTTTCGCAGCGCTGCCGCGGCGATCGACTACCAGTTCGGCTTCCAAGTCTCCCAGACGTGGTTCTACAAGCTCCTTGAGAAGGCGATCGTGCCGCTCATTCTCTTCTCGGCCGTGACGCTCTATCTGGCCAGTTGCATCCTCGTGGTGAGCCCGAACGAGCAGGCCGTCATCGAGCGATTTGGCAACCCCCTCACCGCCGGCGGCGTACCTCGCCTCGCCGGCCCCGGCATGCAGTTGAAGTTCCCCTGGCCCATCGACATCGCTTACAAGTACCCGACGAAACAGGTCATGGAGCTGCATATCGGATATGTGCCCAAGACCGCCGAAAGGACGGGGCGAGTCATCCCGGAACCGTCCCTGCTCTGGGGCCAGACACACTACAAGGAGGAGTATAACCTGCTGGTCGCGAGCGAATATGCGGGCGAGAGGCTGGAGGAAGGGGCGGCCCCGGTCAGCGTCGTGAAAGCGAATATCCCCGTCCAGTACAGGATCAGGGACCTCTACGCCTATATCTATCATCACAATCAGCCGGACAGCCTTCTGGAGGCCATCTGCTATCGTGAGCTGACAAAGTTCGCCGCCAGCGCCAGTGTCGAGGCGGAGGACACGGCCGCCTCGGGCGAACGAGTCGAGGCCAATCTCCTCGGCGCCGGCCGGACGCGGGCCAAGGACGTGCTGGCGAAAAAGATCCAGGATGCGGCCGACCAGGAGGGGTTGGGCATCGAGCTTGTCTTCCTGGGTGTCCAGGGGATCCATCCCCCGCCGGAGGTCGCGCCGGACTATCAGGCGGTCGCGGCCGCGGTTCAGAGAAGGCAGGCCCTGGTCCTGCAGGCACAGGCGGAACGGAACCGAACGCTCAGCACGCTGATCGGCTCCGTCAAAACGGCCTATGATGTGTCCAATCTCGCGGCACAGTATCAGAAGGCCCGCGAAGAGGGCCGCACCGAGGATGCGGACAAGCTCGGCAAGCGGCTCGACAACGCCTTTGCCAATGCCAAGGGCGACATCTTCACAATCTTGAGGGAGGCGCAAAGCTACGCCTTCGAAAAGGCCACATTGGCCAAGGCGGCGGCCGAACGCTTCACCGGCCAGTTGAAAGCCTACCGGGCCGCCCCGCAGATCTACGTACGGGAGCAAAGACTGGCGGTCCTGGAGGAAGCCCTACGGGGTATTCGAAAGTACATCATCGTCAGCGACCCGAATGACTCCGAGGTCGTCATCATGGATCTGCAGGAGCAACTCACGCCCGATTTGTACAAAATTGGCGGTTTGCCGGAGAACAATCCACAATGAGAAACATAGCCATCCCCATTCTGATTGCCGTGATCTTCCTCATCCTGGTCATTTACCTCGTGGCCTTCCAGGTCCGGGAGAACGAGCTGGCCTTCGTCATGAGGTTCGGCGACCCCGTGCGGTCCATCACGACGCCGGGACTGAAACTGAAGTGGCCCACGCCCATCGAGCGGGTCCACAAGTTCGACTCGCGGCTGCGGCTGCTCGAAGCGGAGATCGGCGAAACGACGACCAAGGGGAGAGTCCCGATCATCGTCAACACGTACATCGTCTGGCGAGTCGCCGACCCGCTGCAGTTCTTCAATAGCGTCCGCACGATCGAGGAGGCCGAAAGCAAGCTGCGAAGCCAGATCAACGACACGCAGAATCGCACCATCGGCCAGTACACCTTCGCGGAATTTGTCAACAGCGATCCCAACAAGATCATGTTCGACAAGATTCAGGCGAAGATGCTGACCGACCTGGGCCCGCGCGTCGCGAAGAACTACGGCATCGAGGTCAAGACGCTCGGCATCAAGCAGCTCAAGATCAGCCAGGACAACACGAAGGAAGTGTTTGAGAGGATGAAGGCCGAACGAAAGAGACGCACAGAGACGACGATTGCCCTGGGCATCGCCGAGGCCACGACGATTCGGACCGAGGCCGACGCGATCCGGACGGGATTGCTCGCCGCCGCCGAGGGCCGGGCCAAGGCAATCCGCGGCCAGGGCGATGCGGAGACGGCCAAGTACCTCGAAAAGATGGAGCAGGACCCCCAGTTGGCCATCTTCCTGCGAAACCTCGAGGCCCTGCGTACGATCCTGCCCGAACGTACCACTCTTGTCATCCCGACGGACAGCGAGCCGTTCAATCTGCTCAAGAAGATGCCGTCGCTGAAGCCAAGCGAGTCGAAGTAATCGTGTTCCCTGTTGAGAAGGGGTCTTAGAAGACCATGTCACACGAACACAAACACGATCATGATCATGAACACGACCACGAGCCAGAGTCTCTAAAGGGGACGCGGGCGCCGGGACGCCAGGGCGACGATCTCGATGCGGCCGGCAGGTCGCTCTCCGATGCCCTGCGGATCAGCTTCGCCATCCTGAAGGTGATCATGGTTGTGCTGGTCATCGGCTTTCTCGCCTCGGGATTTCGAACCGTGGAGTCCGGCGAGAAAGGCATCATCCTGCGGTTTGGCAATATTCAGAGGATCAAGGACAAGCCCGGCTGGGTATGGGTCTTTCCGTACCCGATCGACGAGCTGATCCGGATTCCCGCCGACCGGAGAATCAACCTGCCGGTGAACACATTCTGGTATAAGGAGACCCGGGAAGACATCATGGGCCCGGGCGTGATCCCGCGCAACTACCGGGCCGACAGCCTGGACCCGCTGCAGGAAGGCTACTGCCTGACGCGAAGTGAGAGATCGGAGTCGGAAGCTGTCGCCCCTGTCTGGCCCGTGCTGGCGGCCGGCAGAGGCCTGGCTCTGGCTCAGCAAAGCGACGGAAGCGACTATAGCATCGTCCACACGAGATGGCAGATCGATTACCAGATCAACAACGTCGACCAGTTCTTCCGCAGCGTCTACGTGGTGGAGGTCAAGCCGGGACAGGTTTACTTCGACGTGATGACGCAGAGCATCATGCCGATGCTCCGCAGCATCATCGAGGACGCCGTCGTCCGGGCGATGGTTCACTACACGATCGATGAGGCGATTCAAAGCATCGACACGATCCCGGGCCGCGTGCAGCAGCTTGCACAGCAGAAGTTGGATTCCATCGGCAGCGGCATAACCGTGACATCGGTGCGGCTGGTGAAGGCGGAGTGGCCCAAGCAGGTGGACCAGGCGTTCGCGGAGTCCATCGCTGCCAGCCAGAGGAGCCAGGCGGCGATCACGGAAGCCCGGACGTACGCCGAGAATACACTCAACGAAGTGGCGGGGCTCGTCGCCCGGCCGTTGTACCAGGGGCTCACGGACGCCAAGACCAGTGACGAGCAGTGTGAAGCCCTCTGGTCGCAGGCGGCCGGCCAGACCCGCAACAGGATCGCGCAGGCCGAGGCCTATCGCACGAAAGTGGTCGAGATCGCCAGGGCCAACGCCGACTATCTCCAGAGCCTGCTGCCGGAATACCGCAAGCGGCCCGACCTCGTCGCCCAAGGCATTTACCTGGGGGCGATTGAGGAGGTGATCGCCAACGCCGACGAGATATTCATCATCCAGTTGTCGGAGGCGGCCAAGGACCGACAAGTCAGGATCAACCTGAACAGAAACCCGGTCAAGCCCCAGAGGCAGGGACAGCAACCGACGAAATGACCGACGATCCGCGTCTCATCGCGGGCCAATGAGAGTATCATACGTGGAGTTCTGCAAAATGGAAGTTGGGCTTGCTTTAGGAAGGAAGAATCGTGTCTTTGATTCTTCCTTCCTAAACCGCATGGGAAAGTGTGTGACGCACACGCCCCAGGCAGTGTCCGCCGTGCTAGCGCGGGCAGGCTGTGCCAAGCACGCTATAGAACTGATTATTCAAGGAAATCGAGAAACTGATTTCCTTGAATAATATAAGCCCAACTTCCATTTTGCAGAACTTCAGTCATAAGAGAACTGAACTATGGCTCACCAGCACTTGCACTTTCAAGAGGACTTTAGCGCCGAGCAGACCCGCGGCAAGCAGCTTCGCGTCAGTGTCGCGATGCTGGCCACACTGGCCGGCGGCGTGCTGCTGATCAACAGCGGCGTCGGGCGGCTTTTCTACCAGCCGGGAAGCTTCAACGTGGAGATCTTCGCCCTGCTTGGGGCCGTGCTTCTCGGCGCGCCGATCATCGTCCACGCGATCAAGAGCCTGGCCCGGGGCGAATCCCACATGGATGAGCTGGCCGCACTGGGTATTGTGGCCGCGTTTGCCACCGAGGAATACATCGCCGCCGGGCTCATCGGATTCTTCATGCTGCTCAGCGAGCTCGTCGAAACGCGGACCGCGCTGGGGGCCCGCGCGTCCATCGAGTCGCTCATTCGCCTGACCCCCGTGCGGGCCAATCTGATCGAGCAGGACGGCAGCGAGAGAGAAGTGAAGGTCAGCAAGCTGAAGCCGGGAGATCGCATCCGCGTGCGTCCGGGCGACAACATCCCCGCCGACGGCGAGGTGGACAACGGCCTAAGCTCCATCAATGAGGCAACCATTACCGGCGAGTCGCTGCCCGTGGACAAGGTGCCCGGCATGCAGGTCTTCGCCGGCACGAGCAACCTGACCGGCGTCCTCGACATTCGCGTGACCAAGGCCGGCGGGGACACGACCCTCGGCAAGGTCCAGTCGCTGATCATCCAGGCCGAGCAGACCAAGATTCCCATCATGCGGATCATCGACCGCTACATCTCGTGGTATGTCCCGACCATCCTGATGATTGCCTTCATCGTCTGGGTCTTTACGCGGAACATCAACCAGTCGATCACGATTCTGGTGATTTCCTGTCCCTGTGCGTTGATCCTGGCGACGCCGACCGCCATGGTGGCGGCTATCTCGGCGGCGGCCCGGCTGGGTGTCCTCGTCAAACACGTGGCCGATCTGGAGATCGCCGGCAGGATGACGGCGATGGTGTTCGACAAGACCGGCACCGTCACGACCGGCCGGCTGTATGTCACGAGGCTGACCCCGGCCGAGGGGGTCACGCCCGAGGAGCTCCTGGCGGAAGCCGCCGCGGCGGAGCAGATGAGCAAGCACCCGGCCGCCCGGGCCCTGCAGGAAATCGCGAAGAAGGTCGACGTGTCGCTGCCCGCCACGAAGAATTTCAAGGAGACGCCCGGCAAAGGCGTCACGGCCACCGTCAACTCGTCGCGAATTCTGGTCGGCCGCGATACATTTCTCGAGGAAAACGGCATCGATGTGTCCAATATCACCGATCCCAGGCTTCACGAGGAGCAGGGCTTCAGTACGCTGTACGTGGCCAAGGACTCGCGATGCATCGGCTGGATCGGCCTGCAGGACAAGACCCGCCCGGAGGCGCGGGAGGCCATCGCCGAGCTGATAAACATCGGCATCAAGAGAGTGACGATGCTGACGGGCGACCGCAGCGAGGTGGCCAATCGCGTCGCCGGCGAGTTGGGCTGCACCGACTACACGGCGCACTGCCTGCCCCAGGACAAGCTGGCCATCGTCGAGCAGATCAAGCGGGACGGCCACACGGTTGTGGTCGTCGGGGACGGCATCAACGACGCCCCGGCACTGGCAGCGGGGGACCTGGGCATTGCGATGGGTGCGGCCGGCAGCGACGTGGCGATCAACTCCGCGTCGATCGCCCTGATGAACGACGATTTGCGCCGCATCCCGTTCCTCGTACAGGTGTCCCGCAAAACGCGAAGGGTGATCAACCAGAACCTCGCGTTCGGGGTGGCGTTCATCATCATCGGCATCTCGATGTCGAAATTCGTGCCGCCGGCGGTGGCGGCGTTCCTGCATTTTGCCAGCTCGCTGGTCGTCGTGTTCAACAGTGCCCGCCTGGTCCGCTACGGGGAAGACATCGACCGCGAGCCGCAGGAGGCGTGAGAAGGGTGAACAATACTGCCATGCCGGCGTGTGCTGCGCCGGCGATTTTCAGGCTTTTGACAGACCATGGATTACGCTGTTGAGACAATAGGGCTGACGAAGGTCTTCTCCGACTGGTGGGGCCGGGCCAAGGTGTATGCCGTCGACGACCTGAATCTGCAGATTCAGCACAACGAGGTGTTCGGCCTGCTGGGCCCGAACGGCTCAGGGAAAACGACGACCCTCAAGATGCTGCTCGGCCTGCTCCATCCGACGAAGGGCCATGCGCTGCTGCTCGGCGGCGACGGCGCCAACCCAAAAATCAACGCCCGTATCGGCTTTCTTCCGGAGGAATCGTACCTGTACCGGTTCCTCAACGCCCGCGAGACGCTGGACTTCTACGGCCGGTTGTTCGGATTGAGCCGCGAAGTGCGGGCGATGCGGATCGAGGCCCTGCTGGACATGGTGGGCCTGAAGGCCGTGGCGAGCCGGCCCGTGGGCACGTACTCGAAGGGCATGGCCCGGCGAATCGGCCTGGCTCAGGCCCTGATCAATGACCCGGACCTGCTGATCCTCGACGAACCGACGACCGGCCTCGACCCGATCGGCACGCGGCAGATCAAGGACCTGGTCCTGAAACTGGCCGAGCGAGGCAAGACCATCCTGCTCTGCAGCCATTTGCTGGCCGATGTCGAGGACGTTTGTCACCGCATCGCCATCCTCTACGGCGGCAGGATCCAGGCCCAGGGCCGTGTCAAAGATCTGCTCCAGCAAACGGACAAGCGGCAGATCGTGACGGACGCCGTCAGCGACGCCGCCGTCGAACGAATCAAGCACATCCTCGATGACGAGGGCGTCAAGTTCGAGGTCTCCTCGCCGATGGAGAGGCTCGAGACGTTCTTCATCCATACGGTCGCCGAGGCGCAGCAGCAGGCCAGGCCCACGAGTGGCGCGGTCAGCACGACCCAGATCGGGGACTTTCTCACTGCCGGCGCCAAGAAGGAGGACATCCTCCGCAATCTGGTCGGGACGCCCGAAGCCCAGGAGCCCGTTGCAGCACCGCCGCAAACGGAGAAGGTAGCCAAGACAGGAGTTGTCAAACGCGAGTTGGACAAGGACGTGTTGCGGCAATTGATAGCGCCGACGCCCGTTTCGACCGAACCTGTTGCACCGACAGAATCGCCACGGACCGAGCCCATCGAGACAAAGGGGGAGGCCAAGACTCAGCAGACCAGGAAGAAGATCCTCGACGACCTGCTGGGACGATCCCCCCCGAGAGAGCAGGGGCCGCAGGACGAACGGAAAGAGGGAGACCCCGGCCATGCGTAAAATCTGGGCCGTCGCGAGAAACACGATCCGGCAGGCCTTGCGCGTGAAGGTGGTGGCCGCGTTCATCGTCCTGTTGCTGATCCTGCTGCCGATCCTGGGGCTGACCGTCACCGGCGACGGCACGCTGAAGGGCCGGCTGCAGACGTTCGTGAGCTACGGCTTTTCTCTCACCAGCCTGCTCCTTTCTTTCCTGACGATTATCGTCTCCATTTACACCATCACCAGCGACATCGAGCAGCGGCAGATCTACACCGTCGTCACCAAGCCGATTCGCCGCTCGCACCTGATCCTGGGCAAGGTGCTCGGCGTCGTCACGCTGGACGTCGCGCTATTGACCCTGTTCGCCGGCATCATTTACGGGGCCGCCACGCTCCTGCCGCGATTCATCAAGGCCTCGCCGCAGGAACGTGAGGAAGTCGACCGGCAGTTCTATACGGCCCGGACAAGCCTGGTCCCGCCCGAGATCGACGTGAGTGAGGAGGTGGAGGCGCTCTACCAGAAACTTGCGAAGAACGACCAGTTGGAGCAGGTGTACCGGAACTACCCGAAACCAGAGATCATCCGGCTGCTCACGAACCAGAAACGGCTGGAGAAGCGGGCGGCGGCCGTCGGGCAGAGACTCCTGTGGGAGTTCAAGAACGTACGGCCTCTGGACCCGAACCAGAGCCTGTTCATCCGGTTCAAGTACGACGTCTCCGTGACCCCGCCCGACGAGCAGGCGTACGGCGACTGGTACATCGGCGACCTGCGTCAGCTTGGCTCCGGGCCGGAGGTCGCGACGCCGATCTATCGCGATACTCGCAAAGACCCCGTCCGCAGTTTCCGGGAGATCGAGGTGCCTGCGGCGGCGGTTGCCCGCGACGGCTATCTCGCCATCGGTTTCGTCAATCCGCCAATGAACCAGACGGTGGTCATTTTCCCGCTCGAAGATGGGCTCGAGGTGCTCTACCAGGCCGATACGTTCACGGGCAATTTCATCCGCGCCGGAATTCTCGTCCTGTTCCGGCTGATCTTCCTTGCCTGCCTGGGCGCGCTGGCGGGCAGCTTCCTGTCGTTCCCGGTGGCCATCCTCTTTTGCCTCGTCATCTTCCTGACGGGCACGGTCAGCGGATTCGTCGTGGAATCCTTCGACTCCCTCAGCCAGAACATCGGCATCCTCTACACGTACACGGTAAAGGGACTGGTTCAACTTCTGCCGCAGTTTGACAAGAATAACCCGACCACGTTCTTAGTCCCGGCTCGAATGATCAGTTGGGCGTTCGTGGGCAGGGCGGCGCTGTTCATGGTCGGCCTGCGGGCGCTGCTGTTGCTGGGTTTCGCCCTGGTGATCTTCCGCTTTCGCGAGCTGGCCAAGGTGGTCGTCTGATGATGTTTCGCGTGCACTATGCGTAGCCGAGATTTCATGATCGTGTTCGCTTGCGTGGTGATCGCAGGGGTCCTGCTGATCGCCGCCGGAGCGCAGCTCGACTACGTTGGCAGCCAGCGCCAGGCGATGGGCCTGACGATGGACACGCACTTGGAGAAGGCGCCGCCCTCGTTGGTTTTCGCCAGCGTGGCGATGGGGGCCTTCCGCGGTCTGGTGGTCGATATCCTCTGGATGCGGGCGGACAAGCTCAAGGAGGACGGGCAGTTCTTCGACGCCAGGCAGTTGGCGGAGTGGATTACGACCCTGCAGCCGCGATTCGCCTCCGTCTGGGAGTTTCAGGCCTGGAACATGGCCTACAACATCTCCGTGGCCATTCCCGCCACGCAGCCCGAGCAGCGATGGCGCTGGGTGAAGAACGGCTATGAGCTGCTTCGCGACAAGGGAATCCCGCTGAATCCCAAGGCGCTCGATCTGTATCGCGAGCTCGGGCGGATTCTGCAGCACAAGATCGGCGGCGTTTCCGATGACGCCCACGAGTACTACAAGCTGCAGATGGTCGAGGCGCTGGAGCCGCTGTTGCAGTCGCAAGACAATGGTCTTGGCCGTGAGTCCAACGAGTATTACGAGGCCCTCCTCCGGGCCCCGGTGGCGTGGAATGAGATCGAGGCAGACCCGAACGTCGCCCCATTCATTCAGGCCCTGCGCAAGGCCGATGAAGTCTTTGCCAACGCCGACGGCAAGGAGTTCGTGGCGAATTACCTGTCGTTGCGCCAGGACCCGCAGCGGTTCAAGCCCACGGCGTTCGAGGTGATCGATTCCTTCCAGGCCAGCCCGGCGATCAAGAAGTTCGACATCTCCGCCAAGGCCTACCAGCTCCGGCACGAATGGAAGCTCGAGCCGTCGCTGATGAAGGAGGTGAACCAGACATACGGTCCCATCGACTTCAGTGATCCGAACCACCATTTCCCCATGGACTGGCGAAATGCGGACAGTCACGCGATCTACTGGGCGGTCAAGGCGCTCCAGATTATGGCCCAGAACGAGGGCCGCCAAATCAAGATGAGCGAAACGAATACGGATCGCATCGTCGTGCACAGCCTGCAGAACCTCTTCCGCAACGGCAAAATCACGGTCCTTCAGGGACCGGCCGAGCTGCCTGCCGCACAGGAGGGCACGGCGCCGCCGCCGGCCCAGCCGCAGATGCGCAAGGACATCTTCTTGACGCCGGACCTGCGGATGTTCGACTCCTACGACAAAGCAGCCCTGGCGATCATCCGGAAGCACAAGGAAGCCGGGGAAAAGGAGTGGGGCCCATTGGATTCTCTGCGTACCGGTCACCGCAACATGCTCAAGAACGCCGTCATGTCGTTCTACCAGGCGGGGATCAAGGGCTATGCGTTGAGGATCTACAACGAGTTGCGAAAGCTGTACCCGGATATCGAAGAGTTCCACGGGTCGCTCGACGAGTATGTGAAAATTCGCTTCAGAGACGAGTTGGACAGTCTTGCCATCCAGGATGCCCAGGAGATGATCATCTCGGCCCTGATGGAAGGTTATTACCTTCTGGCCATCCACGAAGATGACCAAGCCGCGGCCAGAGAGCAGTTCGCTCAGCAAGTGTACGATTACTACAAGCTGAAATACGAAGACCCGAAGTTCAGGATTGACCTGCCCGACATGTCGGTGTTCAAGTACATCGCGCTCGGTAATTTCATGAACAACGACATGTATCCGGCCTACGTACATGAGGGTTTGATCGCACGCATCAAGAGCGAACAGCCCGAGCTGTACAAGCGGATGGGGCAGATCGAAGAGGAGCTCCGCAGGAAGGCGGAGCAGTCACAGGAAACACAGTGATAGAACCGAGTCCGGGCATGCAAGAGGCACTTCTGGCACAACTGACCCCGTCACAGAGGCGGGCCGTCTGTCATCGGGAAGGACCGCTATTGGTCCTTGCGGGTCCGGGCAGCGGCAAAACGCGCGTGATAACCCATCGCATCGCCGCTCTCATCGATTGGGGTGTCAAGCCGCACAACATCTGCGCCATCACGTTCACGAACAAGGCCGCGGAGGAGATGCGGCAGCGGGCCGCCGCGCTCGGCGCCTCGGGGGGTGCGTACATCAGCACGTTTCATTCGCTATGCGTGCGGATTCTCCACATCTACGCCGATGCGGCGGGCATCCACCGGAACTTCAGCGTCTATGACGAGTCTGACCAGAACCGGTGCGTCAAGCAGGCCATCAAGGATTGTGGCCTCGACGTCAACAACTTCCCGCCCGGCCGCATGCTCGACGCGATCTCGACCCTCAAGAACAAGCTCGTCGGCGCCGAGGCATTCCGGGCCCAGGCGGAGGACTTCTTCTCGCAGACCCTCGTGCGGGTCTACGCCCGCTACCAGGAAATCCTGGCGGAGCGCCACGGGCTCGATTTCGACGACCTGCTGATGAAAGCGGCGCTGCTGCTGGAGAACAACTCCGCCGTTTGCGCGGAGCTGTCGGACCGGTTCAAGTTCCTGCTCATCGACGAGTATCAGGACACGAACCACGCCCAATACAGGCTGGCGAAGACGCTCGTTTCCCATCACAGCAACATCTGCGCCACGGGCGACCCGGACCAGTCGATCTACCGCTGGCGGGGGGCCGACATCCGCAACATTCTGGCGTTCGAGAAGGACTGGCCCGACGCCGTGATCATCAAGCTGGAGGAGAACTTCCGCAGCACGGCGGAGGTCCTGCGTGCCGCCGACCGGCTCATCGCCTGCAACCGCAACCGCAAGGAGAAGGTCCTCGTGCCCGTCAGGCCGCACACGGGCGAGGTCCGGATCGACAACTATGAGGACGAGCGGGAGGAGGCCGACGCCATCGCTCGACAGGTCCAGGAGCATGTCGCCTCGGGCGGTTCGGGCAGCGACATCGCGGTTTTCTACCGTGTCAATGCCATGAGCCGGGCGCTCGAAGAGGCGTTCATCCGGCACAGAGTGCCGTACCAGGTGGTTCGGGGCGTCGAGTTTTACGGCCGCAAGGAAATCCGGGACATTCTCGCCTATCTCAAAGTGCTCGTGAACCCGGCGGATGACGTCGCGCTGCAGCGGATCATCAACACACCTGCCCGCGGGATCGGAAAGGTCACCGTCGATCGCGTCGCCATGCATGCGTCGCGCAGCCGGATTCCGGTGTTCGAGGCGATGAGGAACACGGGGCAGATCGCCGGTCTGACGGGGGCCGTGAAGGCGAGATTAGGCGGCTTCGTGCAGATGATCGATGGACTCGCCCAGAACACGGAGGGCAAAGTTGCCCCCCTGGTCGAGCGGGTCTTTCAAGCCTCGGGCCTGGAGGGCTCGCTCAAGGCGGCAGGTCACGAGGGCCGGGATGCCGTGGAAAATGTCGAGGAGTTGATCAGCACGGCGGCCGGCTACGACCAGCAGGCGGAAAGCCCCTCCTTAGTGGATTACCTGCAACAGATCGCCCTTTTCAGCGACGCCGACGCCTACGATGCCTCGAACGAGCAGGTCGCCCTGATGACACTCCACGCCGCCAAGGGACTGGAATTCGAGAACGTGTTCATCATTGGCCTGGAGCACGGTCTGCTTCCCCACGAGCGGGCAGGCGACAATGGCGAGGACATCGAGGAGGAGCGCCGCCTCTTTTTCGTCGGCGTGACACGCGCCAAGACGAATCTCTACGTCAGCTACGCCCGCTACCGGACGATCCGCGGCCAACTGCTGCGAACGATTCCGTCGCAATTCCTCTTTGAGCTTGGCCCCGGCCTGATGCATTCCTCCGTCGAACGGGACGACGACCCGCAGGCGGAACCTGCCCAGCTCAAGTTCGAGCCTCTCCCGTTGCCCTCCAACGGCCCGAAGGCGCCTCAGTTTGTCCCCGGCCAGCTCGTCCGGCACAAGACCTTCGGTCTCGGCCGGGTCAAGAAATTCGTGGACATGGGGGCCAATAGCGTAGTCGTCATTGCTTTCAACAGTGGACAGACCAAATCCCTCCTGCTACAATACGCCGACCTTGTAAGAGTGTAGGTAAGGGCTGAGTGACATGTACAAGCCGCATCGTACAAACGAGTGGTCGGCACAGAAGGGCTGCGCCGTTGCCGAAACATGCCTATTGAAGGGGAAATGCCATGTCAGGACGAATCGATCGTAGAGAATTTCTGCAGATGACGGCCGGCGGGGTTGCCTATTTCGCCGGTTCGAGCCTGTTCGCCGCGGATGGCTGGCCCGGCAGCTCGGCACTGGTCAGTCCCGGCTGCCGCAGAAGCAAGGTCAAGGTCGCCCGGATTTACATGGGGACCAAAGGGGGCCTGTGGCCGACGCCGAAGCTGAACTTCCGGGACGAGATGGGAGTCTACGATAAGCAGTTTGCCAAGCTTGATAACGAGCTTGCCGATGTCGATTTCGCCGTGGATGAGTTGGTGACTTCCACGGAGCAGGCTCAACAGCTCAAGGGCAGATTGCAGGGCGTCGATGGTATCCTCCTGATCCACCTGAGCATGGGGTTGGGGAACATCGTCAATGAGATTCTCAGCGTCGGCAAACCCACCGCCATCTTCGCCCTGCCGTATTCGGGCCACGAGTGGGTCGGTTTCGGCGGTCTTCAGAAGCAGCCGGGCGCCAGGCTGGAATGCTTCCTCACGACCGACTACTCGCAATTAGCCGTGGCGATCCGGCCGTTCCGCGCGATGCACCATCTCCGTGAGGCCAAGATCCTGAACGTGACCACCAGGTCGTTTACCGACTATGCCGATCAGATGAAGAAGAAGTTCGGCACCGAGATGAAGCAAGTTGATCTCGATACGGTCGTCAAGGCATATAACGCCATCGACGACAAGGCGGCCGAGGCGGAAACGGAACGGTGGCTCAAGCATGCCGAGGCGGTGGTCGAGCCCTCCCGCAAGGAGATCTTCAACGCCTGTAAGCTCGCCCTGGCCTTCGAGAACATGCTGGCGGTGGAAAACGCCACCGTGCTCACCGTCGATTGCTACGGCACGATGTGGGACAAGACGATCAAGCTGCCCGCCTATCCGTGCACCGGTCTTTGCCGGCTCAACGATATGGGCCTGGGCGGGATTTGCGAATCGGACCTCCGCTGCGCGATGACGCACATCATTCTGCAGGGCCTGACGGGCAAACCCGGATTCATCAGCGATCCGACCGTGGATGAGGCGAAGAACAGCATCATTCTCGCCCATTGCCTCGGGTCGAGGAAGATGGATGGTCCGGGCGGCCCGATTGCGCCCTACAAGTTCCGCACCATCATGGAGCGTCAGGAAGGCGTCGTGCCGCAGGTCGAGATGCGCGTCGGCCAGAGAGTGACGCAGGCGATTCTCATCGGTACGGATTCTCTGCTGTACTTCACGGGCGAGATTATCGAAGCCCCCGTGAAGATCGAAGACGAGAGGGGCTGCCGGACGAAGATCGACGTGAGAGTCGATGGCGATGTCACGGCGTTGTGGAAGAACTGGTCGAGCGGCCTGCACCGGCAGACGGTTTATGGCGACATCACCAAGGACCTCCAGCGGTTCTGCCGATACGAGCAGATCAAGCTCATCGACGAGGCGGCCGCACAGGCGTAGCACGGTCGGATGATATGGATTGCCGAGGGGATACAGATGGATGCCAATGGCACAACGGGCAAGGCGTGCGGCAGGAGCGGCTCGCGGGTCAGCAGGCGGAGTCTCTTGAAGGTTGCGGGCGCGGGAATCACGTGCCTGGCGACGGCTCCCTACGTCTCGGGTTCCGAGCGGCAGGAGGATGTTCTTGGCCAGGCGGACGAGCGTATCGCGCGGCACCGCAAGGGCACAGCCATTTTGAGCCTCACGGGGCCTGATGGTCAGGCGTTTCCTCCGGGCGTGCGGCTGGAGGTCCGCCAGACCAAGCACAAGTTCCTCTTCGGCTGCAACATCTTCAAGCTGGGCCGTTGCCGGACCGCCGCGGACAACGCCGCGTACGAGAAGCGCTTTGCAGAGCTTCTGAACTACGCGACGCTTCCCTTCTATTGGTGGAATTATGAGCGGCAGAAGGACCGGCCGGACGATGGACGCACCGAAGAGATCGTCCGCTGGTGCAAGGCCCACGACGTCACCACCAAGGGCCATCCCCTCGCCTGGAACTACGTGGATCCTCGCTGGCTGACCGGCACGCCCGAGGAGGTGATGGAGCTTCAGCTCCAGCGAGTCGGGCGGTGTGTCGAGAGGTTCAAGGGCGGTATCGATATCTGGGATGTCGTCAACGAGGCGACCCATTACGACCGCGACGAGTTGAAGAAGCAGGCGCCGAAACTGACCGCCGCGATTGCCAAAACGGGCGTCGGTGAGTACGTCCGCGGGGCTTTCACGGTCGCGCGCAAGGCAAACCCTCAAGCCACGCTTCTGATCAACGACTACCGCACCGATCGCGACTATGCGGACAAGGTCATCTCAGAACTAATCGACAAAGAGGGCAAGCCGCTCTACGACGTCATTGGCATCCAGTCGCACATGCATGGCGGCTACTGGGGTGCTGCACGGACGTGGGACGTGTGCGAACGCTTCGCCAGGTTCGGCAAGCCGCTGCATTTCACGGAGACCACGGTCGTCTCGGGCCCGAAGAAGGACTCTGCATGGGCCACGACGCCCGAAGGGGAGCAGCAGCAGGCCAAGGCAGTGATCGAGTTCTACACCATGCTGTTCTCGCATCCGGCCGTCGAGGGCGTTACGTGGTGGGATTTCACCGACCAGAATGCCTGGCAGGCGGCGCCTGCGGGCCTGGTCCGCGACGACATGACGCCCAAACCCGCCTACGAGCGGTTGCATGAGCTGGTCAAAGACAAGTGGTGGACGAAAGCGGACGTGGAGACGGGCCCGAACGGGCAGGTAACGCTCCAGGGCTTTTGCGGGCAGTACCAGGTGGAAGCGAATCTCGGAAACAAGCGACTCACAGGGAAGTTCATATTGGATAAGATTGCCGGCACGTCATTGCACGTACGGATGACTGAGAAGGGGACGAGCTGATTGAAGGGATTCGACGATGGACTATGCGGTAGTCATGGCCGGAGGGACCGGGAAGAGGCTGTGGCCGCTCAGCCGGCAGAAACGGCCCAAACAGGTGCTCAAGCTTCTGGACGGCCAGACGCTTTTGAGCCGGTGCGTCGAGCGGCTGTTTCCCATCTTCGATATACGCAACATCATCGTCCTGACGAACGCTGGGTACGCCGATGTCGTCCGTGAGAACCTCCCGGATCTGCCGGCCAACAACATCATCGCCGAGCCTGTAGTCCGGGATACCGCCGGTGCAATCGGCTTGGCCGCTACAATCCTCGCCAAGTACGATTCCGAAGCGTCCATGGCGGTCCTGACCGCCGACCAGTTGCTCGAGCCTCCCGAGGTCTTGGAGCAGGCATTGAGGGACGCCTTCGAGTTCGTGTCGAAGAACCCGGACGCCCTGATTACGTTCGGGATCAAGCCGACGTTTCCCAGCACGCAGTTGGGGTACATCAAGTGCGCCGGCCCCCGCAAGTGCCCCAAGTACAAGAACATCGTTTGCTCCGTGGAGGCTTTCAAGGAGAAACCCGATCTTGCGACGGCAGAGAAATATGTCGAAAGCGGCGAGTACTCGTGGAACTCAGGAATGTTCGTCTGGAAAGCCGGGACGATCCTGTCGCGCTTGCAGGAGTTCCTGCCGGAATCGGTCGAACCGCTTCGCCGGATTGCGTCGGCGTGGGACACGCCCCAGCAGGAAAAGGCCCTTCAGGAATGGTTCCCCAAGCTGCCCAAGATCAGCATCGACTTTGCCGTGATGGAGAAAGCCGACAAGGTCCACGCCATTCAACTGAATTGTCAGTGGCTGGACATGGGCTCGTTCGCGGCGCTTGCCGATGTCATCAAATCCGACGAAAACGGCAATGTCGTCGTGGCCGGCGCCAGCGAGCTGCTGGACTGCCGCAACAGTATCATCGTGACTGAGGACAAGGGCCATCTCATGGCGGTGATAGGGCTTCAGGATATCGTGATCGCCCATACTCCGGACGCCACGCTCGTTTGCCATGTCCGCCAGACGGAGCGGCTCAAGACCCTGCTGGAACGAATCGAGGAGCATGGCCACACGGAATTCCTGTAGTAGTGAGGCTCGGTTACGGGTGCTGCCGGCATGAGGTACCTGGCAATCGATCACGGCTTGAGGCGAACGGGCTTGGCCATCTGCGACCCGGCGGAGACGATGGCGTTTCCGTTCGACGTCCTCCAGGGCCAGAAGAACCTCGTCGAGAGGATCGAACAGATCGTTGCCACCGAGCACATTGACGCCATCGTGCTGGGATTGCCCTTGAATATGGATGGCTCCCAAGGCCCGCAGGCGCAACAGGTTATGGCATTTGCCGAGCGGCTCAAGCAGCACGTTCGGGTCGCGATTCATCTCCAGGATGAGCGGCTGAGCAGCTTCGGGGCCCAGGAAAAGCTGTTGACGACCGGCTTGAGCAGGGCAAAGCAGCGGGAACGGCTTGACGCCTTGGCCGCAGCGGAAATCCTTCAGGCGTTTCTGGAGGAGCGCAAGGGCGGCTCCGGCGGCCCGCCCTGAGCGGCCAACCGCACCACCCGGACTGTCCCCGACCCGTTGTGCGGCTCCGGGGCAGGGGGCCTGTGGCACGATTCCCGGCGAGCAGGCAGGTTTTTTTGGTCCCTGCCGGGGAAAAAAGCTTGCCAAAAGGTTGGCGACATGCATTAATGAGCAATTCTTAACTTGCTTATTGGAGAAGCCTCGCCATGAGGCCAGAGAAGAAGGGTCTACTGGACGTATGTTGACGAAAGAAGATAAAGGCAGCATCATTGGCGATTTTGAATCGCACGAGGGAGATACAGGGTCGCCCGAGGTACAGATCGCACTGCTCACAAAGCGGATCAACGGGCTGACGGAACACTTCAAGACGCATCCGAAAGATCATTCCTCCCGGCGAGGCCTGCTCAAGATGGTTGGCAACCGGTCCGCGTTGCTCAAATACATCCGGGGCAAGGACATGAAGCGCTATCAGGCGGTCATCTCTCGTCTCGGATTGCGAAAGTGACCGACCTGGCCAGCGGCCGTGTCCCGCTGGAAATGCACCCCAGTCAAGGATTGTATTGGCGGACACCAGGCACGGAATGGTTTCCCGGCCGTGCACACACATGAACCAGCGAGGTAATCCATGAATGACGTTTACACCATTTCAAGAGAAATCGGGGGCCGTACGCTGTCCATCGAGACAGGCAGGATGGCCAGGCAGGCAGACGGCGCCGTCGTCGTCAGGTATGGCGACACAGTCGTTCTTGTTACAGCGGTCGTCGCCCCACCACGCAAGGAAGCCATCGATTTCTTCCCTCTGAGTGTGGACTATCGTGAGAAGCACAGCGCCGCCGGCAAGTTCCCGGGCGGATTTATCAAGCGTGAGGGCAGGCCTTCCACGAAAGAGATTCTCACGGCGAGACTGATCGACAGGCCAATCCGCCCATTGTTCCCGGACGGCTATTTCGAGGAGGTACAGGTGATCGCCTCCGTGCTCAGTGCGGATCGGGAGAACGATCCCGACGTCCCCGCCATGATCGGCGCCAGTGCGGCGCTGTCCATCAGCAGGATCCCGTTCATCGGCCCTATCGGCGCCTGCCGGCTGGGCAGAATCGATGGCGAGTTCGTCATCAATCCGACGCACACCCAGATGGAAGGCAGCGACATCAACGTGCTTGTCTGCGGCCGGAAGGAAGCCATCAACATGCTCGAAGTCGGTGCCAAGGAGCTGTCCGAGGATGTAGTCGCCAACGCGATTGTCAAGGCGCATGAGGCCGTGCAGCAGGTCATCGAGATGATCGAGGAGCTGCAGTTGAAGGTCGGCGTACCCAAGGAAGCCCCTCTCGTCGAAATCGACAAGGACCTCTACCAGAAAGTGAAAGCGGAGGTTGCCGGGCGGCTGCGCGAGTTGAAGGGAATCGCCGGCAAGCAGGAGCGAAATACGGCGGTCAAGAAGTTCTTCGATGAGATTCGAGCCCGGTACAGCCAGGCCGGCGAGGCGGGGCCCGACACACCCAAGGTCGATGCCGCGATGCTCAACCGCATCCTGAACGAGATTGAGTGCGAGGTGGTCCGGAAGATGATCCTGGAGGAGGGGATCCGGCCGGATGGAAGGCCGTACACGCAGGTACGCCCGATCGAGTGTGAAGTGGCCCTGCTGCCCAGAACGCATGGCTCGGCTCTGTTCACCCGGGGCGAGACGCAGGCGGTGGTCAGCGTGACCCTGGGCACGATTCGCGATGCCCAGATCATTGACGGCCTGCTGGACGAGTATGCCCAGAGCTTCACATTCCATTACAACTTCCCGCCGTTCGCTGTGGGCGAGGTCAAGCCCGTGCGCGGACCCGGCCGACGGGAAATCGGGCACGGGGCGCTGGCGGAAAGGGCCCTGGAGTGGATGCGACCCCCGGAAGAAGATTTCGCCTACACGGTGCGTCTTGTCTCCGATATCACGGAATCGAATGGATCCAGCTCCATGGCGTCGGTCTGCGGCGGATCCCTGGCCCTGATGGACGCCGGCGTTCCCATCGCCAGGGCGGTGGCGGGCATCTCCATCGGAATGGTTACGGACAATAACGGCCGGCATGTTCTGCTCACCGATATCATCGGCGAAGAAGATCACCTCGGCGACATGGATTTCAAGGTGGCCGGGACAACCGCCGGCATCACGGCGATCCAGCTCGATATCAAGGCGGTGGGGCTTGCCCATAGCATCATGGTGGAGGCACTCGAGCGGGCAAAGACCGCCAGGCTCGAGATCCTCGATGCCATGAACAAGGTGATCAGTGCCCCGCGGGCCGAGCTGAGCCAGTACGCACCGAAACTTGTCACCATCGAGATCGATCCGGAGTATATCGGCAAGGTCATTGGCCCCGGCGGCAAGATGATCAAGAGCCTGCAGGAGCAGACCGAGACGAATATCGAGATCGAGGAGGACGGCACGATCTATATCAGTTGCGTCGGCGGCGACGGGCACCTGCGAGCCAAGGAAATGATCGAAGCCATGACGCAGCCCCCGCAAATCGGCAGAATCTACAAGGACTCGAAAGTCGTCTCCGCCAAGGATTTCGGCGTGTTCGTCGAGATCATCCCAGGCGTTGAAGGCCTCTGCCACGTCAGCGAGCTCAGCGAAGGGTATGTCAAGCACGTCGAGGAAGTCTGCAAAGTCGGCGACGTGATCCCGGTCAAGCTGATCTCCGTCGATGAGCAGGGCAGGTACAAGCTCTCCCGCAAGGCGGCCCTGGCCGAGATGGGAATCAAGGAAGAGAGAAAGCCGAGGCCCGCCGACGAAGGAAGGCCGTCGGGAAGAAGGCCGCGGCGTTGATCCTGACGGATCGATAGACTGATCTACACATGGAAAGCCGAAACTCGAGGCGCCGCCGCCCGGCAACACCGGGCTGTGATACCTGGAATTTCGGCTCTATGTTTTTGGTGTCGGCGTGGTCTGACGGAGTGGCAGGAGCATGAATGACGTCATCAGCGGAATATGCCTTGCTTCTCTTGTAATCGTGCCGGTCGCCATGGTCTTGTTTCGCAGGAAGGCCCGGCAGGTACAGCAGGAGCAGATCCGGAGAACGGATGTCGAGGAGGAGCTGACCAGGCTCACCGGCGAGCTGGCTCATGAGATCAGAAACCCTCTTTCGACAATCAAGGTCAGCCTGAAACTGACGGAAGAGGCCCTGACCGATGTGGCCTCGGCAGAGCCGGCCAACGGACTGTCGGACCCTCATCGGCACAAGCTCTCCAGCGCATTGCGGAAGATCACGGTCATTCGCAAGGAGATGGACCGTCTCGAGCAGATCCTGGATGGTTTCCTCCGATACGTCCGCCGGCCCGACCTGCAGCTTGCGACGCTGGATTTGAACGAGCTGGTCAGCGACATGATCGACTTCTACTCGCCCCAGGCGCACAGCCGTGCGTTGACCGTTCGCCAGAGCCTTTCGGCCGAGCCGCTGACCTGCCGGGTCGATCCCGGGGCACTGAAACAGGTGCTCCTGAATCTCTTCATCAATGCCCAGCAGGCCATGGACGGCGGCGGGGAGCTCATGATCAGGGCAGGCCGCCGCGCCGACCGCGCCGTCATCCAGATCAACGATACCGGGAAAGGAATCCCCCCGGAGAAAGTGCCTGTCATCTTCCGCCCGTACTCTTCCTCCCGATCGGGCGGCACTGGCCTGGGACTCGCCACGGCCAAGAAAATCATTGAGGCGCACCATGGGACTATTGCCGTGCACAGCGAATTGGGCAAAGGCACCTCGTTCACGATAGAGTTGCCTCTGATGGCGGCCGAGTCCGGCGCCGGTGAAACGCGGTAGCGATTGCCACCCGTAAATGGACGTTGATGCGCTCGATAGGCCGGTGTACAATCGTGTGAACATCCATTCCGGCCGTGACAGGGACGGCATCGGGTGCGAACAGGCGATGGTGGGGCCCGGAACAGAACACATAGGCGTAAAGACTCGTAAGAAGCAACTGTATGCCAGAGCACAAACCGGTTGTGATGGTCGTGGATGATGAGCGGGATCATGCCGACGGCATTGTCGAGGCCCTTGGCAGGCTGCCGGTCAAGGCGCTCGCCGTCTACACGGGGCAGGACGCCATTGAGCTGCTGCAGAATCAGCGCGTGGACGTTGTCGTAACGGATTTGAAGCTGGAAGGGCAGGTGGATGGGCTGGATGTGCTGCGGCAGGCCCGGCAGAACGGCGATTCCGCCGAGGTCATCCTGATCACGGCCTACGCCACGATCGACAATTGCAAGGAGGCGATGCGGCAGGGGGCCTTCGACTACCTCGTCAAGCCCCTCGATATCGACCAGCTCAGGACCCTCGTGGAGCAGGCGGTCAGAAAGGCAACGGCCGCCCACGCCCGGCAGACAAGATCGCAGGACGAGCACGACCCCTTCTTCTTTGAGGGCATCAAAGGCGCCAGCACCGTCATGCAGGGCATCTTTGAGGTGGTTCGCCGGGTGGCCCCGACGAATATCTCCGTTCTGATCGAAGGTCCGTCCGGCACGGGCAAGGAGCTTCTGGCCCGCGCGATTCACAACAATTCACTTCGCCGGCACAAGGCGTTCAAGCCGGTCAATTGTGCCGGCTTGACGGAGACACTGCTGGAGAGCGAGCTGTTCGGACATGTGAAGGGGGCCTTTACAGGGGCCAATGCCGACCGCAAGGGCCTGTTCGAGATTGCCGACGAGGGAACGCTCTTTCTCGACGAGATCGGCGATATGCCGCTGTCCATGCAGGCGAAGCTGCTGCGGGTGATCGAGGACGGCGTCGTCATTCCGGTGGGCTCGAACAAGCCGACCGTTGTGGACGTGCGGATCATCAGTGCGACCAACCAGAACCTGAGGAAGCTCCTCGAGCAGGACAAGTTCCGCGAGGATCTGTACTTCCGCATCCGCGGCGTGGAGATGTATCTGCCTCCGCTGCGGGACAGGCCGGAGGACATCCCGCCCCTGGCCCGGCACTTCATCGAGGAGGCCGTGGAGGAAACCGGCTTGAAAGTGGCGGGCATCACCGAGGCCGCCATGCGAATCCTCACCGGCTACGAGTGGCCCGGAAATATCCGACAACTGAAGAACACAATTCGGACCATGGTCGTCATGTGCGACCGCGACAAGATCGATATCCCCGACCTGCCGCCGGAGATGGCGCAGCGACGGCAACTGACGGGCGCCAGCGGACCGCCGGCCAGCCTCGCCGGAGTCTCGCTCAACGATCTCGAACGCAAGGCCATCGTGGATACGCTCGCCAGGACCGAAGGCAACCGCGAGAAGGCCGCCAAGATCCTCGGCATCGGCGAGCGAACGCTCTACCGCAAGATCCGCGAGTACAACCTGTAACACGGGACGGACCGGCCGGAGGAAGAGATTCCTTCGTCGCTCCGCTCCTCGCAATGACAGAAGAGGATGGTCCACGCAATGACGTGCGAAGGGATGTTCATCGCCGTGACGTGAACGGGCATCGTACGTCATTGCGAGCGAAGGGAAGCAATCTCAGGCACACGACTTTTGAAGCATGACGCTAACCCGCGTCGGGACGACTCTCTTGTCGCCACGCGGGCATTTGCTCGGGTGAGACGGCGGCCCACAAACCTGCCTTGGCTGCCCGGGCGCCGGCTTCGAGTTGCTTGTACTTGTAGTAGTAGCTGTGCCGAAACCGCAGGTCCGCGTACACGTAGCCGCCCAGCAGGAGTTCCTCGTTGAGGAACCTGCCATCCGGCAGTACAAGATAGGCCAGGAGGCGGCCGTATTTGTCCCGGCTGCCCGCCGCCTCGTCGAGGTACACCGTCACGACTTGGCCGAGCGACAGCTCCGTGGCGAACTTCGTGGCCTCCTGAGCGAAATACATCGGCTTTCCGCGGGCGTTGCCCATCTCCGGCGCGTCGATTCCCAGAAGCCGCACTTTCGTGATCCGGCCCCCATTGTCCGGCTCATCCAGGTGCAGCGTATCGCCGTCCACCACGCGGACAACCGCGAACGCCTTGCGATCGTACCGGGCGAGATCGGCGTTGATGGTCTGTTGACGGGAGGAGAGGAATTGGGACCACCGCGGCCTGGTAACGCCCCGGTCGAGGCCAATGAGAAGAGCCGCCAGGGTCAGAAAGAAGCTGATCACGACGGCTCGTTTTCGCCTGCTCAGTGGGTACGTCCTTTTTCGCCTGCGAGCCAATGGTCACGATCCTGGTCAGATGGCGGCACGCTGCCTGGCCGGCCGGTCCAACTGGAACGCCAAGCAGACGGCTTCCAGCGCCTTCTCGGCCTGGCTCTTGTCCACGGCGCAGCTTATGCGGATCTCGCTCGTGGTGATCGAGTCGATGTTGACCTCCGCCTTGGCCAGCGAGCCGAAGAACCTCTCGGCCACGCCGTACTGCGACCGCATTCCCACGCCGATCACCGACACCATGGCGATGTCACCACGAACGAAAACGCCGTCGCAGTGAAGCTCCGCTTTCAGCGATTCCGCGACCTCTCGGGCGGTCGGGAGATCGGCCGTGCTCACCATGAAGGACAGGTTGGCCTTCTCGGAGCTGATTTCCGTCTGGATGATGTCGTTGACGACCACCTTGGCCGCAGCGAGCCGCGCGAACACCATCGCCGCGGTGCCCGGGACATTGGGCAAGCCGACCACCCCGATCTTCGCCATGTCTTTCTGTATCGTTGCACCGGATACTAATACGCCTTCCATCTGCGGCACCTCATGAGTTATGATGGTTCCTGGATTGTTGCCTGCGATGCTTCTCACCCGGATTCTGACATTGTATCGCTTCCCGAACGCGACGGACCGGATGTGCATCACGCCCGCCCCGAGACTGGCCATTTCGAGCATCTCGTCGTAGCTGATTTCCTCGAGCAGGACGGCGTTCTTGAAGATCCTCGGGTCGGCCGTATAGACGCCGTCCACGTCCGTGAAAACTTCGCACTCCTCGGCCTTCAAGGCCGCCGTCAGCGCCACCGCACTGGTATCGGCGCCGCCCCGGCCGAGGGTCGTGACGTTTCCGTACTGATCGATGCCCTGGAAGCCGGTAACGATTACGACTCTCCCCTTATCCAGCTCATGGCGGATGAAGTCCGAATCGACGCTGATGATTTGCGCCTTGCTGTAGGCGCCGTCGGTCATCATGCGGATCTGCCCGCCCGTGAAGCTGATCGCCTTGTACCCCATCGCATCGAGCGCCATCGCAAACAACGACACCGTCTGTTGCTCGCCCGTGCTCAACAATTGGTCCAGCTCCCGCTTGGAAGGATTCGGGTTCAGCTCCAGCGCGTCGTGCAGGAGTTCCTCCGTTTGCCGGCCGCGGGCGGAGGCCACCACGACCACTTGGTAGCCGGCCTGCATCCTCTCGATCACCCGCTTGGCCGCACGCCGGATCTTCTCGGCATCCGCCACCGACGTGCCGCCGAATTTCTGAACAATGATTGCCATAGATCAACCCACCACGTTCTCCATTTTGCAGAACTCAACTTCAACTCTTCAGGAAATACTCCATCAAGTCGCATCCGTTCTCAATCCGCAGCCCGGACTTTGCTGCGTTCGCTTCGCCGAAACCCAAGTGCAGAACGCCGGTCACACCGGGTCCGGCCATCACAAACGGCACCGGAGCCGCGGAATGCGCGCCGCCCTGCACGGGGGTCGGGTGGTCCGGCAGCAACAGGATGCGCCAGCTCTCATATTCTTCCAGGGCCCGCAGCACGGGCCCGACGATGTGCTTGTCCACCTCTTCGATCGCCTTCTTCTTCATCGCCAGGTTGCCTTCGTGCGATGCCTCGTCCGGTGCCTCGATATGGATGAACACCAGGTCGTACGCGTCCAGCGCCTTGATGGCCGCCTGCCCCTTGCCTGCATAGTTCGTATCGACGAACCCGGTCGCCCCGGATACCTCGATCAGGTCGAACCCGACCAGCTTGGCCAGCCCCCGGACCAGATCCACGGCCGTGATCGCCACGCCTTTGACGCCGAACCGCTTGCGAAAGCTCTCCAGGCGGGTCTGTTTGCCCTGGCCCCACAGCCAGATCGAGCTGACCTGGTTCTCGCCGAGGTCCTGCCGCGTCTTGTTGATCTCATGGCCGGCGAACAACTGCTGCGACTGATTCATCAATTGGATGAGAAGGTCGGCCCCCTTGCCACGAGGCAGGATCTTGTCCACCGGCGTGCCGATGCAGTCATGAGGCGGGTACGTGCGAACGTCGAAATCCATGCCCCGGAACACGAGCAGGTGCCGGTAACTGACGCCCGCGTGCAGGGACATGCGGTCATCCTGGATTTGCTTGTTCAGATCGGCGACCAGACCGCTTGCCTCTTCGGTGGAGATGTGCCCGGCGCTATGGTCGGCCATCCTGCCGTCGGCGATGGTCACCATGTTGCATCGAAAGACCCAGTCGTTGAGGCCGAGCGGAATCCCCCGGGCGGCCGCCTCGATCGGCGCCCGGCCGCTGTAGCAGCGAAGGGGATCGTACCCCAGCAGGCTCATCTGGGCGACGTCGCTGCCCGGCTCCATTCCCTGCGGGACCGTGCGCACCAGGCCCTGGCGGCCTTCCATGCTGATGCGATCCATATTCGGGGTCTCCGCCGCCTCCAGTGGCGTCTTGCCGCCCAGCGCCTCCTGCGGATCGTCCGCCGCGCCATCGGGAACGATAATCACGTACTTCGTCATCGCCGCTACGTATCCTTATCCTGCGGAATATCCACGATTCGGACGCATACGGGCCTGCCGCTGATGATGTCCAGCCGGGACAATTCCTTCAGGGCCGCCGTCATGTTCTTCTCCTGCGTCTGGTGGGTCGTAATGACGACCGGGACGGTATTGTCCGGCCCGGTCCCTTCGTGCTGGAGGGCGCCGGAGATGCTGATCTGGTGGTCCCCGAGAATCTTGCCATACTGCGCCACCACGCCCGGCCTGTCCCGGGCCATCACCCGGATGTAGAACCGGCTCACGGACTCGTCGATCTTTTCGATCAGAGGCGCCGCCTCGCTTCGCGGCCGCAGCCTCAGGTGCTCGAACGTGGTCCGGGAATTGCCGAGAGCGACGTCGATGACGTCGGCGACGACCGCACTGGCGGTTGGCATCATGCCGGCCCCCCGGCCATAATACAACGTCTCGCCGACGGCGTTGCCGAAGATGCTGATCGCGTTGAATGAGCCGTCCACCCGGGCCAGCGGCGTGTCGGCCCCGATGAAGGACGGATGAACCCGCAGCGAAATCCTGCCTTGCTCGTTCCTCAGGCCGATGGCCAGCAGCTTCAGACAGTAGCCCATCTCGCGGCCATAGCGGATGTCCTCCCGGCTGATCCGATCGATGCCCTCGACAAAGATGTCCTCCAGGGCAATCTCGACCCCGAAGGCGATCGAGGCGAGAATCGCCAGCTTGTGTGCGCTGTCACCGCCGGAGATATCGAGCGACGGGTCCGCCTCGGCGAAGCCGCGCTTCTGGGCCTTGGCCAGCGCCTGCGCGAATCTCTCATCCTTCGAGTTCATGCTGGACAGGATGTAGTTGCAGGTGCCGTTGACGATGCCGTACATGCCCATGATCCTGTTGGCCGCCAGACCGGTTCGGATGGCCGCGATGATGGGGATGCCGCCGGCACAACTGGCTTCAAACGCGATGCACCGGCCGTTCTCGCGAGCGACCCGATAGAGCTCCGCCCCATGTACCGCCAGCAAGGCCTTGTTGGCCGTGACCACGTCTTTGCCCGCACGGAGCATCTTGAGCTGAACGTCCTTCGCGATGCCCGTCCCGCCCACCAGCTCGATGCCTATGCGAATGCTCTCGTCGCCGAGAAGGCGTCCGAGGTCATTCGTGAGCACCCCGTTCGGCAGTTGCACGGGCCGCGGCCGTTCGGTATCCACGTCCACGACACAGGCCAATTCCAGCCGCACGCCCATCTTTGCCGCGATGCCGTCGGCGTCTTCCAGGATCAGCTTGGCCACACCACTGCCGACTGTCCCGAATCCCACTAATCCTACTCGTACCCGCTTTTCTTCCACAAGCTCACCTGTCATCAATGGCACAACAAATAGGCGTCAATCAATAAACCATCCACCCCCGCAGGTCAAGCAAAAACCCGCCATACCGGAGTTCCAGGCAAGGCGGGAGCCCAAGAAAACGGGGTGTTCATTCCTCGTGTGCATCCTGTCGCCGGCTCCGGTTCATGCGGATTTGTCACGCGTGTTCCCTTGAAAACCCGCGCCCGATTGTGGAGAATGGTCCTGCCAAGGACGCCGAACAGTGGAGTGCTGATATGAGCGATGTCACACGCATCTTGAACGCGATTGAGCGGGGGGACGCCCAGGCTACAGACCAACTCTTGCCGCTGGTGTACGAGGAGCTGCGGCTCCTTGCGGCTCAGAAGCTATCGCACGAGCCTCCCGGCCAGACCCTCCAGGCGACGGCGCTGGTGCACGAGGTGTACCTCCGGCTGGTTGGGGATGAACCGCAAAGCTGGGAGAACCGTGGTCATTTCTTTGCGGCCGCCGCGGAAGCGATGCGAAGGATTCTTGTGGAGAAAGCTCGCAGCAAGAAATGCATGAAACGTAGGGGCGGGATTCGGCAGGTGGACCTCAATGACGCACTTGTGGCCGTGGAAGCATCCCCAGAGGGTTTGATCGCAATGGATGAAGGATTGACGAGGCTGGGTGATGAGGACGCCGAAGCGGCCAAGTTGGTGAAGCTTGCTTACTTTGGCGGTCTGAGCCTGGAGCAGGCAGCCGAGGTGCTGGGCATCTCTTGTCGCAGCGCCTACCGACATTGGGCGTTCGCTCGGGCCTGGTTGTACAAAGCTGTCTCCGGTGAGGCGGGCCCGGATGCATAGGGCAACGACGTCCGGGTGATCCTGGTCGGCGGGCGTCCCGAAGTCCCAGGACAAATTATTTCGAAGAATCCCGTTTTCTCTGTCAATTTCCCGTGTGGATTTCGCATGGGAGAGTGTACAGGAGCAGCCACCATGAATTCACAGGCCGAAAACCGGGCACAAGACGTTAAGGCGATCTTCCTCGAAGCTCTCGAAAAGACGGCGGGGCCGGAGCGGACATCGTATCTGGACGAGGCTTGCCGCCGCGGCGCTGAGCTTCGGCGCGAAGTCGACTCACTTCTACTTGCCCACCAGAGCGCTGGAGAGTTTCTCGATCCCGCCGCTTTCGGTGGGGGGATCGGTTCTGATCAGTCTCCATTGATGGAAGCTCCCGGAACGGTCATCGGGCGGTATAAGCTGCTGGAGAAGATCGGCGAGGGGGGTATGGCCGTGGTCTACATGGCCGAGCAGGAGCAGCCCATCCGCCGCAAGGTCGCCCTCAAGATCATCAAGCTGGGCATGGATACAAAGCAGGTCATCGCCCGCTTCGAGGCGGAGCGGCAGGCCCTGGCCCTCATGGATCACCCGAACATCGCCAAAGTCCTGGATGCCGGGGCTACGGAGACCGGCCGGCCTTACTTCGTCATGGAGCTGGTCCAGGGTGTCTCCATCACTGAGTACTGCGATAAGAACAACCTGAGCACCAAAGACCGATTGGCTTTGTTTGTTCAAGTCTGCAACGCCGTGCAGCACACCCACCAGAAGGGCATTATCCACCGGGATATCAAGCCCTCCAACGTCATGGTCACCCACCACGACGGGCAGCCGGTTCCCAAGGTGATCGACTTTGGTATCGCCAAGGCGACGAACCAGCGGCTGACGGAAAAGACGCTTTTCACCCGCTACGCCCATCTCATCGGCACCCCGGCCTACATGAGCCCCGAGCAGGCCGAACTGAGCGATCTGGATATCGACACCCGCACCGACATCTATTCCCTGGGGGTGCTGCTCTACGAGCTACTGACCGGGACCACACCTTTCAGCGAAGAAGACCTTCGCAAGGCCGGCTATATCGAGATGCAGCGGGTCATCCGGGAGCAGGAGCCCGCCAAGCCGTCCACCAAACTCACCACGCTGGGCGACATCCTGCCGGAGGTAGCCAAGCACCGCAGCGCCACGCCTGACTTGCTCAGAAAGGCAGTTCGGGGCGATCTGGACTGGATCGTGATGAAGTCTCTGGAGAAGGACCGTGCCCGACGGTACGAGACGCCCAACAGTCTGGCCTCAGACATCCTGCGGCATCTCGAACATGAGCCGGTCCTGGCGAGAGGGCCGGGGACGATGTATCGCCTACAGAAGTTCCTTCGTAGGCACCGAGTCCAGGCCCTTGTCGGCTTGACAGTCGGGGTCCTGATTGCCGTTGTCGCAGTCGTACTTTCGATGTGGAATCGCGACCGGCTCCAATTAGCGGAGGCAGAAGGCTTCAAGCACAGGGGCATCCTGTCCCATGCTCGCGAGCAGTACGCCAAAGCTGACCGTGAAGCCGCTCTTGAGACCATCAAACCCATCCTCGAAAGCAAGGACGTTGGGCCGGAGGCTCAGCTTCTCTATGCCGGCATCCTTGTTGATAGCCGTCGTTCCAAAGAAGCCGTGACCGTACTGGACAGTCTGCTCAGCGAACGCCCGGAGATTGCCGGGGCGGCTCATTCGCTCCTGGCTCGTATCCTCTGGGAGAGTGGATCGCCGAATGCCCAAAAGCTCGGAGAAATCGAAGAGCACCGCCGACAGGCCGAGACATTGCTTCCCGAAACCGCCGAAGCTTATTTCCTACGGGCCATGACAGCCCTCACGGTCAAGGAGCAGGTTGCCTCACTCGATAAGGCTCTGCAACTCGACCCCGGCCACTATGAGTCCCGCCGGCTACGCGTCTTCACGTACTACGCATCCAGGAAGTATGACAAGATGAAGGAAGATGCTCTGGCCATGACCATCCTGCGACCGCGAGATCCCCTGGGCTACTCGTTGCGTGCGATTGCCCAGCGGGAACTGGGTAAGCATGGAGAGGCAATCGCGGAGTATGACAGAGCGATTGCGCTCACACCCAAGGAGAGCCCCGAACACGTCGATCTGTGTGTCCAACGGAGTGAGACCCTGCTGCGGATGGGCGACTACGAGCGTGTCATTGCCGAGGCCCCCGTAGAGACGCAAAATCTTGCGTCTCTACAGTACCACGTGTTCTGTGCCCTGACCGCCCTTGGCGAATATGAGAAGGCCAGCGCCTTGTTCCGGCAGATCGTCAGTCCCGGCTATGACGCCCGCCGGAAGTTCCAGGAATGGTGCATGAAATACGTGTTCGACACGCTGGAGGCTGGGCGGTCCTGGCATCCGGCGGGCCACGAGCCGGCGAGGCCGGCGTTCCTCCCAATGGTGGAGGCGGAGGAGACCTATCGTGGCCTGGCGGCCAAAGGCCGACGGGTGACCACCGATGGTTTCAGCGCGGCATGGTCGCCGGATGGGAAGAAGTTGGCGTTCAGCCTCGGCGTGCAGGGCAGAAGTGGGGTGGCGGTCTTCGATCCGGCCACGAAGGAAACGGAACTGCTGATCGTTCCCGGCAAGGACCCAAAGTGGTCGCCGGATGGCAAATACATCGCCTTCGTTCGAGATCGCCAGAACCTGCGGCTGGAGGACCTGGCCGCCGCCGAGGGCGAGAGTCGCCAGCCTCCGGTGACAGACGAAGAGGTCTGGCTCATGAACTCCGACGGCACGGAACCCAGACGGCTGGCGCGGGGCAGTTGGCCTTCGTGGGGCCGCGACTCTGAGCACATCTACTACCTGTCACGTGGGGACCCCACACTCTGTTCGCTCTCTCTGACGGGGCAGAATGCGAAGCCCAAGCCGATCCTGAAGTGCTCGAACGCGCTTCCCTCGGTCTCGCCGGATAGTCAGTACGTAGCGTATTTCGGACAGGACTCACTCAGGATCAAGGACATAGTTTCACAATCGCTTGTCGTAGAGTGTCCGGTGTCTTCCATGTTCTGGGGGGTGACCGCCTGGTCTCCCACGGGCCACGAAGTCTGCCTGGGCGGCGGCAATCCTACGAGGCAGAAAACCGGGCTGTGGCTGTACGACCTGACCAGAAAAGAGTTTTCCAGAGTCCTTGATGGCCAGATCACGGGAACGTGCTGGTCTCCTGCGGCAACGGACCTGGCCTTTTGCCTGGGCCCGCCGTACCAGGAGATCTGGGCGGCGCACCTCAACCCCGATGTGTCTGTGAGTGAAGCCCTTGGTCCGGGTCGGACCCTTCGGGAACACTACCGCCAGATTGCCGCCCTGTACACTCGGAGAATCCAGGCCGACCCCATGGATGCGGATGCCTATCTCCAACGTGCACAACAGTATCATTACCTGCATGACGAGGCGAAGGTCCGTGCCGACATGAGGCGGTACACAGCGATCGTGACGCAGGGAAAGCTCCCGGATTCCGGGTTTGGCATGCCGTGGAATATCGACCGTATCGTCAATGGTCCATTCGACTGTCAATTCGTCTTCTCTATTGAAGAGCGTGACAATGGTGTTCAGGTACTATCGGTTGCCTTTGGGCAGAAGGGAAGGGGTAATATGAAATCGTTTGAGACTCCTTTGTTCGTAACATCTCTCGTTGGGCTTTGTTTTCTCTCCGGTCTCGACGCGCCGCCTGCGTATGCGAACTTCACTTTCGGCGAGCCGGTGAGAGTCGGGTCGGGCCTCAACAGCGGTGTTGATATCGATTGTCTCTCCTACGACGGGCTGGAAATGTACGTCGACGGGGATGGCGGACAAGGTCTCGGGGACCTCTGCGTGCTGAGACGTGCCTCGCCGGATGAAGATTGGGGTCCGCTGGAGAGTCTCGGGCCTGTGGTCAACAGCCCCGCTTGGGAGTTCACGGCTTCCATCTCCGCCGACGGACTTGCGTTGTACTTCGCCTCCGATCGGCGGTACGGGGACGATTCCCATTTCGAGATGTTTGTGACGACACGGGCCACGAAGAACGATCCTTGGGGGCCCCCCGTGAGAATGGGTCCGGAGATCAACGGCCCTGACGGCGCCAACCGTGGCGCCTGGATTTCCCCGGACAACCTGGAGCTCTACATCAATTCCACCCGGTCAGGTGGATACAGTGTCTATGACATCTGGCTGGCAAAGCGCGCGAACGCGAACGATCCCTGGGATTATGCGGTGAATCTCGGCCCGGTCGTGAATACGGCAAGTTCTGAGGCCTACTGCAGTCTTTCGCCGGATGGGCTGTTGCTGCTCTACTCCGCGCACTTTGGCACGACGGGGACCCGTCCGGGCAGCTACGGACTTTCTGATTTGTGGATGGCCAGGCGCGCGAGTCTCTCCGATCCTTGGCAAACGCCGGTGAATCTGGGGCCGATGGTGAATGGACCTGCAAGCGAGTGTATGCCAGTTATCTCAGCGGATGGACGCATCTTGTACTTCGCGTCTCAACGCAGCGGCGCTTGGGAGAACTGGCAGGCGCCGATCATCCCAAACTGCGATTTCGACGGCGATGGCAGCGTCGACGAGAAAGACATCCTGGTCATGGCACAGCATTGGGGCCAGAACTACGCACGGTGCGACGTCGGGCCATTCCCTTGGGGTGACGGGGTCGTCGATGCCCAAGACCAGATGGTTCTCATGGAGACCATCGAGGGATCGGGCTTCGTCCTGAATCCCAAGCCACACGCCTCGGAGGTTCCGCGTGAGGTCGTCTTGAGCTGGACATCGCCGGAGTTCGGTCAAACCCATGATGTGTACTTCGGGACATCATTCGAGGCGGTCAACAGTGTGGATCGAGGCAATCCCCTCGGCATACTGGTCAGCCAGGGTCAGACAGCCACCACGTATGATCCCCTTGACCTTCTTGGGTTCGAGCAGACTTACTACTGGCGGATTGACGAAGTTGGTGGTGCTCCCGAATTCACCATCTATCGAGGCCCCGTCCTGGACTTCACAACCGAGGCATATGCGTGCCCGATCGGCAAGGTCGTGGCTACCGCCTCCAGCTCACAACCCGGCTGGGGACCTGAAAAGACGATTGATCGCTCTGGGTTGGATAAGAACGATGGCCATTCGACAACAAACACGCACATGTGGCTCAGCGCCGTGAGTGGAGTACAGCCGCTGTGGATTCAGTATCAGTTCGATGCAGTCTACACGCTGCATGAAATGTGGGTATGGAACCATAACCTTACGGGCGAACCGTTCCTCGGTTTTGGATGCAAGAACGTGGCCGTGCAGTATTCCACGAACGGCACAGACTGGACGACGCTGGCGGACATGGAGTTTGCCCGGGCAACGGGGCAAGGTGGCTATGCTCATAATACGACCGTCAGCTTCAACGGCGTACCGGCCAAGTACGTGCGACTGACCGCCAAGAGCAACTGGAGCGGAGCAAAGTCGCCATGCGGGTTGAGTGAGGTCCGCTTCTTCTACGTCCCGGTCTATCCAAGCCAGCCCTCACCGGCTGCCGGGCGAAAGAGCGTCGGCGTCGATGCGATTTTGACTTGGAAGGCCGGTCGAGAGGCTGCTTCCCATCAGGTCTACCTTGGCACCGACAAAGAGACGGTGGCGAACGGAACGGCCCTGGCCGCGACCACCGGCGAAGCTATCTTTGATCCCGGCCCGCTGGATTTGGGCTGGACGTACTACTGGAAAGTCAATGAAGTCAACGAGGCGGAGACCCCCAGCGTTCGGGAAGGAGATCTCTGGAGCTTCTCTACGCAAGAGTACATTGTTGTGGATGACTTCGAGAGCTACAGTAATGACTCGCCCAAGCGAGCCTTCCAGACTTGGATTGATGGTGCAGGCTTCTCGGCGGATGAGTCCTTCCCGAAAGGCAATCCAGGCAACGGGACAGGCTCAGTTGTCGGTTACGATCCTACGAAGGGTGGTATCATGGAGACCGCTGTTGTTCATGGCGGTATACGGGCGATGCCCGTCGAGTACAACAACGTCAGTTCGCCGTTCTACTCCGAGACTGAGCGGACGTTCGATCCGCCCCAGGACTGGACGACCAATGGCGCTGATACCCTGACGTTGTACTTCCGAGGCAATCCAATCGACTTCTTGCCGCGTACGGACGGGAGCATTCAGATGAGCGGTGGCGGCGCGGACATCTGGGGCACGTCCGATCAGTTCCGCTTCGCCTACAAGCAGCTCAAGGGTGACGGATTGATTATCGCCAAGGTTCACAGCATGACGAATACTCACTCGTGGGCGAAAGCAGGCGTGATGATTCGCGACAGCCTGACCCCGGCGGCTACGTATGCATTTATGTTCCCGACGCCTGCCGGCCGACGGGCCTTCCAACATCGCACGACCATCGGTGGCACGGCTAAAACAGCCGGCAGCGATGTCGGTTCAACCACCTTCCCCATCTGGGTGAAAGTGGAACGTAAGGCGGGCAATTTCACCGGCTACTATTCCCAGGACGGCAAGAACTGGATCAAACAGCCCGACAATGAAGTCAGCGAGTCCACCAATCCGGTGGGGATTTCAATGGTCAATGATGTCTACATAGGCCTCGCGGTGACCAGCCACAACGTCAGTGCTCTGACCATCGCCGAGTTCTCCGACGTTTCGTTCACAGGCATGGTCACCGGTCCGTGGCAGGTGGAGGCGATCGGGGTCGAGCAGCCGACCAATGATTTGGCGCCATTGTACGTGGCCCTTGAAGACAATGCCGGCCACGTCAAGACGATAACGCACGCGGACCCGGATGCTGTGCGGGCGGCCAGTTGGCAGACATGGATGATCCCGTTCCGCGATTTGCAGGGTGTGAACCTCGCGGCTGTCGAGAAGATGTACATCGGTGTCGGCGACCGGGCCAACCCGAAGGCCGGCGGCAGCGGCGTGATCTACATCGACGACATCGGCTTCGGCCATCCGCTTTCTTCGGAGTAAGCCGAGCAGGCCTCGACAACCGGGCCTCCAGCCATAGCATCCAATACGCACATGGCGCATACACAAGGGCCGGCAGGCAACGGAGCCGCCGGCCCTTCTCATGACTGAGGGGATGCAAATAGGATTGCACATGACCCGCCGGATGGGTTATTCTCTTCCCCCGTATGTGGCGTTTGCCGTATGACGCAGGTTGAGCCATTGGAAACGGGAGAACGGAGAACAGCGATGAATACGAGAGCGATTGCAGCCGCATTGATCCTGATGGTGTCCGCTGGGTGCGTGATGGGGACGACAGGGCCGGAAAAACAGACGTTCAGCGGCGACGTGGCGTTCCTGCAGAAGCACACGGAGGTCGTGATTCTCAAGGACGGTTCCGGCAAGAGCCGAGTCGCCGTGCTGCCGAAGATGCAGGGACGGGTGATGACGAGCACGGCCGAGGGCGCGGATGGCTACAGCTTCGGCTGGATCAACCGCGAGCTGGTCGCCGCCGGAAAGCCCGTCGAGCACATCAACGTCTATGGCGGTGAGGACCGCTTCTGGATCGGGCCCGAGGGCGGCCAGTTCTCCGTCTTCTTCAAGAAGGGCGTCCCGTTCGATCTCGAGCACTGGTTCACACCCGCCGCGGTCGATACCGAGCCGTGGGAGCTGGTGTCCAAATCATCCCGCTCCGCGAGCCTGCGAAAGACCATGCGTCTGCAGAACTATTCCGACACCGTGTTCGACGTTCGCGTGGACCGGGAGGTCCGTGTTCTCAGCCGCCGCCAGGCCCTCAAGACCCTCGGCCTGCCGGCCGGCCGGAAGGTCAACGTGGTGGCTTACGAATCCAACAACAAGATGACAAACGCGGGAAAAGAGCCGTGGGGCAAGGATACCGGCCTGCTGTCCATCTGGATCCTCGGGATGTTCACGCCATCGCCGCAGACCACGATCGTCGTTCCTTTTGTCATGGGACCGGAGGACAAGTTTGGACCCGCCGTCAACGACAGCTATTTTGGCAAAGTGCCCGCGGACCGTCTCGTCGTCAAAGACGGCATTCTGTTTTTCAGTGGCGATGGACAGTACCGCAGCAAGATCGGCCTGTCGCCTCTGCGAGCCAGAAACATCCTCGGCAGCTACGACGCCGCCAACAAGGCCCTGACCATCGTCCAATACAACAAGCCCGCAGACGTGGTCGATTACGTGAATTCGATGTGGCAGATTCAGGACGCGCCGTACCGCGGTGATACCGTCAATTCCTATAACGACGGTCCGGCCGCCCCCGGCGCCAAACCGATGGGGCCGTTCTACGAATTGGAGACCTCCTCTCCGGCGGCGGCCCTCGCGCCCGGCCGGAGCATCCTGCACACGCATCGCACGTTCCACTTCAAAGGCCCCGAGCAGGACCTCGATGCCATTTCGCAAAAGATCCTCGGCGTGAGCCTTGCAGAAATTCAATCTGCGCTGCGATGATACAGTTTAACGAAGCCGCAGGATTTGGCATGCTGCCGCCTCCGGCCGTGAATGGAATTGTAAGTGAGAACATCTGAGGGTGCTGAGTAATGCATCAAGGTAGGAGTGTCACACGGAAGTGGGTGATCGTCGCTCTTCTGGTTGGCTGGTTCTGCGACGCGAGTCTCGCAGCTCTGGCAGGACGGATCGGCAAGATCGTGGAGCCGCAGGCGGGCGGCGATTACGCGATCCAGGTGGTAGACCCGGACTCGGGCGCTGCGATCTACAGCTACAACGCGAAGAAGCCCCTGATCCCGGCGTCGAACATGAAGCTGATCACGACGGCGGCCGCCCTGAAGTGTCTCGGCCCTGGCTTCGAGTACAAGACGCAGGTGGCCCTTTCCAATGACACGCTGGTCGTCATCGGCAGCGGCGATCCGCTCCTCGGAGACAAGGATACGGATGACAGGCACGGCCGGGAGACCGGCTGGGTGTTTGAGAAGATCGCACAGGCCCTGCGGACGCAAGGCGCTGCGGAGATCAATGACATCGTCATCGATACGAGCATCTTCGACAATCAGCGGGTCCACCCGAGCTGGCCGGCGAAAGACTACAACCGATGGTACGCCTGCGAGGTCTGCGGCCTCAACTACAACGGCAACTGCATCGACGTGACCACGAGCAACCTCGGGGGCAGCGTCGCCATTGCGATCGACCCGCCGACGCGTTTCATCGAGGCCATGAATCAGGTGGAGGCGGTGTCCAGCGGGGACGAAGCCGTAGGGTCGTACAGGACCCAGCAGCCGAACCGGATAATCATTTTCGGAAAGTGCAGGACCAGGCAGGGGCCGTTCAGGGTGGCCATCGAGAAGCCTGCCGGCTTCTTTGGTTTCCTGCTGACCGAGCACCTCCGCAGAACGGGCATCGTCGTGAACGGCAACGTGATCGAGAAGGCCCTGAACGCAAACGTCAGACTCCAGCCGCTCGTCGAGTTCAACACGCCCGTCGCCGACGTGCTGTGGCGCGCCAACACGGACAGCCTGGGCCTGGCCGCGGAGGCATTGATCAAGACCATTGACGCACGCAACAACACGGACAAGAAGCTCGGCAGTTGGGCCGGCGGCCGGGAGCTGGTTCGCCGATACCTCACCGGTCTGGGCATTCCTTCCGCCGAAGTCAATCTCGACGACGGCAGCGGGCTCAGTCGCGAAAACCGGCTGACGACCAATGCCATCACGAGAGTGCTCCTCGACCTCTACAAAGGCGACAACTGGGAGCTGTTCAAGGCGTCTCTGGCGGTAGGGGGCGAACAGGGGACCATCGACAGATACTTCAGCGAGCCGAAATACCGCGGCAATATCCTCGGCAAGACCGGCTACATCAGCGGCGTGCGAGCCTTCTCCGGCGTCTGCCTTACCCAGAGCGGACCCTACATCTTCTCCGTCCTGAGTAACGGTCCCAAGGGCCTCAGCCGCGACGCCATCAACGACATCGCCAAAGCGATCTTTGACGAATATGCGGACAACGGTTGACCCTGCGTAACGTCATGCGCCGTGGTCATGAACAGACATCCAGTGGGGTCCGTAGGAAACCTCATGAGCAAGTCGATCGTCTCCGTATTGCGTACGACTCCGGATCGTGTGTTGGCCGATGTGGCAAAGCTCATGCACGAGGCGGGGCTCGCCCAGTCACTGCCCAAGAACAAGACGACGATTCTGAAAGACAACATTTCGTGGCATCTTCCCTATGCCAGTGCGAACACGACCCCCTGGCAACTGGAGGGCGTGATCCGAGGGCTGCACGCCGAAGGCTACACGGATATCGTGGCTGTCCACAACAAAACCGTGGTGACGAATCCCTACAAGGGGCTGCGTCTCAACAGACTTGGACCAGTCTATAGGAAGTACCACGTCCACGAGCTATACAACTTCCTCCCACAGGACATCACCTGGACCGTATACGAGCCCAAAGCCAGGATGCGTGTGCTTGACAGGGTCTTTCCTGACGGCATACGAATCCCGCAGTACTTCTGTGGGAAGAACATCATTCACCTGCCGACGGTCAAGACGCACATCTATACGACAACCACAGGTGCGATGAAGAACGCGTTTGGCGGGCTGCTCGACACGAGACGCCACTACGCACATCCGTGGATTCACGAGGCACTGGTGGATTTGCTGGCCGTACAGAAGGAGATTCATACAGGGATCTTCACTGTGATGGATGGAACGATCTGTGGGTCGGGTCCGGGCCCTCGCACCATGATTCCCGTGGAGAAGGACTACATGCTGGCCAGTTCCGACAGCGTGGCCATCGATGCTGTAGCTGCCAGGATGATGGGGTTCGACCCCATGTCCATTCCCTTCATACGCCTTGCCCACGAGGCGGGGCTGGGGACCGGCCGGATCGAAGAGATCGAGATACAGGGGGAGGACATCGCAGGCGTGAACTTCGGCTTCCATGTGGGCGACAACATGGCCAGCAGGGTGGGCGATCTCGTCTGGTTTGGCCCGCTCAAGCTGATACAGAAACTGCTGTTTCACACGCCCCTGGTCTATCTGTTCATCGTCGGCTCATTCTTGTACCATGACTACATCTGGTGGCCTTTCAGAGGCAAGAAGATCCAGAGGGAGAGGGTGGCGCCGACCAAATGGGGAAAGCTGCTGGAAACGTATCCGATCGAGTAGGGGAGGCAGTCCCTCGAGTTGTCATCGAGGGTCTGTGGCAGGACGAGGAGGGTGATACACCTGTAATGTGCCGCCATACGTCTCTCTATGCCAGGCCGATGGAGCCAATCGCCGCAAGGGGTCCTCCAGAAAGGACAGATACGGCGGTTCGACGCCCACGATCACGGCAGCAGGGGGGCGCTGCCGGACCAATTCCGTCAGCGACGCGGGACCGACGGTATGAGTGATCGCGCGTTCCTCCGCGGAGAGTTTGTCGGCCACCCGGTAGGTAAATGGGTTGGCCATCTCCGGGTAGATCTCACAGTTGCCCTCCAAAGCATAGAGCGGCCCTAACGTAAGCACACGTTGCGGCTGCCCAATCGTGTCCGACATGTCCCCAGAGACCTGGTGGAACCGAATCGGCACCCACTGTTCCGGCACAAATAGGTCGACTGTGCGATACAGAATCGCTCGATTGGCCAGAAGAGTCACCGCCGCACCGATCACCATGAAACAGCAGGCGATTCTGGATGGCCTCGTCCGTCCTGTCTCCTGGGCTTGCCTGTGCAGGATGGCCAGCGGAAGAGCCAGCGTTGCCACCGCGAACGGCACTGGAACGGCCAGATACTGCTGCCACATCGCCGGCGGGATGTACGCGATCACGAAGAACATCGCCGTTACCGAAGCCACCAGCACAGTGTTTCGTCGGTCTCGCGTGGCAATGCTGGACCACCGCCGAGCCATGCTGCCTCCCATGTAGACGACGAGAACGAGCAGAACCAAATAGCCTGGTGTCGTCAGGAGGACAAGACTCAGTTGACGCTTGTCGTACCGGAATCCCGTCTCCTGGAGCCAGCGCGCGCACAGGGCCGGGATCTTCGTCAGATCGAGCCACATCGCGTGCGGCGCCTGCGCGAAGACCCAAATCGGCCAGATCAGGGCAGCGATAGCCCCCGCTGAGAAGGCCAGGACGGTCCAGATCCGGTCTTTGACACTGCCGGGGGTAGCTACAAGCACCGCCAGAAGGAACAGTGCCACAACGAGTCCCGTCGTAGCCCGCGCACATGTCGCGAATGTCAGCAGGGCGCCTATCAGGGCTGTGCGCCAGAAGCGGGACCTGTGTTGGAAGTCCGTGGTTATGAACAGCCAAAGCGCCAGCATAACGCAGAGTATGACGACATCGTGGTTCCATGCGTAGCCCGATGCATACGTCACGAGCGGGTTGAACGTGTACAGGCCCGCAGCCGCAAGGCCGAGAAGAAGTCCGCCCAGGTGACGCCGGCCAAAGAGAGAACGGTACACGCCCATGATCACGAGAATGATCAGGATTTCACAGAAGATGGAGAAAAGCCGGCCGACGAGCAGATAGTGTTCTGTGGGGACGGTCTTGTAGAGGGCTGCGAGGAGCAGAGGATGGCACGGCGGGTGGGAGATGTACGGGAAGTCCCGATAGATAAGCAGTCCCCGCGCCAGCAGAACGCCGGCGGTGCAGTACATCTGCTCATCTCGCCCGGGTTCCTTGGTCATGCTGTTGGCCAGCAGGGTAGCGGATAGAACCACCAGCCCTGCCACGATTAGCGGCCGCACGACCGTTCGCAGAACGGGGGGGGCTGATGCCGGCCGGACTTCACGCTCTTTCGTCTTACCACTCTGCCAGTTCACCCAGAAGCTCCTCTACCAGGTCTTTCATGGTGATGATCCCCACCGGTGTGCCATGCAGAAAAGGCGGTCTCGGACCCGGCGACAAAAGCGGGACAGGCCAGCAGGAGCCGCATCACAAGGACGCGTTCGAGGTTCTGATACGCCTGCGCTGTCATGGATGCCCCCGCCTAACTCGTCGGCAACCGGACCCTGAATGTGCTTCCCTTGCTGACTTGTGATTCGACGTCGATCCTGCCGCCATGCGCTTCGACGATGCGCCGGCAGAACGCCAGCCCCACGCCCGAGCCGCCGGCGGGGCGGGCCTTCTCGGTTTTCGTAGTGAAGAACGGCCGGAAGATGTTCTTGAGGTTCTCCGGGCTGATGCCGTCGCCGCTGTCGTGGACCGTAATATCCACGCAGTGGTCCGTCCCCGACGCCTCGATCTGCAAGACTCCGCCCCGCCCCAGCATGGCGTCGCGGGCGTTCAGTACCAGGTTCATCAGCACCTGCTGGATTTGCACGGGAACGCAGTATAGTCGGAGGTCATCGGGAACGCGGACGTCGACGGTAATGCCGTCCTTGGTGAAGTCCCGGCACAGGCCCGTGAAGACCTCCTCCACGAGGGCTTTGACATGGACCTCTTCCTGCTGCTGTCTCTGGCCGTTGGCCATGCCCAGCAGGCTCTCCATGATTTTCGCCGCCCGCTGGCAGTTACGCGTGGTGCGGTCCAGGACCTTGGCCACGAGGGCCCGGTCGCCGGGGTTCTGGACCGCCAAGCCGGCATAGGAGGTCAGCGGCGTGAGAAGATTGTTGATCTCGTGGGCAATCATGGCGGTGGCCGAGCCGAGGTTGGCCAAGGCCTGGAGCTGAAGGTTCTGCGACTTCAGCGCCGCGTTCTCCTGCTCCTTCTGGGCCAACAGTTGGTGCAGCGAGAGGCGTTTTTCAATGATGCTTGTCAACGGCCCACTCCTTTTATACAATCCATCGGGTATCCGTACCGAAGGTATTATCCAACGGAAGTGGTTGTCGTACAAGTACGTATATCGACAGCCGCACGGCTTTTTCTTGAAGTGCTCGCATGAATGAGCAAACGATTCTGGAAGAGCTTCTGGCACTGCTGGAGGCGAACCGTGTGAAGATCCGCAGTGAGCCGCTTGGCGGTCAGGGGGGCGGACTGGCCATGATGAAGGGCGAGAACATCTTCTTCGTGGACACGGACTCGCCCAGTGCCGACGTCGCCACACTCTGTGCGGAGGCTGTCACGAAGCTACTGGATGTCGAGACGATCTACCTGCGGCCGGAGGTCCGCCAGTTTATCGAAGGACATACCGAGTCCGTGTAACTGGAGTATTCCGAGAACAAAGGAAAGATGGACCGAGATATGAGAGACAACCGCAACGCCCAACCGCCGTTGGGATTGAATTGGCTGGGAGCCTTGCTGATGAGCCGAGAGAAACATGACGGACAGCCGGAAAGACCACCCGTAATCCTTGTTGTGGACGACAACCTGCCAAACCTGGAGTTGATTCAGGCCTACTTGGAGGATCTTGAGTGCCAGATCGTTTCCGCCCACGACGGGGTGGAAGCCCTGAATATCGTGGCCAGGAAGAAGCCGGACTTGATCCTGCTCGACGTCATGATGCCCAAGATGAGCGGCTTCGAGGTCTGCCGGCGGCTCAAGAACGACCCGCAGACCAGTGACATACCCATCATCATGGTCACGGCCCTCAATGAGTTCGGGGACATCGAGCGGGGGATCGACTCGGGCACCGATGATTTCGTGAGCAAGCCGGTCAACAGGCTTGAGCTGCTCACGCGCGTCCGCACCATGCTCAAGCTCAAACACCTCACCGATAAGCTGCAACGGACCATAGCCTACCTCAGCGAAGTCGAGAAAAGCGCGCAATCCGCCATCTCTTCACCACCCGCCGAGTCCGAATAGCACCTGCCGGCAGGGGGCGAAAGAGGTCGCATAATGCAGAATCGGGCAGCCGGCGCCGGGAGGGGACATTATGCGCCCTATGCGGCGGCATGATGTCCCTCAGCACGGTTTGTCCCTGATAATTGCGCCTGCAGGGCCCGAACAGCCGCTACAGCACACACAGACGCCATTGTACGTCCCCTGCACACGCCGATTGCCCCCCGCGCCCCGCAGTTCACGTTAACCGCTCCGGGAAATTGGACGATACGTCCACCAGCAATTGGCGGTTGATTGCACAGCATATGATTCCCGGAGTGAGGGATGAGCGGTTTACTGGAAATCTTCGGCAGGGCGATCTCGGTTGACCCGTCGGATCTGATCTGGCACTGGCTCAACGAGCAGAGACAGGACGCCGCCGACTCGGTGCGTAACCGAAACATGAACGACATTATCGACCTCATGGGCGAGAGCAGGCTGGAGGAGGCCGGCGAGCAATTACGGCTCTACCTCTTCGAGAACCCCGCGTGCAGTCTCGGCCGCTTGGCCGCCGCGGCGATGTGCCTGCGCGAGAACCATCTCAAGGAGGCCATGGAGGAGCTCTATTCCGTCTACATGCGCCAGCCCCACAACACGATGGCACTATATGTCCTGGGACATTGCCTGGAACGCATGGGACATCAGGCCCAGGCCGTCGAGTTCTACCAGGACTGTCTCAAGTTCAAAGACTACCTGCAACTGCCCGCCCAGCGGCTTGGCGCCATCTACTTCAAGGAAGGTCGGCTCGATGAGGCCATCGACCAGTATGAGCCTATGAAGCGGCACTACCCGGACGACATCTCCACGTTGGTGACGCTGGGACATCTCTACATGGCCGCTCACCGATACACCAAGGCGGTCGACACGTTCAACACGGCGATCCTGATCCATCCCGACAACTTCATGGCGCAGGATGAATCCATCGACACGCTCATCCAGAATGGCGAGCTGCAGGAGGCCCTGGACCAGTTGGACGTCCTCCTGGCCGATCAGCCCGAGCGCCCGGACCTGATTGCCAAGCAGGCCGACATTCTCTCGATGCTCGGAAACACCAGCGATGCGATCACGCAGTACCAGCAGGCCCTGCGTATCTGCCCGGATTTCCTTGAGGCCACGATCAAGCTGGGCACCAGCTATCTGAGAATGCACGCCGAGCAGCTCGCCGCCCAGCAGTTCAACAGCGCCGTCGAGGTCAATGACAAGATCGTCGAGGCCTACACGGGCCTGGCGGCCGCCCAGAAACTGGCCGGAAGGACCGGAGAGGCCATGAACACCCTCTCGCTGGCTTGCGCGATTCAGCCGAACAGCTCGTTCCTGTTCACCGAGACGGCCAAGCTCATCCTCAAGGCAGCCTTCGAGTCCAACATGCTGGCGGCCCCTGATGACGGCCGCAGCCTCGAACAGGTCGTCATAGCCGCCCACCAACGGCATCTGGAAGGGTCCCTGCACAACCCCGATCTGCATTACCGGCTCGGCATCCTGTACATGAACGCCGGGCAGCTCCAGCAGGCCTGCGACTGTTTCAACGCCGCACTGGAGATCAATCCAACCTTCGGCCGGGCCGCCACAAAGCTTGCGGTCTGCCTCTTCGAGGCCGGACGCAAGGACGAGGCCCTCGGGCTCATCATGCCCGCCGACCACTATGCACCCCAGACCCTCGATTTGTACTACAAGACGGCCTTGCTCTACTGCAACCGCGTCAAGTTCGCCTCGTCCATGCTCAACCTGCAGCGGCAGATCGAACACAACCTCGGCCCGGACCTCGACCCGGCCATGAATATCTCCATCGTCCTGCAGAACCTCGGCCTTTCCGACACCGTCGGCCTGATGTGGGAAAACCTCTGCCAGACCGCCGGCCACGCAACGGAGTCGAACGCCTGACGATACGCGAAATCCATATCGAATGGCCAGTTTCTGGCCATTCCACGAGAACCAGCCGAATGAAACATAACATATCTTATGAGACCTTCCAGATGGTGTAATCTCGCGGGGAAAAACACTTCGCTTCGCATGCTCAGCGACCCCCGATTGACACTGTCTGGTGGCGACGACTACAATGGGATATACGTCGGTACGACGCTTGTCATATTGGCGAGAGTTCATGGGAGAATGTATGATGAGTGTGAACACGCAGAGATTTTCGATGCGATGGTCGCGGTTGACCTGGGTGGTGACTGTTGGGGTGAGCATCGTCGTCGCGCTGGTTCCCATTGTGATCTTGCGGGCGGCGATACGTGTGGGACCGGGCAAATCGGTTTTGCGTGGCGCCTCGCTGGGTGTGGTGGGTTCCTCGGCTGGTTCGGTTTGTTCTACAGCCGGAGCCTGGGCGAATTTTGGGCATATACGGGCAACCGCGAAGATCTGGTGCTTCTGACACAGACCGACGGCGGGAAAATTGTGATCTCACCGCACCCGCCGGACACCTTCGTCAAGGCCGTTCAAGAGACTGATGGTAGCCGACGTGTGCGGTAGAGCCCTGGCAAAGCGCCCCGGCCATTCCAGTGCTCCCAGTGGCCCGCATTCCTGATCCATACGCATAGTCCGATAAGATATAGGCCGGCGGGGGCCATACCGGGGGGAGTTGATTCAGGTAACGAACACCCCTTCGGGTGGCTGTCTCACTCCCGTGAGCGGCGGCACACGATGAATGAAGCCGGTCTCAGGTTCGGTCAAGATGTGCCCGGCAGGTCGAACGGGTCGCGCAGACCGACCGACTTGCCGAGGATCTCGTAATGGAGGATGGCTTTCTTGAGGGCGTCGGGGTCAGCGTAGTCGATGATCGCGCCGGGCTCGTAACCGATGGGCTCGCGTCGAGCTTCGGGGTCCTCTTTGCCCCGTTCCAGCGGCTGTGGCGGATGGAGCATCACATCCGCCGGCTCCTCGCCCGTTGGTTGGAAGTCGAGCCCCATAGTCTCGAGTTTTGGCCCCATCGGCGTCACTGTGGCACTGCGCCCGGCAACGGCTACGGCCTCCTTTGCCTCCCGCTGGCGGGCGGCGTGTTGCTCGCGGGTGGAGTCCGCGCGCGACTCGGCCTGCTCATAGACCAGGATGGACTCGCCCCCCCTGCCGGAACGAGCCGTGAGTTTACCGCGCGGAGGCTGTTCCGCCCGCTCTCGCACGTCCGCCCGCTCCTCCATCCGTCGTATTCGCTCCTCGGCGGCTCGCTGTATCTCCTCCGCCTTGCGGGCCAGCCGCTGCTGCCACGTCTCGCGCTGTGCCCCGGCCAAGCCATCCGGTCGAGCCTGCGGTGACTTCTTCTTGCTGAGGGCCTTGATCAGTGATCCAAACAGCCAGAGAATCGCCATGACCACGAGGATCAGGAAATTGACCCAGTGGTCCGTGTCCACCTGAGCGACCATATGCAGTTGTGCGGTGAAAGAACTCACGTGTCACTCATCTCTTTCCTATTCCGTCTTCTTCGGCTTTGCGATCGACTCGCGCATCTGGGTATCGGCCCCGATATTCTTGAGCCGGTAATAGTCCATGATACCGAGATTGCCAGAGCGGAAGGCCTCGGAGATCGCCAGGGGCACTTTGGCCTCATTCTCGACCACCAGAGCCCGCATTTCCTGCTCGCGTGCGACGGCCATGGCCCGCCGTTTCTCCGCCTCGGCCTTGGCCCGCCGCATGTCGGCCTCCGCCTGCGCCACCTGGAGCTGGGCGCCGACGTTCTCGCCCACGTCCACGTCGGCGATATCGATCGAGAGGATCTCGAACGCTGAGCCGGCATCCAGACCTTTGCCCAACACGGACTTGGAAATCTTGTCCGGGTTCTCCAGCACGTTCTTGTACGATATCGCGCCGCCGATGGTCGTCACGATGCCCTCGCCGACGCGTGCGATAATCGTTTCCTCCGTGGCGCCCCCGACCAGCCTTTGAATGTTCGTCCGGACCGTCACGCGGGCCTTGGCCCTCAGTTGGATGCCGTCCTGGGCCACGGCGTCCACGGTCTCCTTGCCCTTCTTCGGATCGGGGCAGTCAATTACTTTCGGGTTCACGCTGGTCTGAATGGCGTCGAGAATATCGCGTCCGGCCAAGTCGATGGCCGTGGCGGTCTTGAACGTCAGGTCGATGTTGGCCCGGTCGGCCGCAATCAGGGCGCGCACGACATTGGGCACCCGCCCCCCTGCCAGGTAGTGGCTTTCCAGGTCCTGTGTCGTCAATTGCAGCCCCGCCTGCACGGCGGTGATCTTGCTGATCACGATCGTCCGCGAGTCCACCCTTCGCAGCCACATGCCGATCAGTTCGCGGAGCTTGACGTCGGCCCGCGAGAAGTACGCCTGGAGCCACAGCCGGGCGAACTTCGTGGCGATCAGCAGGGCGAGCAGGACGATGATCCCCAGAATGACCAGCACGGCCGTAACTCCCATGTTCGTCGCTTGCAGCAGTATTGGCGTCAATCCAGACATCCTTTTCTCCTTTCACTAAGCCTCATTGATGACTCGCACGGTCACCTGGGTGCCCTCGACGCGAATCACTTTCACGGTCTTGTCGTTCTCTACATACCCGCTTTCGGCCACACATTCAACCCTGCGTCCGTCAAACTCGCACATGCCGACCGGCCGCAAGGGCGTCAGCACCCGGCCCATCCGGCCCAGAAGCTCGCCAAGCTCCGGCGTGTCCGGGATCGCGTCGCCCCGATCCCGCACCGGCGGAGCCAGCATCATCTGCCTCCCGAACCGCGTTTTCGGCAGGATCTTGTACGCCAGGGCCAGCAGCGACGGCACCATGATCAGGCCGATCACCAGACCAGCCCATCCCGCCGCCGCACTGTGATGGAAGAAGATCCACACTCCCCCCACAAGGCACGCGATCGCACAAACGGCCAGCAGCCCGGCACTCGGGATGAAGACCTCCGCCACGATCAATCCCGCACAGACTACATAGAGAAAAACGGCGAATAACAGCCACCAGTCCACAGATGCATCCTTTGCATAATCAAACCAAACACCGTACACCGACCGCGCCACCCCTCTTCCGTACTTCTTCTACGCCTCGTCGTCTGGTTCAGTCTTCTTAACGACGACCCGGCCGCCATGGATTTCGATGATTCGGACCTGCGTCCCTCTATTGAGGAACTCGCCGGTGGCAACGACATCCACGATGGCATCGCCGAAGCGTGCCTTGCCTGCGGGCCGCAAGGTGGAAATCACCTCGCCGACATCGCCAATCTGCACGCCAACAGAGGCGCTCTCCGGCGGGCTCGTCATGCTGACCTGCGATCCGCCCCTGCCGGCAGCCGCCACGGCCGGCGACAGGATCAGCCCGCTCATGAACGGGATCTTCGGCAGGTACCGCGAGAGCAGCCAGGCCAGAAGCAGAAACCCGCTGAACCCGGCCGCCAGTCCGATCACGCCGGAGGACAGGCTCTGCCAATCACTGATTGTGTGCGGCCACGGCAATTCGTCCGGCGCGTTGCGGATCAGCATCCCGAACAGCCCTATGAGAATGCATGCGATGCCCGCAATCCCCGCCAGGCCAAAACCTGGCAGTACGAAGATCTCCACCACCAGCAGAACTACCCCGATGAACAGCAAGAGGATCTCGACCCAATTCGCCATGCCGACGAGGTACTTGCTGCCCAGGACAAGGGCGAAGCAGACAACGGCCACCAGCCCCGACAACCCGAAACCTGGGGTGTTGAACTCGATATACGCCCCGAGCAACGCCAGCATGAACAGAATGCCCATCACGATCGGCGAGTTGAGCCAACTGACCATCAGCTCCGACCAACTCGGCTCGAGCACCCTTGGCTCCTCGACGAAGACTACATGATCCCGCTTTTCAAGGAAGGTGAGCACCCCATCCAGGTCCTTCACCACCCCCCTGGCGACGCCATACTCCAGTGCCTGCGATGCCGTCAACGTCAGCAACTGGTCGCTGCCGTTGATCATCTCGGCCTTCTCCACCTCGTACGCATTCGGGTCCTTGGGCAGATCGCTCTTCTCGAAGAACTCGTACTGGCCCGTCTGTAGATTCAGGACGCGATAGACTTCGATCTGCATGGTGACCATGGCCTTGAGCAGCAGCGCAGGGTAGCCATTGGCCTCGGCCGCCCGCTGGAATGCCGCCCGCACGAAGCTCTCCGCTTTCTCCCGCTCGACGCCCTCCAGCTTGCCGCCCATCGTGATCGGTGCGGAATCACCGATCGTCGTATTTTCCCGCATGATGACGTCGCGGCAGGATACGCTGACCAGAGCGCCGGCGGAGATCGCCTCGGTGGTGACGTAGGCCACAGTATGACCGCGGAGAGCTACCTGCTGGATCAGGTACTTTGCGATCGAATCCGCCGCATCCAGCATGCCGCCGTAGGTTTCGATCTGATAGATCAGGTAGTCCGCCCCCGCCTTCAGGGCGATCTCGCTCCGCCGTTTCATCGAGTAGAACAATGCTTGGTCAATAGTGCCTTTGCATGGAATTACCACCGCCTTGGCGCCTCGCGGTGCAGGGGCCGGGGCGGTCGGCGTACTGAAGCCGGTCGCGCCCACCCACGCCCAGCCTCCCGTACAGAGTACGAGGACAAGAATCGGTCGAAATGCCTTCTTCATGGCGTAGATTCTACTGCCCTGCCGTACTGTTGGCAACAAAATGCGCCTTTGGACGGCCAAGTTGAGTCGGTATAATAGCGACTACGGCTGAGTTCTCCGGCGCCTGGTAGGGGTGCCGGGCGGCATCGTCAAATGCAGCTTGGCGATGGTCGTTCCGGGATGTGGTGCCTCCCGCGCTGTGGAATTCTCAGCCGTAAGGGCATGATTTCGTCAGGACGGGCCTCACGCGGGGCTAAACTTTTTTGTCGTCCTTGCGTATAATGGGCCAGTGTCCCTCATGCGTACCTGATTCAACGAGGATTTGGACGGAGTGTATATGGCTGGGCATTTGCAGTGTGTCGCATTCATCTCCATGCCGGGCACCGGCGAGTGGATGGTGATTCTCTTCATCGGCCTGCTCATCTTCGGAAGACGCCTGCCCGATGTCGCTCGAAGCCTCGGGAAGAGCGTCAACGAGTTCAAGAGGGGTCTGCGCGAGTTTCAAGACAGTGCCGACGAGGTCGTCAGCGATGTGAACAAGATCAAGAACGACGTCGTCAACGACGTCGCTTCCGAAGTCCAAGAGGCCTCCGGCTTGGACACTACCGGCGGGGATTCGCACGAATACCCGTATGGCAGTGGCGAGGCCGCCGGCGACGCCGGCACGACCCAGACTGAGGCTGCCGCCGAACCGGCGCAGCCCGCCAGCCCGGCCGACCAGAACCCCGGTGTCGAGAGCATCGAGCCGATGAAGTAGGAGGGGCGACGTGCCGCCCATATTGATTGCTCACTGCATCTTACGGATGCGGACCAGGATGTTCTTCGAGTCCTTCAACAGGTTGATCAACTCGTTGGGGTCCGTCTGGCCATAGTGGTACGGATAGAGGATCCTGGGCTTGAACGCGTTGGCCGCATCAGCCACCATCGCCGGCGTCATCGTGTAAGGCAGGTTCATCGGCAAAAAGGCGATGTCGATCTTTTCGAGCTTCTTCATCTCCGGGGTGTTCTCTGTGTCCCCTGCCACGTACACCCGCGTCTCGCCGAATGTCACGACATAGCCGTTGCCCTCGCCCCTGGGATGGAACGGCTGCCCGTCCGGCCGCTTCTGCACGATGTTATACGCCGGCACCGCCTCGACCTTGAAGCCTTGGACCGTCTGCACGTCGCCGTTCTTCATCACGATCCCGCCCGTGACCTTGGCTTCGCATGCCTTGGTCAACACGACCTTCGTATTCTCGCCGCGAACGGCGGTCACGGCTTTCGGATCGAGATGATCGGCGTGCTCGTGCGTGATCAGCACAACGTCGGCCTTCGGCAGCCTGGCGTAGTCCGTCAGCCGGGTCCACGGGTCCACATGCACCACCTTGTCACCGTAGCCCAGCATCAGCGTCCCATGGCCGATGAACGTAATCTTCAACTCCCCCGCTTTCGTCGCAATCGTATCCATCTGAAACTTCCCTTCCCCCGCCGGTTGCCCCTGCCCCGCACTCACGCCAGCCATAATCAGTCCCGCGGCCATCACTATCCCTAATGCTCTCTTCATCTTCGCCATCATTCGTCCCTTCAATTCCAGTTCGACCTCGAAACACTGCTGCATCGCATCGTATTGCACATCTTACTCGAGGCAAACCGCATGGGCAACTGAGTTGCTCGTGCGGATATCCCTGGCGAATACAAGCTCGTCTGGGCGGATGAATTCGACAAGCCCGGCCGGCCCGATCCGAACCACTGGACCTTCGAGCGGGGTTTCGTCCGCAATGAGGAGTTGCAGTGGTACCAGCCGGAGAACGCGTCGTGCAAGAACGGGCTCTTGGTGATCGAGGCACGCCGCGAGCGCCTGCCGAATCCGACTACGATGACTTGCGCTCACGTGGCGGTCGGCCGCGGCGGCGCCGGTCGCCGGCCCTCAGCAGGGCCAGGAGGATGATTGCCGCAAGGGCTGCCAAGGCCGGCAGGAGCCACGCCAATATTTGCCTGTATCTCACGATGATCAAATCCGTTTCGTTCACACGAGATTCTCCCTGAGACAGGCCTCGTCATCACGCCAGGGTATCACTTGAACTTTGCCTTGCGGACGCTGAAGCAGTCGTTGCCGGAGAAGAGGAGGTGGCAGGCTCGGCCGTCTTCGCTCATCCATTGTGTGGGGAACGTGCTGCTCTCGCCGGGGCCGGTGTCCCAGGTCTCCGCGTAGAACACGGTGTGCCAGGGGCCCCAGGGCTCAGGGGCCTCGTAGATGCCGAAGCCGCCCCGGAATCGCGGGCCGCGCGTATCCGCGCTCTCCGGGAGAATCTGGCACCAGAGATACCGCTTGAGGCCGGGGTTGTAGGTGATGCCGGAACGGTAGCAGCGGCCGGGATTGACGAACACGGCACATCGCTCATGGATCTTGTGCGTCCACATAGGCCGGTGAGACTCCTCAAAGGCACGCAGAAACTCATAGGCATTGCGATTGCGTATGCGGTCCAGCGGCACGCGAGCCAAGATCATGCGGTCGGCCGGCACGTAGGCGCTGTCGCTATCGGGCGAGTAGATGTATACGAATTCGTCGCGCCGCCCGTCATAATCCCTACCGAAGTTCAGGAACGTCGGCGCCCCGAAGCTGGTCTCGAACTTCCAGTTGCACCAGTTCCAGTTTGCGCCGTGGTCGTCGGACCAGGCAATTTGAGAGTTACCGACATTCCGCACCAGCATAAAAAGGATACTGTCCACACAGAGCATGCCGCTGGCCTTGGGTCCGGCCTTGTCGTCCCCGAAGCCCTCGATGGTCTTGCTGGCGATATTGACGCCCTCGAAGTCCTCTGGCCCACCGATGATTTTCGCCAAGCCCAGGCTGAGCTTCCGGTCCGACTTCGGTTCAAAGCCCCAACCGTCGCCGTAGGCGGCGTACTGGTTGTCGTCGTCGGCCCACGTGATCGGCCAGTTGTCGCTGCCCTCGGCCTTGCGAATGATCGTATCGACCGGGGCCCATTCGACCCCTTTGATGTCCTGGCTCGCCGGATACGGGGCACCGGGCCATTTGCCACGATCCTTCACCGACTGCGCAATGGGCGAGAGAAACGGCTCAATGGGTGCGTAATGCGGATCTCGCTTATCGCTCATCGACTTGCCCGCCCGCGAGGCGACGATATCCAGAGACGGAATGACCACAATCAGGCTGTCGTAGAGGCCCCACGACCAGTAGGCGTCACGAGGGACATCCTTCATCGTGCCGTCGGCGTTGTTCCACCAGAGCAGGCCGTAATGGTCCGAGGCATTGCCGTACTCGTCCGGCTTGACCACGGGCAGGCCGCGCACGCCATACGGCACGGCCCGCACGGCTTCGACGAATGATGATGATAGAATCTGCGTCTCGCCCCAGTGGCCCTGGCGAAGATACAGATAACCGATCCGGGCCATCGCACCGACGTTGGCGCTGATGCCGGAGCCGAACTCCCGCCGCGCGACACCGGTGATCTCCTTCGGCCGGTATGTGTTCGCCCGCCACTGCAGATCGTCGCGGCCGATGCCGATCGGCGTGAAGACCCTCTCAAACATCAGCTCCTGCAAGTCCCGCCCGTACGCCAGCGTCACGCACTCCGCCAGCCAGTTCGGCCCGCCATCGCTGTAGGCCCATTTCGTCCCGGGCTCGAAGAGCAGCTCCGTGTAGCCGCCGTTCTTGTCAAAGCCGGCCGTCTGCGTGGCCAGGTGGAACAGCGTGATCTTCTCGAGCCAGCCCGTGTCCTTGTTCACCGGAGGCAGGGCGCCGAACTCGGGATGATACCTGGCCGCAGGCTCATGGAGGCCCGCGAACTTTCCATCCGCCAGGGCCAGCCCGACGGCCGTGACGCCAATTGCCTTGGTGGAGGACTTGAGATCGTACGTCTGCGCCGGATCACCCCACTGCATCACGACCTTGCCGTGACGGGTGATCATGCCTGAGCCCCCGCCGGCGAGGGCGCACTCTCTGGCGGACGCGAGGATCGCGGCATCCATGCCGACCTGTTCCGGCTCCGCCGTCTGCCACTGCTCGCCCGGATATGTAACCGCCCCGCCACTCTGCCCCGTGGCAATCCCGCCCCCGGCCGCCACGACAGCAAGCAACAGTCCCCCCGCGCTCCACTGGCCTCTCTTCGCCATATCGTACCCCCAAAAGCAAACATGCCGAACACTACTCTCGTTCGGCATGTCGATACTTGCACACGGGAAACGCAAAAGAGCCGGGTCTGCGAGGACCGCTCCCCGCAGCATGACGGGATCAGCGGGGCTACTTGGCGCCGCCGGTCGCCTTTGCACCGGGACCGGCTGGCTTTGTGGCGCCGGTCGCCGGGGCAGCAGGAGTCGCCGGAGCACCCGGAGCCGCTGCTCCCGGGGCTGCCTCGGCCGCCTCGGCCTTGCTCTTCTTGCCGGCCGCGCTCTTACGATGAGCCACCTTCGGCAGGCCCAGCACGGACGTCCCCTCCGCCCAACGTTCTTCCTCTTTGAGCGTTTCGATCCTCTCGGCCCGCGTCAAAACGTTGCGGTGCCGCACCAATGCATCTCTGAGCTTGAGTGAACGATCAACTGACATCTAATCTTCTCCTTATCGAACTTTCATGCCATAGGCATCACTGAAGTAATTCGGTGCAAACGATTCCGAGCCCGCCGTGGCCTTGTAGCCCCGGCCGAGCTCGATAATCTTCTGCTTCGCCTGGAAGCCGTTCGTCCCCGGGTTCTGCGGATTGTCATAGTAGTCGGCAGTCACGAGCATGAAGCCGCCCCGGTTGCCGAGCACGCTGGTATTGATCCCCTGGCCGGCAAGATAATCCCGCAAGGCTGCCACGCCGATCACCTCCGTGGCCACACCGTGCGTCTTGAAGTACTCCTTCGCCGACTCCAGAGGTGCACGCTGCGCATGCTGGGCCAACACGATCACGTGGTCACCCAGCTTGACAGGTGGCGTGGCCGAGCCGCCGGTATCCGTGCTCACCGTCTCCTGGGGCGGCGCGGGGACCTCCTGTTTCACTGGACTGGGACTCGCCTTCGGCGCGGGTTGCTTCGCCCGGCCGGACGTATCATTTGTCACCACCGGCCGTTGTGCCCGGCGCTGCATCTGGCCGAGCCGGAAGGCGCCCAGAACGAGCAGGATCCCAATCAGCAGGACCGTGACGCCAAGCGTGTAGGGCAGCGAAATCTCGATGCGCCCGTCATGCAATTGCACCGCTTTGGGGTGCAGCCACGGCCGTGCGGGGCGAGGCTGCGGCTCGGGCCGTTGCACCTCTACCGGGCGAACCGGCTTGATCACCGACGCGAGAGGCTTCTCGACTACCGGCTTCTCCTCCGGCGGCTTGATCGGCTCCACCTGAATCTGCGGCTTCGGCTCTTCCACCACCGACTGCTCTACATCCTCCTCCTTGCCATTGCCCGGGTGCAACCACTCCAAGATCCCTCGTCGCTGGGACTTAGCACGCGTCCTTGCTATCGCCTCGTACAACGCCTTTTGTCCGGTATATCGCTTCATAACGGCAAGCTCCGTTCCAAACCAGAGTCCTTGAGCCACCCCGGCGGCGAGCACTTCCACCCCGGGCGGCCCGTAACCGTATTCTTATACCGGATTCCCCCCTCCCCTGCAAGGCAAAATTCGCCGTGCCGCCGCTATAATTGCCCCCTAAGTCCCACCTGGATCGAGGGGAACTGCCAGGGGAGCTATGGCTCGGGCCACGGCAGCGATTTCCAATCGCCGATTTCGTATTCGAACGTGTAGGAGCCCGGCCCGCCATAGTCGAACAGGTGCAAGAAGTTCTGATCATAGGGCTGCCAGCCCTGTTCGCGTACGGTGCGGCGAGTGGTCCAAGCATTGGCGCCAACGGGAATGGAGACGCCATCGGATCGGGTCACCGCCACAAGCGTCAGCTTGCCATCTGTGGGATCGGGATATCGAACGTAGAAGTATCCGTCGGGCACATCGACAACAGCCAGTCTTATCTCAAGATGGTCTCTTATCCTCACGAGTTGATGGACCATGTTCACGCGTCCAACAACCGGCTCCGGCCACACGGAACCATCGCTGAGGTAGAGAGTGTCCGGAAGGCCATAGGTACTGCCGCTCGCGTAGGTAAGGAACTCACAGGCGCCATCATCGCTGGGCCAGGTAGCTCGGACGGCGTGTTCCATCTCATGGATGCCGACACGGTTCACATCGACCGGATACCTGCCGCCGAGCGAGTCCACCTGGAAGAACTCGGGCTGCCAGCTATCGAGCCTGCCCTCGAAGGATGACTGCATCATCCAGCGAATCACTCTGTACCCATCGACCTCCAGGTCTCCGATCCTGACCTGGGAGGAGGGAGACAGCTCATCCGGTCCAATGCTCAGACCGACCACGTTGGGGTCAGGCAGAGGCCGGTTTGCGTGGTCAACGATTTGGGGCGGCGGTGAGACGACCCAAAGGTCCATTACGGTAGCGTACCCGCGATTGCGTACGATCAGCCCCAATGAGAAGGGTGCGGCCGGCTCCACCGCGCTCGTAAGCGGGTCGTCGCCATAGATGTGCCGCTCCACGAAGTAGCTGACCTCCAACTTCAATCGCGGCAGGTGGACATACTCAAGTACGTAGCCGCCCGGTCCGCCACAGTCGAACAGGTGCAGCAGGTTCTCTTCGTATGGCGGTTGTCCCGGTCTACGGACAGATCGACGAGTCGTCCACACATTCTCGCCGATCGGGATCGTAACCCCGTCAGATCTTGTCACCACTCTCAACGGCGAAGCACACAGAAAGGCGTCAGGGAACGGAACGTAGAAATAGTCTTCAGGCGCAGTGGGGACCGCCAGGTAGACACGATTGCCCAACGCGGCAACCGTGCAGAGCGTGTGCGAGATTGTAGCGACGGGCATGACAGAGCCATCACTGCGATGGAGGGCGTCCGGCAGACGGGTGTCCTGGGAATTCGTCAGGAAGTCCGGGACTCCATCGTCATCGGGGCCAGGGGCCCGAACGACATGCGACAATTCATGGATTGGCACATCCCCGACCTTCGCCAGACGCTTCTCGCCAAAGGCATCGACGCACATGAAACCGGCCTTGTAGTCCTCGAACCAGCCTTGCAGAGACGACAGCATCGTCCAAGTGACTACCGCGGGCTGCTGCGGCCGGATGTCTCCGAGCCTGGCATTGAGCACCGGTGCAATCTCGTCGCGCCCCACGCGCGTGCCGATGATCCTGAAGTCCACTGGGGGGCCCTGACCGTCGTCAACGATCCTTGGCTGCGAAGAGACAATCCGGACATCGCGCGTGGGTCCGCAGCCATAATTGGCCACCATCATGCCGAGCGAGAAAGGCACCGCCGGTTCGATGGCTTCCGTGAGCGGATCGTCGCCATTGACGACCCTTTCGAGGAAATACTCGACCACCAGTCTTGGGTTCGGCAGCACGGTGATGGACACGGGATATAAGGTTGCTGCGACCTGCTCGCCATTCACGACATACGTCAATTCGCCACCGAGATCATAACGTTGCGGCTGTTCACATGCGGCTTGAGGCACAGGGCCCATGAACCACCGGGCAGTGAAGGACTTGCCCGCCGGTAGAACGTCCGTGCCGTGCACATGCGCGATTCCGGGCACTGCCGGCGGGGTGTCGAACAGGGACTTGCTGGATGTGCCTCCCTCATCGTGGATGGTCAAGACAATCGCCACTTTTTCGAGCGGGATCGTGCTGTTGGCGTTGTCAAGTTCCACAGTCGCCGTGAGTGGTTCTCCCGCGAGCACCGTAGTGCGATCGACACGGATTCGAGCTCGCGCATCACAGGAGGGACATGAAATCACCTGGTCCACCGAGCTGTTCCCGCCCGTGACGTCAACGCGTGGACCGGCGCCGACGATACCGCCCCCCCCGGGAGCTGGCTGGTAGCCGGCCCCGGCGCACGCCTTGGCGAAGAAGGGCGTTCTGTACAGAAGATCGTTTTCGGCGCATCGGAGCCTGTAACTCAACTCGTGCTCACCGACGGCGCACAGGTTGCAGTCATCTGCGGACAAACTGCTGTAGTGAATGCGCACGGGTACCTCGACGGATGTCTTAGCGGGCAGGTCGATTACATCCACCAGGGGAGTGAATTGGAACCCGGCAACGTCTCGGAAGGTCAGTCTCACGTTGCGTGCGGCGAGGCGCCCCTCGTTGGTGAAGGTGTATCTGACATCGGTGTCGCCTGCCGTGAAATCACATAGGTCCAGCAATAGCGGTTTCACGGTCACCACAGGCACCGGCGCGTCCATCACGGCATCCGCCTCGACCCGGAAATCGTAACGACCCTCCGTCTGGCCCGGCAGGACCGTCCATCGGTAAATGACCAGTTGACGCGGGAGAAACGCCGTCACTTGAGCCTGACTGTCGGCGGCAATCCGCATCGTTGTGCGGAACATCCCGTGGCCATCGGCGGTGACTTCAATGGCGTAATAGGCCTCGGTGAGATCGGAGAATTCCGCTAAGCCGCCATCGTTTGCGTCAGCGGAGCCAACGACCTGGCCGGTCTGCGCGTCAACGACTTCGACGTGAGCGCCCGCCACCTTTGGCTCGCCCGACGCGAAGAATGTGAATTCATCCACGGCCGTGACAGTGAGGGCGCCGACAGCAGCGGAGACACGATCAAGGTGGAGTGGCACGGTCACTTGCGCCTGACCGTCGTCAACGGCAAGGTCGGCGTCATAGATCGCCAGAGGCATCGCTGCTTGGGGCCTCAACTGCAGCGTCACCGTCGTGCGTTCATTCGGCTCCAGAGGGCCGACGGTCTCGGGCGTCACGAGCGAAATCCAGGCGGCATCCGGCGGAAGACATACCGTCAGGGCATCGCTCGGCGAGCCGCCGAGGTTCATTACGTCGAAATCCACGAGGGTTTGATCGCCTCGTACCATACCTTCGGTGATTTCATGCGGGTATGCCGCCAGGGCAGCCGAATTGGGGACCACATCCGCATGCGCGTACAATGTCGCAATCGGCGTCTGCCCACACGAAACGACCAGATCGAACTGGCCATCCCCAAGCGTGCCGTCAGTGGCCGTGACGGAGTATTTCAGTGATGCCGCCGCGTTCGGGCCGAGAGTGGCCGGGCATTCCGGCTCGACTGTCAGATGGGCCGACGCATTCTCCACTCGTGCCGACAGCCCGGAAAGCTCGACATCGCCGAGATTGCGGATTGCGACGCTCCTGCTGATGCGCTGGCCCGCGATGATTCTGTGGTCCACCGCATTCGGCTCGATATCGGCCCCGAACAGCACGAACTCCGCCTCGGGCGGCTCACTCCTGATCGCCGGGTGGTCCGCCCATATGTGGTACCGCCCCGCCTCTCTCGCAAATGGCTGCCAAACGGTCTTGAAGTGGCCGGACTCGTCTGTCATCACAGGCGGCAGCGTCCGCTGGATCCCCTTGGTTGTGACATGGATTACGACCTCCACCCCGGCAGCGGGTCTGTTATCTACTTGAATTGCCTGTCCCGTGAAGGGGACGGGTGTTCCGGCACAGGCCTCCTCCACGCCCGCCTTGACGGTCGCCGAATACGCATGGCAGACGGTAAGCAGCCACGTGCCCTGACTGTTCCCGCACCCGTTCGCTGCCCGGACTGTAACGCTGTATGGTTCGGACCGGAGAATCGGATCATTCCAGGACACGATGCCGGTTTGAGAGTTGATGGACATGGCCTCGTGCGGTGGATCGACGAGCGACCAGGTTATAGGATATGCCCCGGACTCCAAAAGCGGTGGGGAGCTCTTGTACGGAACATGCTCAGCGATCCGTTCATCCTGAATCTTCGCGATGACCGGCTCCTTTCCATAGGTGACCCCCGGCGGCAGAAGCAAATCGACCCCACTCTGGCCGCCATAGTCTTCATAGAACTGAATCTGGAAGAAATGGCGACCGGCGGAAAGGGAGACGTCGCCGCTCACGGTTTGCGCCTCATGCCTTCCCCCGTTGTCCAGCACGACGCCCCGATCATCGATGTACAACAGGCTGCCATTGTCGGAGTCCAACGTGAATCTGTAGGTACCCGTGGCGGCCACGTGGAGAGTCCCTGTGATGCGCGCCCCAAAATGGCTCAAACCGAAAGGGTGCCAGTTGTAGCCGGTGGCCGTGGCAAACATGACCTCATCGGCCACGAAAGACCCGGCCAGACCGGAATAAGGGGCGCCACCCTGCAGGGTCCCATGCCCCCGGTAAACCTCCACGGTGATCCCGCATGCGTGCGCCGACGTCGTAAGCACCGAGCTTGCCAGGATAAGCACGGCAGCACAGGGCACGTATCTCATCTTGCTTTCCCCTTCTCCAAAGCATTTCCACGCGACCCTTCCCTGCTCAATCGTGCCATTTTCTCACCCGCAGAAGTGCAGATCTCTGTGTCCACACTCGCACGATCTACTCCATCAAGCCATCCCACAGCCTCAACAATCCGTACCCGGGATCGGTACCTCCGGAAGAAGAGCCGGTGAGAAAAGCAGTCCGTCGCCGGTCTTCCTTCCTCACTCCGATGGCATACTTATTGTACTCACTCCTACGTGTTCTGTCAATTGTAGAGACCCTGTGTCTTTGAGGGGAGCGGGCACAATGCCAATATCCCTGTATATTCCTGGTGTATTTTCGACTCGTCCGGCCGAAGCGGATTTCTGTCTCATCGTCCGGCGGCACTCGCTCCCGGGAATCCTGATCGCCCGCGACCCCCAGCAATTCTGATTCTGAAGCCGAAAAGGGCCTTTTCTGTTAGCATAGCGAAATAATCGGCATAGTGGGATTTTCACCGATCCTCGGGTGTCACCCCGGCGTGACATCAAGCCGCCGGACTCATTCCTGGACTGCGCTTTGTACGTCACGTTCTTCCCCCAGCTTGTCGCGGGACCGATTGTCCGGGCGGCCGATTTCCTGCCCCAATGCGCCGAGCCAAAGGCGTTCTCAGGCAAGGCCATCGGATGGGGACTGTGCCTGATGCTCACGATGCTGCTGGGCGGCCTATGGCACGGGGCCTCGTGGACATTCGTGATCTGGGGAGGCTTACACGGGCTGTACCTCGTGCTGGAACGCGGTATCGCGAACGTCGTTCCGTGGCGGTTCGGGCACAGATCGACGGCGCAGATGCCGAGGGCGCTATTGACGTTTCTGCTCGTGTGTGTGGCCTGGGTCTTCTTCCGGGCCCATTCGTTCGGCCAGGCGTTTCATGTCACCACGGCTCTGTTCGGACTTGGCCCCCGCGACGTCGAGCGTCTCGTGAAGCCCGAAGCCATTGTCCTGTCGCTCGCCCTGCTGTTCGTGCATTGGTCGATGAGGAAGACCTCGGCCCTGTGCATCCACTTCCAGGATGTCCCCCAGTTGGCGGCCTTCCCGTGCCCGGACTGGTCGCACTTGGACCGCACGGACGCGCCTCGCTTCACCCAAGAGCTGGCGAAAGTACTGGCTGGCCGCGGATTGTTCCGCGATACATCGTGCACCGTAGCCTGCGAGGGAGCCGTCCACAGAGGCCGGCCGTGTCATTGCCCCCGGTGTGACAAGCACCGGCCTGCACAGACGCCATGCCCCTGTTGTTCCGTCAGCGGCCCCTTATGACGCGAGGACCGGCGGTCCATTTCACCAGGCCGTTGAGATAGTCCTCGACGTTCGTGTATCCGTCCGCGTCCCTGTCGGCTGGGCCATCGGCAGCATCGTCCGGGTTCAGGCCATGCTCCTGCTCCCAGGCATCGGGCATGCCGTCCCCGTCGCTGTCGCGAGGCATCGCCGCCGTCTGCAGTTCCGGCCAGCCGCCCACGTCGGCCTGGCTGTTGATGACGCGCCCTTTGCCGCTTGTGACTTCCCCGACGATCCGGCGGTCCACGGCGTCACGCACGGGCAGGCTTGCCCCGCCTTGATCCAGCACGCTTCGGTAGGCGTCACTCGCCCCCTGCGTGTGGATCGGCCCCGTCTCAAACGGCTCGGACTGTTTGTAAGCGGCGATCTGCTCGGCCGTCCAGTCAAAAAGCACAACGCTCCACGGATCCTCGGGGAGAACGTGGTTGTAGTAATTCGAGGCAAAGTACCCCCGGTTATACGGCGAGCCCTCCCGGTACGCTTTGCCGGTGACGCTGGAATTGGGCCCCGGCACGAGGTAGTTGCACACATAGTTGAGCCGCGTCACACTCAGCGCGTCGGCGTTGTAGCCGGCGTACGAGCCGTCCCAGTTGTACATGACGTTGTTGCGGAAATCGAGCAGCAGGCCGTTGGGGTCCGCATCGTGCGTATTGGGGTTGTCGTAGTTGCCCGGGCGCGGGTTGCGGCCGCGGTTGTGGGCGTAGAGATTGTGGTGGTAGCTGTAGCGAGCCCCGTGACAGCCGCGAATCAGCGACCCGAACCCGTGATTCTTGGGATTCAGCGCCTCGGTGATGAAGCACCACTGGACGGTCAGCTCGCCGAGCACGGGCCGGCCCGTCGAGGAGGAGAGCACTTCATCCAGGCTCCAACTGGCGGAGCAATGATCGATGATGATGTGATGCCCCGCGCCGATGCTGATGGCATCGCCACCCGTCCCCTCATCGCCCAGCCGGGACCGCAGGAAGCGAATCACCACGTGGTCGGTCCCCACCCCAAACGTCGCATCGCGCAGACAAATCCCGTCTCCCGGCGCCGTCTGTCCGGCGATTGTTATGAAGGGGTTCTCAATCTCAATCGCCTTCTTTAGCCGGATTGTGCCGGACACGTCGAACACGAGAATCCTTGGTCCGTCCGCCTCCACCGCCTCGCGTAGACTCCCCGGCCCGCGATCCTCCAGCGTGGTCACATGGTACACCCGTCCCCCTCGCCCGCCTTTGGCATAGGCGCCAAAGCCCTCCGCCCCTGGAAACGCCGGCACAGCGGCCGGGTCCTGCGTGGCAAGTCCGGCGACAATGGGACCTATAGGGCCAATCGGACCTATGGGATTCTGCGCCTTCAGTTGAGTACCAGTGAACACGCCACCCGCAAGCATCACCCACAACAATGTTCTCACGCCATCTCCTTTCAGCCACTCGGCATATGCCGCATAGACCCAGGCTCTCACACGCGCCCGGCCCACAGGCCATTCTCACCGCTACGTCTCCGCCGGTCAAGTCGGGCCTTGTACCACCTGCTGTCATTGCAGAAAGCCGGGTGCCATGCATGGGATTCTTCGTCCGCGAGAAACCTGCCGCGTCCACTGAGCGACTCATGCAGGTTCTGTCGGGGGCTGAGCCGAGAAGCTCCACGCACCGATGGGGCTGTGGGCCCCGCACTCCGGGCATGACGTCGTGACAAAGGCGGCCTCGCAGTGCGGACAGACGCCCTGGCTCTCGAACGCGTCGAG
>Ga0315274_10000310_pt1 | contig 76102 bp, 59 predicted proteins | sample YL17G02_20_MG_FD_203700 | JGI IMG/M metagenome (GOLD analysis project Ga0315274, IMG submission 203700) | Sediment microbial communities from Yellowstone Lake, YNP, Wyoming, USA - YL17G02_20 | ecosystem: Environmental > Aquatic > Freshwater > Lake > Sediment | place: USA: Wyoming | collected... | reverse complement strand
TTCGTGCTGGGTTTGTGAAGAGAGGTTCGTCCAAACCCAGCGAAGAAGGGGAGAGAGAATGAGTTTATATACTAATCGTGGCTCAGCCACGGTTGTATTCGTGCTGGGTTTGTGAAGAGAGGTTCGTCCAAACCCAGCGAAGAAGGGGGAGAGAGAATGAGCTTTTATACTAATCGTGGCTCAGCCACGGTTGTTTTCGTGCTGGGTTTGTGAAGAGAGGTTCGTCCAAACCCAGCGAAGAAGGGGGAGAGAGAATGAGTTTTTATACTAATCGTGGCTCAGCCACGGTTGTATTCGTGCTGGGTTTGTGAAGAGAGGTTCGTTCAAACCCAGCGAAGAAGGGGGAGAGAATATGTGTAGATAGTTGGTTCCACTATCGAAATCACGGCCTATGCCGTGCGGATATCTGCCGGGCCTGTAAACCTCGCTTTAGATTTTTTATCTTTCCACGGCTACAAAGGCCCAGCTTGGGGGGAGAAAACTCCTCGTGAGCATATTTTAATCACAGCTAATAGCTGTGCCTGCTCTCAGAAGCGATTTGACAGCTTAGTCAAAGGTCGACTGGCCGTCGAAGATTATCTCTCTCTCATCAGCTCTTCAATGTTCTCAGCAGGGGATATCGCCCTTATGTCAACGGCACCCCTTAGTCCGAGCAGATTAGCAACCGTTTCCTTAAACATTTCATCGGTTGCATCCTCGCTGAGGACGGCGGAGACGCCGAGAGACCTGGCAGCAATTTCCTGATTTGCGCTGCCGGCCCTGACGAAGGCAATCGTTGGGATGTTGGGTCTTGCCGCCCTGAAAGATTTCAAGAACCTTCCATTGGGCATATCCTCCAAGTCCCACCTGCTGACAACACTGGTTACCTTTTCATTTTTCAAAGAACGAGCAGCCTCAAGACCGGACTGCATTGTTATCAACCGGATTGGCAGTTCCCTTAAAACCTCGTTTCTGCCATTCAATCCAACCGTTAAAACCGTCGCTTGAACAAGAACTATCATTTACTTTTTCCAAACTGTCCTTAGCGGACTCATCTTCGGGTGTGTTACACAATAAATAAGAGCGAAGGGCGTGCCAGCCCCGGCGCGCCGGGGGGGCTTCGCGGCAGAATTTTTTAAGTCCTTTTTGTTAAAGGAGTTATGTGGGTTGAATTTTTTTGGGCCTGCAAGGAGTGGCAAACACAAAGGCGGCCGAAACGGTCGCCAAAATACGGCAATTTTTGCCGTAAGTATTTGCGTAGCAGGAGGTATGAGAAGGAGCGGCCATTATGGACAGTGGTGACCGGAATGGAACATAGTCATTGCGGATTGCAGATTGCGGATTGCGGATTTTTTACCACAAAGCCCCAAAGACACAAAGTTTTTTTAACCACGGATTACACAGATTGACACGGATTTAGTCAGCCAGAGGGGCATACTCGATAAGGTCTGTGCTCCAAACGTGGTTTGTGCGCAAGACCTTTATCTTGTCTGCCGGGCGACTTTGTCGCCCACCGCCGTTGGCGATTTGCCGGCTGACACACGGATTTGCCGATGCCGGCCGAAAGTACTGAATGAAGCCGAGCAAATAAGATTAGACACGCATTAACACCCGCCATTTGGCGAGGTCTCGCCCGCCTTGGCATTCGCTTTCGGCGAGGCCGGGCCAAAGGCGGACAGAGAATTTTTTCAGCCACGGATTTAGCCACAAAAAAGCACAAAAGGTTTCACCGCAGAGAACGCAAAGACCGCAGAGAATTTTTAGCCACGAAAAGGCACAAAAAGGGTTTTACCGCTGAGAACGCCCCCTGCTAACTACCTGCAGGGGCGCAGAGAATTCATATTGCCACGAAAAAGCACAAAAGGTTTCACCGCGGAGAACCCTACTTCGCTAAAGCTTCCGACTTCGTCCCGATAGACGACATCGGGACTACGCCGAGGCCCCGGCTTAAAACCCCCGACAAAGGGGTTCGAGGGCCCTCCGTTTGTGAAACCGAGGAAGCACACCTCGAGGGCAGGCAGGCGGGGCCCCCGCCAACGACATGCGAGTGCAGGCAGGTGGGCAGTAAGACACGAAGACACGAAAAGTTTAGACACTGATTCCGCCGATTTTTGATTAGCCACAAAAAGGCACAAAAGGTTTTTGACACTGATTAACACTGATTGACACTGTATTTTTTTGCCACAAAAAGGCTAATAAGTTTCGAGACACGGATTAACACTTATTTACACTGTTTTTTCAGAGTAAAATAAAACTTAGTGGCTTGGTGTCCCGCCATAACAACGGCGGGTAAACTTTGTGGCAGGAAACAATCTTGACATTTTCGTAGCGCAGCGGAGATTCCCGCCTGCCTGCACTCGCATGCTTTTGGCGGGTGTCCTCGCTTGTCCTCGACTCCAGCTTCGTAGGAACTGCTGTCGGGGAACCATGCCTTGGTTTTGCTATCGGGGAAGTGCTGCCCCAGTGGCCCAGAACAGGGAATCCAACTTGACAATTTACCCACAACATATTAAATTGCTGACAAATTGTGGTGGATATTATTATGTTGGGAATCGCAACGATTTGCCACTTCACAAGGAGATAACGTAATGAAATATGTTTTTTTGATACTCAACTGGTTCTTTGGTGGGCTTTTATTGCTAATGGGACTATTATTATTGGCAGAGGATATACTTCATGCGTTTCCGTTGATTCTGGTTTCTTTTCTCATACTTCCTCCCGTTAGAACCTTTGTTCACTCCAAAACAAATATTGAGCTTTCATTTAAAGCAAGAGCGATATCGATATTCGTATTACTCATTGCATTCTGGATATTTGCAGAACAAAATCAAGAGAAGAAGGCTCATAAAATAGCTGCCCAAGCAAGACAAGAAACCATTGATTATTTCAATGCGAACAGTGCTCGAATATTGTCAGAAGTCAGGACTACTCTTGAAACAAACGACTATCAAAAGGCGCTTTCCTTGTCTTCTAAATACTCAGTAGCCGGGAATGAGGAGTTGACGGCGCTCCACAATGAAGCAAAAACAAAATTGGCCGAGATTCAGAAAGCAGAAAAGACCGAGAAGCTGCTTGTGGAACTGAGGGGTGTTCCAGAATCAGAATACGAAAGGAACAAAATCCTATACCAGCAGTTGGCTGCATTGAACCCCGACAACAAAGATTACCAATCAAAGGAGAGTATTTATACACAGAAAATTGCCGAAGATCAGGAAAAGAAACGCCAAGAACAAGAACGAGCGCACCGTGAAGCGGCACAGAAGGAAGTAAAGGATCGTTTGGATACCTATGTCGCTCTGCTCAATGCGGCAGAAGTCAAATTGGTCAAGAACGTGTCTGTTAAACGAATCGGCGACGGCATTTGGAAGGCGACATTAACTGTCGACAACCTTTGGCATGTGAGGCACCGCCAAATTCGTCTTCAGGATACTCAAACGCTATGGGAAGCATGGGCTGAGATTGCGTCTCCAAATGAGCCTGATAAAGCGATAATCAAGATAGTTGATCTGCGTGGCAATGAGGTAGGAGGGTCTCGAGTCTTGGGAGGATCACTAATCTGGGTCCAAGAAGACTGAGAGAGAATTAAAGGTATCCGGTATTTTTTGGGGTCTGGCCACCGAAGAATTTGATATTGGTATAATGGCAGGATAAAATCGGTGGAGATAGTGGAGGAATGGACGAAGTGGACGAGATGAACGTAATGGACGGGGACGGCCGGAATGGACAGGGTGGACGAAATGGACCACGGGCATTTATGAATTATGATTGATGATTTTGGAATGGATCCCCGGCAGAAGACCAAAGGAGCTAACTCCGTGGACATCCGCCATAGATGTGCGAGTGCAGGCAGGCGGATAAGGAATGAAGTCGGCGAAAGGACAAATAAATGGAACGAAAAGAAGGACGAATGAAAATACGGATACTTGTAATTGAGGCGGCGATTATTCTGCTGGTATGCGGGTGCGCGAATCAAACAGGGAGGCGTGAATCTGCCGGCATTTCACAGGCAACAATTGAGCGGGCGGGACAGCGGTATATCAATCCCCTGTCTATCGAGGAATCCACGAGTATCGCCGACCCGACGGTCCTGCGTTTTAAGGGGACATATTACCTATTTTTAACCGGCGGGATGGTCTGGAGCTCGGATGACCTTGTACACTGGAAGCATCACAAGGTGAGCATGCCAGAGGGGATATTTGTGGTGGCGCCTTCGGCGTTCGAATACGAGGGGCAAATCTTTCTGACCGGAAACGACATTGGCCTTTTGCGAAGCCAAGACCCGATTGGGCCATGGGAGTACATCGGTGATTTCAAGGACGCAAAAGGCAAGACGATAAAACTTTTCGACCCGATGGTATTCGTGGACGATGACGGCAGAGTGTATATGTACTATGCGGGCAAGAGCACCGCCGGCATATACGGCGTCGAGCTTGATTACAGCGATTTGACAAGATTTAAAGCCACCCCCACGCACTTTTTTAAATTCGAGCCATCCCACATCTGGGAACGTTTCGGGGCATCGAACGAATACAGCAAAGTGAGCTGGATAGAGGGGCCGTGGATGACCAGGAGAAAGGGGACTTACTATCTGCAGTATTCGGCGGTTGGGACGGACTGGCCGAGTTACGCGGTTGGTTATTACACGAGCAAGAAGCCGCTGGGCCCGTTTACCTACTACCGCGGCAGCCCCATCCTCGTCCAGAAGAAAGGCCTGATTAACGGCACGGGGCACCACTGCATAATCGAAGCCCCTGACGGGTCGCTGTGGGCATTCTACAATATCCTATACCGTAACTGGAACCGGTTGCGCGGCACAGAGCGGCGCATCGGGATGGACGCGGCGGGCTTTGATAAAGACGGCAATCTGTTCATCAACGGGCCGACGGAAACGCCGCAGCCGGCGCCGGGCAATAAGGTCGAGACGGGCGATTCCATCCCCTTGTCAATTGACAGCTCTTATTGGGTCAGCAGCGAGGGGCCTGGGAGAAACGCACCATACGGGTTTGACAATAACGTGAGGACGTGGTGGGAGCCCAATGAAACGGACACTCAGCCATGGATTACACTGGACCTCGGAGCAGCAAGCGAGTTTGACCCGAAACAGGAGTTCATCGTGAACAGCTCACGCATCCTCTTCTCCGCGGGGCGCATAAGGAACAGCACCGGCATCGTGGCGAGCCCCTTTCGATACAAGATTGAGGTTTCAGCGGACAATAAGATGTTCAAGACGGTCGTGGACAAGACCAAAAACGACATTTTCGCCACGGTCGAGTTCGATGAGATAGAACCGATTAAGAGCCGTTATGTGAAGCTAACTGTCACCGAGCGGCCGAAAGAGAACCCTGTGGGAATCATCGAATTCACCGTTTTCGGCAAACCAGCGGATTGAAAAGTAAATCTGCGCTGCCGTGCCGGCAGCGGCTAAACATTATGAGGATTTTTTATTCGGTGTTTTTGTCTGTCTGGGATGCGCGGATGTTCAGTTTGTCGATGAGGCGATTGAGCTGGCGGCGTTCGATGCCGAGGATTCTTGAGGCGGCGATTTTTCGGCCTCGAGTGTATTCGAGGACCTGTGTGATGACCCTGCGTTTGACATCGTCGAGGGTAGGCAACTGGTCTTTGGGATAAGAGGGAGAGTCGGATATTATGATTTCGAACGGCATAACGGCCGGCTGGATTTCGGAGCCCTCCGTCAGCACATAAGCGCGCTCAACGGCGTTTGCAAGCTCGCGGACGTTTCCGGGCCAGGCGTAGTTAAGCAACAGACGCTTGACCGGCTCGCTGAACACTTTCGGCGGCTCACTGTAGAAAAACGCCTGATTTTGCAGAAAATACTCCGCTAAAGGCAGTATGTCTTCCTTACGATGGCGCAGCGGAGGCATCTCAAGACGAACGACGTCGAGCCGATAATAAAGGTCGGAGCGGAAAGTCCCCCGCTTGACCATTTCCTGCAGGTCTTTACAGGTTGCGCACAATATACGAACGTCAACGGAACAGGACTTGGTCGAGCCGAGAGGTGTAACACGTCGTTCCTGCAAAACCCGCAAGAGCTTCGCCTGCAACTCGATGGGGATTTCGCTGATTTCGTCGAGGAAGACGGTGCCGCCGTCGGCTGCTCTGAAAAAGCCGAGGGTGCTGTCAACGGCGCTTGTGAACGCTCCTCTTACGTGGCCGAACAGTTGGCTTTCAAATAATTGGCCGGTTAAGGTGGTGCAGTCAACGGGGACAAAGACGCGATTACTGCGGTTGCTTGAGGCGTGGATTTGCCTTGCGACCATTTCCTTGCCCACACCCGTCTCGCCTGTAATGATTACTGGACATTCGCGCGTAGCGACTGCCTTGATGACATCGAGAACCGAGTTAAACGCGGGGGAACTACCAATGAATTCGACACCGGCGCGGTGAAGATAGCGCCTGTGCGCGCAGTCCAAATCCCGCCTTTCGCCGCCTTCGTCCTCAAAGCGCAATTCCCTCGCGCCCGGAGGCACCTTTTGCGAATGCTCGTTCATCACCTTCGCCAAACCCCCGTAGTGCAGGTGAACATTCCCCTGCACAGCAGCACATCTGAGTTATCGATGAGGAGCACCCTCTGAGGATATAAGGGCACTCTCTCCCATTTCTTCTTAATACAATACTACGTCATCCGGGAAAGAAAGTCAAGGGAATTATAGGACGTTCATAATTTTCTTTGTTTTAGTTTCAATAGGGATTCCCAATTTCGTCGTAATGGTCAAAGCCAAGGCCTCTGCGGGGCGTCGGAATATGTCGCCGGTATTGCCATAAGTTCTTGTGGCTCAAGCACTTAATCAAAAATAGTGCAAGAATGCGGCCGACGGCACATCCAGTGCGGGGCGGGCAGAGAGGGTCGGCACTATTTTTTGACCATTGCAGGCCGACATTGAATTCCGTTACCGCCGGTCTTAAGAAAATGAATTCACAGTAGGAAACGCGGACAAATCCGGATATACCGCTTAGCTGGTCCAGTATTTGGCCGCCAAAACCGTCATCTGACAAGCCGGCTGAGGAGACAAACATGACGGTTACTTCTCGGTCAGGTCGAAGGGAGAAATGTAAACGCCGTGCTTGTCGGCGGCGGCTTTGAGTCGAGTCCTCGCCTCGTTGAAAGTGCGAAAGAGGATTTGCGGGGTATCCGGCACTTTATCTCTGTAAACTTTCTCGACGCGGTCAAGCTTGGCAAGGTTCTCGGGGATACGAATGGTGAACTGTCGGATATAATTGTCCCGTGAGAATTCGGTGTTGAGTCGCTGTTTGAATAAACGGGCCAAATCGTCATACACAGGTATAAATCCGGTCGGCGTCCTTATCGCATCAACATCGCCATTGACGCGAAGCTCGGCCCAGAGAATCCAGACAAGTTTGTCGGACATCGTGTTGAGGTATTGGCTGTCCTCGCCCCTGAGAAAGTAATTAACCGAGAAGATAAGCGGCGGCTGTTTGACACCTTTCGCGAAGTCAAGATTGATTTGCACATACCTGCCAAGCGGAATAGAAACGAAATCGATGTTGGACATAAGGTTGAAGGTTCTAACGCCCTCTTTGCCGAGGGTAGCGGCGGTGGTTTCGGATTCGAGTGCGGCTCCTTTGAGGATGATACCTTCGTTCCAGTCAAATGCCTGCTCAACGGGCACCCAGGTAGAACTATCGCGTCCGCCGTAGATGATGCCGCTGACCGGCACGCCTTCGGGGTCGTCAATCGCCGGGTCGCAGTTTGCCAGGTCGGGGATACTGAGGCAATAACGGGCGTTTTTGTGCGCGGGGGGGATGACATTACCGTCGGCGTCGGTTTTGCCTTTGAACCACTCGCCGGAATAGTTGATTCCTTCGGTCGGTAATTCACAACCCATACCGAGCCAGTAGGGCTTGTTTGCGGCATCTATCAGAACATTGGAGAAAATGACCTCCATCGGGCTGGTAAGGGCTTTATAAATGAAGGGGTCGTTTTTGGGATTGACATCCTGGATAATGCCGAAGATGCCCTTTTCGACGTTGACGCAACGCATTAGACCATCTTTTTTGCGGAAGTAGGCGATGTCGTCGCCGACGATGGTTTGGCCTGCGAGCATTGAAGTTGCGGTTTTGCCGCAGGCCGAGGGAAAGGCGCCTGTGACATAAGTAACACGTCCGCGTGGGCCGTGGACGCCCATAATAAACATATGCTCTGCAAGCCAACCCTCGCGTGAGGCCTTTTGAATAGCGAGACGAAGGGCAAGTTTTTTGAGGCCTATGGTGTTGCCGCCGTATTGAGTATTGACGCTGTAAACCATCTCCTCTTCAAGGTCAATATAGACGCGGCGCGACTGATGATTTTTGCTTACTCCGTTTTCAAGCTCGCCTTCTGAGTGGAGGAACCTGAAGAAGTCGGGACTGTCGCCGATTTTCCTGAACTGCTCGTAGCCCGGGCGATACAAGAGCGATTCGCTGTGCGCAACGTATGGCGAGTCTGTAATCTGGACGCAGGGGATGGCAAAATCGGAGCCGATTGGTCCGAGCGTCCAGAAACATATAAGCATTTCCCTGCCGGCCATCGAGTTTTTCAGAAGTTCGCGGACCTCTTTGACGCCGGCCTGTTTTTCGACGGACTTCAAACTCTCGCCGAGCGTAGAGCCGGTGGGAAGGAGGTATCTGGTGCTGAAGGTGTCTCGTCCCTGGTCGTGGTAGCCGTCAAAGTGGCAGGTATGGCCATTTACATTGAGAGGTCTTTCCTCGCCGTTCTTTATAGCAAGGGCACGGATGTATTCGATATCCTCGGGTGAGTCGGTGCAGACATAGACAGAGTTTGGATTTGCCAGCTCAATAGCATCTGCCACAAAGCGGTGCATCTTCGAGTTATCCAGCGCAATCAATCGTTCGTAGTGAATGCCCGCCAGTTTCTTCTTCAAAATGCCTTTCACATCACCAGCCATATAGTCTCCCATATACCCCATGAGATAGGCGAAGCCGCCATCTCACGGGGTAAAAAATCGAGAGAGTATAAACCGTGCCGCCGAAGTCCGTCAACTTGTTTTTTCGGCAAAAACTTGACCACCCCGCTTCGCTAAAGCTTCCTCCTTCGCTGAAGCTACGGAGGACGGGACGCAGGGCAGGCAGAAACCCTTCGACTGCGCTCAGGGCAGCGTTTCACTCTCACGGTACGATTCATCTATATAAGTATATGCGTATATACTTATGGACTGCTCTAAGAATCAAGGTTTTTGAATGAGGGGACGGAAGACAGACCCTCCTTCGCACAATGTGCTATGGAGGGCAAGCAAGCCCCGGCACCCGCCACAATCACCCGTGGAAGGTCATTGTGTTTATCCTATCCACGTGGTAATATCAGCGCACTATTTTCAATGGAAGAGTCACTAACAAAGCCGGGCCATCCGATGGAGAAATGAGCAATGAGAAAACAGAGGACAGAGGACCGAGGACGGAGGACAGATTTCAGAAGACAGAGGACAGAGGGCAGAGGACGGTTGAGTTTCTGTCTTCCGCCTTGCGTCTTCTGTCTGATGTCTGCTGTCTTCTGTCTTATGTCTTGCGTCTGCTCTGCCGCCGAGGGCGGGCTGGGGGGAATGGAGAAGTCGGTAGTGATGATACGAAGCGCGGGGCAGGAATTCGATTTTGTTACGCCGTGGAAGCAAAGAGCAATGAGTCAGGGGGTGGGGTCGGGCTTTATTATTGAGGGAAGGAGAGTTCTTACCAACGCCCATAACGTCAGCAACAACAAGTATCTGGAGCTGCAAAAAGAAGGTGTGGCGAAACGTTATCCGGCAAAGGTTGCGTTTATCGGCCACGACTGTGACCTAGCGGTGCTAAAGGTCGATGATTCGAGTTTCTTCGACGACACGGCGGCGATTGAGTTTGCCGAGCTTCCCGGCATAAACACAACCGTTTCAACTTATGGCTTTCCGATGGGAGGCAAACACATCTCGGTTACGGAGGGGGTCGTCTCGCGGATAGAGATGGAAGCATACGCCCACACGGGGGCTGATTCGCATTTGGTGATTCAAACGGACGCGGCGATTAACCCCGGCAACAGCGGGGGGCCGGTGATGCAAAACGGCAAGGTCGTCGGCGTGGCGTTCCAGGGATTAAGACAAGCCGAGAACATCGGATATATGATTCCAACGACCGTGATAAGGCATTTCTTAAGCGACATTGAGGATGGCAAGTATGACGGGTTTGGGTCGCTGGGTGTGTTGCTGTATCCCGGGCTGCACAGCGTCAGCTACAAGGAGTATCTGAAGGTTCCTTCGGGACAGGAGGGCATAGTTGTCATCGATACGGTGATGCACAGCTCGGTTGAATCGATTTTGCAGCGGGGCGACGTGTTAGTGCAGATAGACGACTATACAATCGACAACGACGGCAGAGTGAAAATCTACGGGCTGAATCTCGATTTGTCGGAAGTTGTGGAAATCAAACAAATCGGTCAAACGGCAGAGATTTCTTTTTACCGGGACGGTCAGCTTACAAAGGCGACGGCGACAGTGGCGTTGAACAGGCCGGTTTTTGAATTTTCCAGGCAGTATGACATATCGCCTCGGTATGTCTGCTTTGCGGGGCTTGTTTTTGTGCCGGCCACACGCAACTATCTGGAGACGTGGGGGCCTGAATGGATAAAAGATATGCCGTTCTATCTGCGATACCTGTTCCACAATTCGATGCAGCTTAATACCGACAGAGAGCGCAAAGAGTACGTGGTGCTTTCGGAGATAATGCCCGATGAGATAAACGCCTACGCGGGCGCATTCAAGAGCCAGGTGGCCGAGAGCATAAACGGGGCGCCGGTCTGGGGGCTTGAGGACGTCTGGGATACCTTTGAGAAACCTTCTGACGACTTTTATACGATTAAGTTTATGGGAGTCGAACGGCCGCTTATAATTGACGCCAAGGCGGCCCACGCGCGTCAGTCGATTATCCTCGAAAAATACGATATACCGCAGCAGGTCCGATTGGAGGTGCAGCAATGAAGCTACGATTCTTCAAAAGCATTCACCGCAGAGCACGCGGAGACCGCAGAGGGAAATTTATTTTGTTTTTTCTCTGCGTACTTTGCGGTCTCTGCGGTGAGAAACGGGCTGCGGCACAAAGCAACGAAGCAACTATTCGCGAGGCGATGAAGGGTTCGCTGGTATATCTGGAGATTTCTTCCTACGGCTACGACCAGTTCCGCCCGTGGCGCAACACCGAGGTTCAACAAAAAGGGGGCGTCGGCTGTGCCGTCGGCGCATACCAGGTAATAACGCCGGCGTGGAACGTCACTGACGCCAAACTAATCAAGGCGCGGGCGCTCGGCCAGAATGAATACATACCCGCAAGAATCAAGACAATTGATTATGAGATTGACCTGGCACTGATTGAACTTGAGCCAAACGCTTTGACAAAGCCGCTAAAGCCCGTCAAGTTTGCCGACAAGTTTGGGCGCGGCGCCAAGCTGAATTACTACTGGCTCAACTCCGCCGGCAATCTGACGACGGGCCAGGGGTATCTGGACCGCGCGGAGGTGCGGCGGTCGGTGGTTTCTTATTCGCAATTCCTCAATTACATCGTAACAAACACGTCGCAGAAAACCGAAATCGGTCAGCTTTATTGTGAGGGCGACAAGCCGGTCGGAATCGCCTGCTGGGGCGAAGGCACAAGCGCGGCGGGGCTAATCCCCGCCGTTATAATCAACAGCTTCCTGTCTAAAGCGAAAGACGCGAATTACCCGGGTGTCCCCGCCGTGGGTTTTTCCACGGAAGAGCTGCTCGACCCCGCCACACGAGCGTATCGCAAGATGCCTGAGACGATGAAAAACGGCGTCCACGTCACGGACGTTTATAATATGGGGACCGGCAGCCCTTCGATTTCGCCCGGGGCAGGCGATTCACTGAAGGCGGGCGATGTCATTCTTGCCATTGACGGCAAGGACCTTGACGCCTACGGCAGATTTCTACATCCTGCATACGACCGTATTCTCTTCCACCATTTAATCACTTCCCATAAAATCGGAGACAGCATTGCCTTTGATATCTGGCGTGAGGGCGGTCGGCACCAACTTCACATTGCGGCGAAGAATTTTGACGTTGGCCGGATGCTTGTCCCCTACTATGAATACGGGCGGCAGCCGGAGTATGTGGTTACCGGCGGCTTTGTGTTTCAGAAACTAACGAGGTCATATCTGGCCAACTGGGGCGAGGAGTGGACCGGCAGAGTAACTCCACATCTGCTACATTACTTCCGGGATATGGCGTTTAAGCCCACTGTCCAGCGAAGAGAAATCGTCATACTCAGCTATTGTCTCCCTGCACAGATAAACCTTGGCTATACCGACCTTGCGCAGCTCGTTGTCAGCAAATTCAACGGTATGCCGATAAGCCGAATCGGCGATATTATAATGGCCCAGAAGCTCAATCCTGATTCCAAATACGACGTGGTGGAATTCGAGCTGGATAATCCGACGGTGGTTATTCCGCGTTATCAGTTGTCGCAGACCGACGCGGCTATCGCGACAAACTACGGGATTCGCAAGCTCGTAAACGTCGAATAATAAAGGCCGGATTCACCGCCGAGCACGCAGAGTACGCAGAGAAAACCAAAATAAATTTTTCTCTGCGGTCTCGGCGAACTCAGCGGTAAAAAGTACGGAGAAAGGGTTTGGAAGATGTGTCAAACGTGCGGATGCTCGCCCTGTGAGGTGTGCGGGGCGCCGATAGAGGACGGGGTGTGCAGCGGCTGCGGAGAGCCGGCCGAAGATTGCGTCTGCATCCCTCAAAAAGAATAAAATTATTGATTATTGTAAACGCTCAATATATAGAGCGTGGGCCTTAAAATCATCAATTATCAATTCAATTGACAGTAGTCCTACCGCAGGTTACTTTATCCGGCCTATGAAAGTTTTACTAAGCTGGCTTCAGGACTACGTTGAAATCGAACACTCGGCCCAAGAGGTTGCGGAGATTCTAAGCAACCTCGGGTTCCCATACGAAGGTATCGAATATCTCGGCGACCCGGCTACGGCCCGTGGCTTCGCCGGGGCAGGCGACGCGGTAATCGACGTTGAGGTAACGAGTAACAGGGGCGACTGCCTGGGCCTCATAGGTATCGCCCGCGAGCTTGCCGCGGCAACAGGCAAAGAGCTAAAATTGCCGAAAGTCGAACTGGCAGAGTCATCAAAACCCGTTACGGAGCTTGCCAATGTCGAGATTAGTGAGCCAGCCCTATGTCCGCGTTATACGGCCCGCGTCATTGAAGGAGTAAAGGTGGGGCCAACACCTGACTGGATGCGGTATCGTCTCGAAGCAATCGGGATGCGGAGCGTCAATAACGTGGTGGACGCCACGAACTACGCGATGATGGAGACAGGCCAGCCGCCGCACGCCTTTGATTATGCGAAACTAATAGGCGGGAAAATAATAGTCCGAAAGGGGAACGCCGGCGAGCAAATCATCAGCATCGACGGCTCAAAATGCTCCTTGACTAATGATATGCTCATAATCGCCGACGCAAAGTATTCCGTCGCAGTAGCGGGTGTTATGGGCGGCTTAGATACGGAGGTCAGCGACGCCACCACGACGATACTGCTCGAGGACGCCTTTTTCTCGCCCGTGAGCGTTCGGACGACGTCCCGTGACCTGGCGCTGCCTTCGGAGGCGGCGTTTCGGTTTTGCAGAATCGTCGATATCGAAAATATCGACTGGGCCTCAAAGCGAACCTCGCAACTGATGATACAGGTCGCCGGCGGCAAGGCGGCCAAAGGAGTCGTTGACGTTTATCCCGGAAAGCCAAAGCCAAAACAAGCGACGCTGCGATTGGGGCGATTGAAAAAGCTTCTCGGTATCGATGTGCCGGGCGATGAAGTAATTAAGATTCTGGCAAAGCTGGGCTTTCAGCCGAAGCTAAGTGGTGACCAGATAATATGTGCTGTGCCGTCGTGGCGAAACGACGTTTACCGCGAGGCGGACCTGATTGAGGAAGTCGCCCGAGTATATGGTTACGGCAAAATACCCGCGGAGAATAAAATAACCATCGAAGTTGCGCCGGTAGATAACCGGCAAAAGACAATCGACGCGATAGGGACATACTTAGCGGGGTGCGGATTTTACGAAACGGTAACAATCAGCTTCATCGACGCCGGCGCCGCCGAGCTTTTCGCCCAAACCGATAATAAGCAGCATTTGGCCGTGAAAGACGTTACGAGGACGGGGACAAATCTTCTCAGGCAAAGCGTTCTGCCTTCATTGTTTGGCGTGATAAAGTCGAATCACAACGTAGGCAACGCACCTTGCAGGGTTTTTGAAATAGCCGACACATATATCCCGGCAGAAGCAGGTAAATTACCCGTTGAAAAGACACGCCTGGCAATCGCCTGCGACAGCGACTTCAGGGACATTCGCGGGGTCATCGAAGGATTGCTAAAAATTCTTGCTCCCGACTCAAACATCAAATTTGAGCCGATAGAGGCAGGTTGGTTACAGGCAGGTGCAAAAATAGTTGCCGGCGACAAACAATTAGGCGTAGTTGGAATGGCATCGCAACAGGTTTTAGACAAGTTCGACTTCAAGAACACTACTATTTGCGGGACGGAGCTGGACCTTGAGCAATTGCTGAGTTTGCACCGTGGCCCGGCCAAAGCAAAACAATTAGCGAAATTTCCCGCCATAAGGCGGGACCTGTCGTTGGTCGTAAACGAAGAAGTCCCCTGGGTGGATATTGAGTCAGCCGTCAATAGAAAGGCCCCTGCCGAACTCGAGGAATTGCAGTTTGTGGATATATTCCGGGGCAAGGGCATACCCGAAGGCAAAAAGAGCGTAACGCTTTCCTTGTCATTCAGGGACACCGATGGCACACTGACCCATGAAGCCGTCGATGGCTTCGAGAAAGCTATTCTTAACGAACTAACCTCCTCCCTCGGAGCAGTTTTGCGCACAGCATAATTTCAAATTGCCACAGAGGCCTCATATTTTTTTAGCCACAGAGAACACAGAGGTCACAGAGAATTTTGCCGCGAAAAAGCACAAAAGGTTTTAGGCAATCGGTTAATATGGAAAATGTCGAATCAGTTTAAGGAGTTGCCTTATGTGGTCAGCTTGGATAAAACTTGAGCAAGCAGCAAACTACAATGACCCTGCGGTTTATAAAATCCGCCTCTGTCGTTCAGGAGCACCAGTCTCAATCAGTAGATTTCTTGGTTCCGATGATGACGGATTACTTTGCATTGGTAAAACAAGCAACCTGGAACAACGTCGCAAAGATTTCATAAACGGCATAACTAACGGAAACGGGCATTCCGAAGGCAACCTAATTTACATCTTGGAAAGAATTACCTCTTTATCAGTCAATCACCCCAATCGAGAATATGAGTATTCATATATCAAGGCCAAGCGTAATGGCGAAAAAGACACTTTGGAAGAGAAACACATCAAGGCGTATGTAAAACAGTTCGGAGAAGCGCCACCGCTTAACAGTTCAATACCAAATCGATACGGTGTTTGGTAATTTCAAAAGAGATCATGCGCCGCACGAGTAAAAGCAGGATGCCACGCTTTTGCTGCTCGGCCTCGGTGCGGCAATAGTTGCTCACCACAAAAAGCGTGAGCAACTATGAGCAAGTATGGTCAAGTATGAACAAGTTGTGATATTAGCTTGAAAACGCAAGTTGTTCATTGTTGTTCTTAGTTGTTCCTTGTTGTCCATCACTTTTGACATGAGCATCTTCAGGTGTCTTTGCATAAAATTTTAACAGATTCCTCGGCTTCGTCCCGACAAGCCGGGACTTCGCTCGGAATGACGACCTCTCAACTCCCGCAGGCCAATGGGCTTAACTTCTGCCAAAATTTCGGGTGGAGAGAATTGGGGGGGATAGCCGAATAGGCGCAGTAGTGAAGGCAACCGTCGCTCGTGACCCGTCACATGATAAAAACGAGCCACGAAGGCCGGGTCACGGCTCAAAGGTCCGAAAAAAAAGCGGTTTGATAAGCCGGCCGCAGGCAATTTTTTGCTTGAACTTCTCTTTGAAATATGGTATAAGAATTAATGGCAGGCACCCCTGGGGTGCTGGTATAGAAAGCCCTATTTGAAAAAACCGATAAACCCAAATCAAGGGGAATCAGGTCTTGGCAGCCCGAACATGCCTACGACAAGTTGGACTTTCGGACACAAGCAACGATTACCCACGTGGATTAAAGGGTTTTTATTCAATTCGCTTTCTTACCGCATCAGCGGAGGAAAGTCCTGCTGTTAGGAAAGGCCTGTAACGACAGGCCTTTTTTCATTTCCGGCCGGCTCAGCCACAAGACAATCCGCGGCGTATAAGCTATGCAGGAGTCGTTTTTTCGAGGATTTTTGCGGTTAAGCAACAGTGGGATTTTGACGATTTATAACAAGGGTGACACTGTGTGTGTTTGTGTTCCTTAGCACTTGAAGGAAAAAGAGTTACGTCGCGCTCGTCTCGGCGCCCGTCTCGATGAGGCATCAAGCCGAGGTCGGAAAGGCCGAGCCGTAGCCGGGGAAGAGGTGAAAATGCTCAAGATTCGCAATTACACGGTCCTGCCAGCCCTGCCGGAGCCGCTGAAGGACCTCCAGGCAATAGCTGCAAACCTGTTTTGGTCGTGGAATCCCGAACTTTCGGATTTGTTTACACGGATTGACACCACGCTGTGGCACAATTGCGGGCACAATCCTATCAAGCTGCTGGGCAACGTCTCTCAGGAACGACTGAACGCCCTGGCGGAGAACCAGGGATTTCTTGCCGAAGTGCAAAAGGCGGCGGATAAAGTCAAGACGTATATTGAAGGGCCGAACTGGTTTAAGACGGCCTGTTCTGCATCAGGCAACCTCACGCTTGCATACTTCAGCGCCGAGTTCGGCATCCACGAATGCCTGCCAATCTACGCCGGCGGATTAGGCATCCTCGCAGGCGACCACCTCAAAAGCGCGTCTGACCTCGGTCTTCCGATAATTGGCGTCGGCCTGTTATACCAAAAGGGCTATTTCCGCCAGTATCTCAACGTGGACGGCTGGCAGCAGGAGGTATATATCGAGAACGATTTCTACAATATGCCGCTCGAGCTGATTCGCGGCGACAACGGCCAGCCGCTGACCATAAGCGTGGAGTATCCCGGCAGGGAGGTGTTCGCTCAAATTTGGTGCGCCTCGGTTGGTCGTGCGCAGTTGTACCTGCTGGATACGAATCTGCAGGTCAATTCCGCGACTGACCGAATGATTACGACGACGGTTTACGGGGGCGACACCGAGATGAGGATTCGGCAGGAGATTATGCTCGGCATAGGCGGTATGAGGGCGCTGCGGGCAATGGGCATCAAGCCGACCGTTTGCCACCTTAATGAAGGGCACACCGCCTTTTCTGCGCTTGAGCGAATACGACAAATGATGAAAGAGTCAAAGGTTAGCTTTGACCAGGCCCTGGAGGCCGTAAAGGCCGGCACCGTTTTTACCGTGCACACTCCCGTCCGCGCGGGCGTTGACGAATTCAGCACGGAGCTTATGGACAAATACTTCAGTAATTACGCGCCTGCTCTGGGGATAGACAGGAAGAAACTTCTGTCGCTGGGCAGGATACTGCACGATGACGAGGGTGAGGCGTTCAAGATGCCGGTACTGGCAATGCGGCTAAGCAGCTATACAAACGGCGTCAGCGAGCTGCATGGCCGGGTATCGCGTGATATGTGGTCGTGCCTGTGGAGGCGTGTTCCTACCAGCGAGGTTCCAATATCGTCAATCACAAACGGGGTTCACATCAAGAGCTGGGTCTCGGAGGAGATGAGCCGGCTTTATGAGCGGTATCTTGGGCCGAACTGGGCGGACGAAGACGCCGATTCAACCGTTTGGGCCAACATCGACCAGATATCCGACGAGGAGTTCTGGCGATGCCACCAGCGCTGCAAGGAGCGACTGATAGCGTTTGCCCGCAGGCGTCTGAAGGCACAGATGGAAAAAAGAGGGTCCTACCACAGCGAGCTGAACAGGGCGGAAGAGGTGCTCGACCCGGAGGCGCTGACAATCGGTTTTGCGAGGCGTTTCGCCACCTACAAGAGGGCGAATCTATTGCTCAAAGACACAGCCCGCTTAGTAAAACTGCTGACCGACGCAAAAAAAACGGTCCAGTTCATATTCGCAGGCAAGGCCCATCCGAGGGACAGTGAGGGAAAGGAGCTCATAAGGGAGATTGTGCACTTCGCAGCACAGCCCGACGTCAGACGCCGGGTGGTGTTCCTCGAGGACTACGACATCAACATCGCCAAGATGTTAGTGCAGGGCGTTGACGTATGGCTCAATAACCCGCGCAGACCCTGGGAGGCCAGCGGGACCAGCGGTATGAAGGCGGCAATCAACGGCGCGCTGAATATGAGCACGCTGGACGGTTGGTGGTGCGAAGGATACAGACCTGAGGGCGGCTGGGCCATCGGCGCGGGCGAAACGTACGACGACCCCGGCTATCAGGATATGGTAGAGTCGCAGGCGATATACAATATGCTCGAAAATGAGGTTATTCCGCTGTTCCATACCCGCTCTGCCGACAATCTGCCACACGCGTGGATACACAGGGTCAGAAAGTCAATGAGGTGGATTACCCCGCGGTTTAACACGCGCAGAATGGTAATGGAGTATGCGCAGCGGTGCTATCTGCCGGCCAAGTCAAGGTGGGATTATCTGACCGCCGACAATATGAGCAGAGCCAAGGCGCTTGCCGCCTGGAAGTTGAATACGCAGACTGCCTGGGCGGACCTGGCAATCAAAGAAGTGCAGGTAGAGTTGGGCAACGGCGAAGGCGCCAATGAACTTGACCCCAAGAATCCACAACTCAAAGTCGGTTCCAAACTCAAGGTCAGCGCCCTAGTCGAGCTCGGCAAACTAAAACCCGACGATGTCTCAGTGGAGCTTTACCACGGACCGCTCGACGCCCGGGGCAACATCACCGACGGGTCTGTAATCAAAATGGAACACAAAGGTTCAAATGGCCACGATGGCGAGCACTGGTTCAGCGGACTGACCCCCTGCTGCGCTTCGGGGCGGAGAGGCGTCGCAGTACGGGTCGTGCCGAAACACCCCGATGTGACCAATCCTCACGAGCTTGGGCTGATTCTGTGGGAATCGCATGCGGAACAGATCGATGAGTGAATCTGAGGAATTGATGATTGATAATTTGCCAACTGACCTCGGCGAGAACATTCGGTTAAGCTCAGTCGAGCCGCAGTTCATAAATCAAAAATAATCAATCAGGCCTACTCATTCTCCTTACTGCTCAACAGCTCGCAGACCTGTTCAGCGGAAGCGGCCCTTTGAAGCTTGTTTCTGAACGCCTCATCGAGCATCAGCCGGCTTATCTTGGCAAGGGCCTGAATATGCGGCCCCGTCTGGTCCAAAGGCGAGATGAGCAGGATGACGATACTAACCGGCTTGCCATCAACACTATCAAAATCAATTGCGCGGCCGGCAATCCCGATAGCCATTACCAACTCCCTGACCACCGTGCACTTGCCGTGCGGAATCGCTATTCCCGAGCCAATGCCCGTGCTTTTGGTCTGTTCGCGGGCGAGGACCGCCTGCAAAGCAATATCCTTATTCAACAGCAACCCGTTGGCATCAAGTATATTGACCAACTCAGTTATCACCGAGCGTTTGTCTTTGCCCTCGAGGGGCACCTTGACATAACTCGGCCTTAAAATCTGCGACAGATTCATTTGCACCACCCCAAAACAGGTATTAGTTATACAAATAACACGAGCGGCTGATTATAACAATCAACAGGTCTTTATGCAATCGGCCCGCTGGTATAAAATCAAACCTACACATAATACTTAACGCTATCCTCCGACGCATCGCCCTTTACAGCAGATAAGATGCGGGCTAAAATGAGCCACATTATGGAAAGAATAAGAATCTACAACATAAAAACGCGTGGCGAGAAGATGAAAAACTGCTTAAAAAAGAATTATGCTAAGTTTTAACTATGTAATATAGTTTGATTAAAATGGTTTTTCTTTGGACAAGATGTTAGTTCGGAATTGGGATTATGACCTGATTGAGCGATTGAAATACAAATAAGGAGGACTTTGAAATGTCTCGAGAAGAAAAACATTCGGTTTCCAACAAAGGCGCAAGGCAAATTAACCGCCGCGGATTTCTTGCTGGCGCCGGCGCAGCGGCCTTGTCGTTTGCCGTTATAAACCCGAAGTTTGTCCGGGGGACTGAGGCAAACGCCAAAATAAACATTGGTCTGATTGGCTGCGGTGAACGCGGAACCTGGATTGCCGAGCTATTTGCCCGACACGGCGGGTACAATTTTGTCGCCGCCGCTGATTATTTTGAGGACAGGGTCAGCGTATTTAGCGACAAATTCAAGATTCCAGCATCGAGGCGGTATACGGGTCTATCATGCTACAAGAGGATGCTCGACGACCGCGTCGATGCCATAGTCATCGAAAGCCCCCCTTATTTTCATCCTGAGCAGGCCGCCGCAGGTGTCGATGCCGGCGTGCACGTATATCTCGCCAAGCCCATTGCCGTGGATGTCGTCGGCTGCAACACAGTCGCCGAAAGTGGTAGAAAAGCGACTGCCGGGAAGCTCTGTTTCCTTGTCGATTTCCAGACCCGCGCCAATGACTTCTTTTGTGAAGCTGTCAATCGTGTCCACGATGGCGCCATTGGCAAATTTGCCTTTGGAGAGGCCACTTATCATGCCGACAGCCCCTGGACCAGAATGAATGAAACGCTCGCAAAAGACCCCGCTAACCCGATAAATCGTCTTCGCGCCTGGGGACTCGACAAGATTCTTTCCGGTGACATTATCACCGAGCAGAACATTCATACTCTTGATGTAATGAGCTGGATTATGAACCAGGCGCCCCTTCGTGCTTTTGGCAGGGGCGGCCGAACCGTCCGAACCGATGCCGGTGATATATGGGACCATTTTCTCGCTGTATTTGAATACCCGGATAATGTCGCATTCAGCTTCTCGTCAAGGCAGTTCAAAGGTCACGGCACAAGCCCGGAAGGCATAAGAAACCGGATTTTCGGCTCAAAGGGTGTCCTCGAAACCGAATATGGCGGGGCCGTTCTCATCCGAGGTGAAAACTTCTATCGCGGGGGTAATACCTCCGATATTTACGAGCAGGGAGCCGTCCATAACATTCAGACGTTCCACAAAAATATTACCACGGGTGATTTTGCAAATTCAACAGTTGAATCCAGCGTCCGAAGCAACCTCGTTACAATCCTTGGCCGAACCGCCGCCTACGAGGGGCGTCTCGTCGCCTGGGACGAAATAGTAAAAAGTAATCAGAAACTGCAGGCCAATCTGAAAGGCCTCAAGGATTAAATGTTACTTTAACTAATTGCAGCGCTTTCAATCGAATTGGATGTGCGTTTCCTTATATATGGTGCTGAACAAATGAATTTATCTAAAATGACTCGTCGTCAAATGGTTGCAGATTCAGCCAAGGTCATTGCAGGTCTTGTCCTGGCAGGGGGATGCGTATCTGCTGAGTCCATATCGTCCAGGACTTCTGACAGAGGATTTAAGATAGGCGTCTGCGACTGGATACTGGGTAAGGAGCCAGGCCCCGAGGCATTCGAAGTTGCCAAACGCGTGGGAGTCGACGGAATCCAGTTAAACTTAAATACGTCCGGCAGGCCAATCCATCTGCAGAAACCCGAAGTCCGTGACAAGTATCTCAAAGCGGCCCACAAATACGGTTTGCATATTCCTTCAATCGCGATTGTGGAAATTAACAATGTCCCGTTAAAGGGCAATGACCCGCGCGCAGAGCGGTGGCTCTCCGAAAGTATCGATGTATGCCGGGCAACCGGGGGCAAGGTAGTTTTGCTTCCTTTTTTCGGCAAGGGCGATTTGATTGGGGATGAAAAAGGTTTGGCTGTTGTTGTTGAAAAACTGAAAAAGATTGCGCCGAAGGCGGAAAGAGCGGGCGTGTCCCTTGCGGTTGAGTCTTATCTAACCGCTGAACAGCATCTGGATATTATAAATCGCGTCGGCTCCGGGGCCATAAGCGTGTACTACGACGTGGCCAATTCACAGTCAAAAGGTCACGACATTTGCAGGGAGATTCGTTTGCTCGGCAAGCACATCGCTGAGTTTCACGCCAAGGATTACGACGGCCTTTACGGTAAAGGTTCCATCGATTTTAAGGCGGTTCGTAAGACAATTGACGATATTGGTTATCGCGGCTGGCTTGTAATGGAAGGCACAAAAATGCCCCTTGGTATTGAGGAAAGCTGTCGCTACGATTTGCAATATTTAAGACAAATCTTTCCGTCCTCGGTATAAAAAACCGGGAAAGAAAAGAAGAAGAAAAGGGTACATTCTGCTTTGGGCAGGCACCCGCCTAAAGGGCCGCTTCGCGGGCGAAGCGAAGCGGGTGAGGTCTCGCCAAGGGCGGACAAGGCCTGCACCTGCGATAAAATCGAACCGCACCCGGCCTTTACATATCCGCAACTCGGGGCTAAAATGAAGCCCATTATGGAAAGAATAAAAATATACGACACGACTTTGCGTGACGGGATGCAGACCGAGGGGGTCAGCTTCTCCGTCGAGGACAAGCTCGCAATCGCCAGGCGCTTGGACGAGCTCGGCGTTGACTACGTCGAGGGCGGGTATCCGGCATCCGGGCCGAAAGAGACGCAGTTCTTTGCCGAGGTAACGAAGCTGGGTCTGCGCAACTGCAAAATCGTTGCCTTCGGAAGCACGCGAAAAGCCAGCGTCAAAGTGGACGACGACGCTTCTCTTAATTCGATAGTCGCCTGCAAGGCGCCAGCCGCTACCATTGTCGGCAAGAGCTGGGACCTGCACGTTACCAGCGTTCTCAACTGCTCGCTCGATGAGAATATAAAGCTGTGTGCCGAGTCGATACAGTTTCTGAAAAAACACGGGCTGGAGACAATTTTCGACGCCGAACATTTTTACGACGGATACAAGGCAAATCCGGAGTATGCAACGAAGGTGCTGCGGGCGGTCGCTGAGGCAAGAGCGGATGCAATCGTGCTGTGTGACACCAACGGCGGAACAATGCCCAACGACGTGTACAATATCACTAAGGTCGTCTGCAATCTGCTAAGCCCCCTGACAATAGGCATCCATACCCACAATGATTGCGATTGCGCGACCGCGAGCACCATCGCAGCCGTCCACGCAGGAGCCAGGCACGTGCAGGGAACAATGAACGGACTTGGCGAGCGGTGCGGCAACGCCAACCTGTGCACAGTCATCCCGAACCTGGCGTTCAAGATGGGCTTCAGCGTGCTCACGCCGGAAAAAATAAAGTCGCTCACCGAAGCGTCCCGCTTTATCTTCGAGATTTGCAACCTGACGCCGTTAATGAATATGCCCTACGTCGGAGAGAGCGCATTTGCTCACAAGGCGGGACTGCACGTCGATGGTCTGCGCAAAAACAAACGCACATACGAACACATCAACCCCGAACTGGTCGGCAACGAGCGACGCTTTCTCATCAGCGAGCTGAGCGGCAAGAGCAACATCCTTGCCGAGCTTGAAAAGGCGAAAATCACCGAGGACTGGAAACTGGCGAGAAAGATTCTCACGCGCGTCCAGGAGCTTGAGAACCAGGGCTATCAGTTCGAGTCGGCTGACGCCAGCTTCGATTTGCTCATCCGAAAGATTATGGGGACATACAAGCCCGCCTTCGAGCTTATAAGATACACCACCAAGGTGGAAAAACGCAACAGCGGAGAGCTTATCACCGAGGCAACTGTCAAGCTGAAGGTCGGTGACAAAATCGAACACGTGGTCGGCGAAGGCGACGGCCCCGTCAATGCTCTCGACGCTGCTTTGCGAAGGTCTCTGGAGAACTTCTACCCGAGCATCAAAGACGTGCACCTGATTGACTACAAGGTTCGCGTTGTCAACGCCAGGGAAGGCACCGCCGCTCGTGTCCGCGTCATAATCGAATCTCGGGACAAGACCGATATATGGGGCACGGTCGGCGTATCGGAGAATATCATCGAGGCCTCCTGGCAGGCCCTGGTTGACTCGGTGGAATACAAGCTCCAGAAGGACAAGCGATAATCCATAATCCCGGGCCTATCCGGGTTTCAGCAGGCAATACCCCTTGCGCCGGCCTGCTGCGCCTCGGCAGGAGTGCCGAGCCGTTTCCTCTTTCGGCGGTTTATCATCCGTGCTATCGGCTCTATGGGCTTCGAGCCGGCGGCAATTTCCAGCGCCTGCTCTGCCGTGGCGGCAAAGACGTCCGCGCCGATTTCCTGCCACAGCCCTTCGGCCCGGTTAAACAGCCCGCCTGAAACCATAATCTGCATATTAGGATGGGCGTTAACGTCTTTTATCCGGTCTATAAGCTGGCGAACCGAAGGCGCCTGTTTCGGGCTTGTTCCGTAAACAAGCAGTATATCCGGGGCGTACTCGTGAATGAAGGTGAGGATATCATCGTTGGTAAGGCCGCCGCCTAAGAAACGCACGTCCCAGCCGTCGCTGTCGAACAGGTCGGCAATAATCTGGGCGCCAAGCTCTTGCAGTTCATCCGGCGTGCAGCACACTGCGATTTTCTTGTTCCTGGCCTGCCTCCTTGGGAGCTTGTTCTGCAGTTGGTCCACGATTGTGCGGTTAATCCGAGTGGCAAGGTGTTCCTGCGTGGGTGTTATCCGCTCATCTCGCAGGAGTCGTTCAACTTCCACCATCGTGGGCCAGACGACCTCCATATAGACCAGGTTCGTCGGAGTTCCGCTCTGTAGTGTTTCCTCAATGACCAACCGCGAATCCCTTTTATCACCCTTCAATAAGGCATCAAGGTATCGTTCAATGATTTCCTCTCGAATCATAGCCTGTCTCCAAGTAATATATTGACCAGACGTTTTACCTATTTCAACATCAGAGGGATTCAAAAAACCTTCAATGTTAAAATGGATAAATAGTAAATCGGTGGAAGCCACTAAAAATCTTGAGTTAAAATGGGTAATATGAGTAACTCAGATAAAATCTTCTTTGGCTCATTATGATTTGAAAGGAGGCCAAAGAACAGTCTTTATGCGATTGACCTGCTATTATAGGGCCTTCATATCCTCAGAGTATGTGCCAAAAAATGTGCGAGAACAGGCAGAAATCCTTAGCGGGCTTCGGGAGGACCGGCGGGCCTTGCGTCAGGCGGCGGTAAGGTAACCTGCCTGCATACGACCGACCGTTCGCCGAGCAACGTCTCGTTGGCAAACAACTGAAAACGATATTCGCCCGTATGATGGAAGACCACGCCCATCAGGTTTATCGCAACCGTGACTATCTGCTTAACGTCTTTGAAATCCACCGCCTGACCCTGCTCGAAAATGACCCTGTCCTGGTTCGCTATATCGACGAGCCGTATTTTAATCCGAGTGTTGCCGTGGCCATTGGTCAGCTCGCAGAAGAATATAAGCTGGTCGTGGCGAACGGGGTACTTCGGAGCATTGATTGTCTGAACGATGTTTATGATACTCGGCATTCCCGAGATTCGGTCGAAGATTACCCTGTCGCAGATGATTGCCGAGAGTAGAATCGGTGCCACCTGGTCCATTTTAATCAATCCTTTCAGAACGAATACGACTTAGCAGAGAGCAGCGCCGACCTGACATTTTTAGGCGTTGTTTTCGAGCATTTTTCGCAGCCGGTCCACTTCGCCGTTTTTCATACGGTAGCTGTGTTCAGCATCGGGATACCGGCCTGCCCTGACCTGGCTTGCATATTCGGTAAAAGCGGCAATTGTGGCGTCAGCCAGGTTAGCATAGCTTTTTGAGAACTTCGGCTGATGTCCCTGCGTCAAGCCGAGAATATCAGGTGCGATGAGAATCTGCCCGTCGCAGTGTGGTCCGGAGCCGCAGCCAATTACAGGCGCCTCGTTTCGCTCGGTAATTATCCGGGCAACCTCGGCACAAACACCTTCGAGCAGCAGTGCGATGGCGCCGGCGTCTATCATTTGCCCAGCGAGGGCAACAAGCTCGGCAGCCATCTCGGCAGTGGATGCCTCGGCTTTGAATCGACCAATCCTGCATATACTCTGTGGCCTGATGCCGATATGGGCCATAACAGCCATACCGGCGTCGCTAACTGCTCTGATGACGTCCAGATAAGCGCCGGAGGCCTCGATTTTTATCATTTGGGCTCCACTCTCAGCGGCGAATCGCCCGGCATTTCTAACCGCTTCGTGAGTTCCGAGCTGATAAGACAAAAATGGCATATCCGCCACGAGGCAGACATTCGGCGCCCCTCTGCGGACGGCAGCGGTTATCGCAACCATAAAATCCATCGTTGCAGGCAGGGTGGAATCGTGGCCGAGGAGAACCTGAGCCGCCGAATCCCCAACCAGAATCATCTCGACATCGGTCTGAGCAACGAGCCGGGCCGTGGTGTAGTCATAGCAACTGACGGCCACGACCTTGCGGCCCTGTTGTTTTGCATCAAGTAAGTCCGCTACTGTAATCTTTCCGGGCATCATAATCGCTCCAGAAAATAACAACCAAATGGTTAAAATAATAGAACAACACTAAGTTAGCAAGCGTAAAACAACTTGGTTTTTCGGGCGATTTCGGGCTTTTTGCAAGGAAAGCGAAAATTTGTGATTTTTTGACGGCCAATACTTGACTGGCCGACGTTATGAATGTGTAGTTGTTTAACGGAATTTTACTAAAGAAATTTTGGCTATAAGGGCGATTATTTAAGAAAGGCGACATAAGGGTTTGCAGAGAACATAAAACAGTTATTTTTATTGGCTTTTCATCACCCTCCTCCGAAGCCAGATTCTGTTTTTGGAATCTGGCTTTTTTAATACTGTATTTGTAAGATAGCTAATAACAGCCATCGCTCGCCTGTTAATCTGGACAAGAAGGCCTTCGGAATGCAGTTCCGAGTTAATAAGGGTGTGTAATAACACCCCCACTATGGATTGAGTATGTACTTTGCCATTTTTGGTGGCCTTCCCAACGTATCAGTAATATAACTAATTAAAATATCCTCGACCTGCCTAACTGCCCTGTCTTCGGCCGAGGCAGATAATTCGGCATTTACTTTTGCTCTGTGAGCTTCGGCGGACCCCCGCCAGAGGAGTGCGAGGGCAAGCAAGTCCGCGAGGCACTTTGCCCCCTGTTGGGTAAGCCGTATTTTGTCCGGGAACGGCCCCTGGCAGTCCCTGCAGATTAAACCCTTGGCGTTGTTGCTGAAATACACTTCGGGCCAGCGGACACTAAAAGGATTTCTGCAGTTCACACAGTGTTCAAGAACAGGATACAAGCCAATCTCCCTGAGCAATTCCAACTGAAACAATACCAGCCGCGCCAGCACCCCGCCCGGTGATGGGCGGGTTTGGCCAGCATCCCGAAGGAACTTAAGCACGCTATCAAACAAGCCCGGATGAGGGTCATAGTCTTTGGTGAGAACATTGACGAGTTCGGCGGCAAAAAGACAGCAGTTCAAGACAAAAATATCCGCCGCCAGAACCGAAGAGTCAGTAATTCCGGCAAGCGGTTCAAACTCGACGAGGGTCGCAAGCTTGTCGCGGCCCGAATCAGAGAAAACCATCTTGCCGCAGGAAAATACCTCAATAGGCCCGCCGAACGGCCAGCGAGACCGTTTCGCACCTTTGGCAATCACGGTCACCTTGCCGGTCTGCCTTGTAAAGAAAGTCGCCACCTGGGAGGTTTCGGAGTAGTCAATCACCCGGATGCAAATGGCCTGGTCGTTAGTCAACATTTTTGACGTTGTTTATTCGACACAATTTTTCTTTTCTTATCATATACCGGCCCAAATCCCTGCTGCTGCAGAATCTTATCCTCCAACCGGTGCATTTTCCTCGCCTGAGTCGGCAGCAGGTCATCGAGGCCAAGATTATGCAGCAAGCCGTGCGTAACGTAAAGTGCAAGTTCCGCCTGGGCACAATGACCTCGCTTGGCAGCTTCCGAGATTGCCCTTTCTCCGTTTACCACCAGCTCGAACCATCTGTGATTGCACCTGTGCTCCGACAAATCAAAGGACAGACAATCGGTGACGGTCTTGCAATTCAGGAAGCGGTTGTTGAGTTTGCGAATGCGCTTATTGCCAACTATTGCAATACCGACCGTCGCATTCGCAAGACCAAAACGATTGCAGACCGCCTGGACAAGATTCCTGAACTTTTGCTGCGGGCAAACAATGCTCTTGAAATCGCGCGTGATGTGAACAACTATGCCTCGCATAAGGTATGTCTCTGGTCGATTGTTTTACTGCTCCTGTTCGGGCGGCATCTCAGGAGGGGTTGGATATGCGATTCGTCCGTGATGGTGTGCTGCGAGAGTTTTGGACATACTTGCTTCAATCTGGCTAAGCTCTCGCAAAGACATGTCGCACTCATCAAACTGGCCGTCCTGCAGCCGCTTCATAGCCATATTATGCACCACCGCTTCTATCTTCGTGGGGGTCGGCTCGGACAAGCTCCTGACGGCACCTTCGACGGAGTCTGAAAGCATCACAATGGCGGCCTCTTTTGTCCGCGGCTTGGGACCGGTATAGCGAAACTCACCTTCGGAAGGAGGCGAGGTATCGGTAGAGTCTTTTTGCTCGTGCTGTTTTACCGCCTCATTATAAAAATACTCAACAAGCGTGGTGCCGTGATGCGTTTCAATAAACTGCCGCAGGACTACGGGCAGCCCGTATTCCTGGGCCAGCTCCATACCATCTTTGACGTGGCCGACGATAATCAACTGGCTCATCGCGGGAGAAAGCTCCTTGTGCCAACTGACCGAGCCGAGCTGGTTTTCGACAAAATAACCCGGCTTGTTGATTTTCCCTATGTCGTGATAATATGACCCAACCCTGCACAGAAGGCCGTTACGTCCGATTGCCTCTGCCGCGGCCTCGGCTACAGAGCCGATGAGCAGACTGTGACTGTACGTGCCCGGCGCCTCCATAGCAAGCCGCCTCAACAGCGGCTGATTGGCGTCGCTGTAGTCCAGCAGCGTCATACTCGTTGCTATCCGAAACACTTTTTCAATAACAGGCAGAAGGCCCTGTATCAGCACACCAACTACGATGGTGATTGCGGCATTGGGGCCGGCGACCTCCAGCACACCCGGCGTCAAACGAGGAGACAACAGAAACTCCATCGCGCCAGCCATCAGAAACACCGTAACCGCCGCCAGTAAACTTACCTCCAGAAGTTTCATCCGTGTGCGAATTTCCTTCACAAAGAAACAATAGGGAGCAGCAGCGGCTATCATCGTCAGCAGCACGTTCAAGTTTGCAAACCGACCTGCCGCAAAGTAGGCGAGAATGCAGTAGAACAAAATCATAGCCATAGCGAATCGCTGGCTGTATGCGATTGTCAGAATCAGGGCCGCAGCCGCTGCGGTGGCCGTGGCCCAAAAGGTCTGGCCGGTCAGAGCAACTGAGACTTTTACGGCAGCCAATAACAAGACAAACAGGACTACCAGCGCAACCGCTCTGGCGCGGTTTTTTAACAGGCGTTTTTGATACTGGGAGACGTGGAAGGCAGCAGCCAGACAAATCAAGACAACCACTATGGCCATTGCCGTCAGCCGGCCGTAGGCGGCCTGCTCAATCGAATCGTATCCGAGCACAACTATGGACAGAAACACAAAGAGCAGCCAGATAAGCGCGGAGTAAATGACGTCGGGATTGGCCAGCCGGCTTATGTCGGCAAACGGCCTGTCTATCCCTTTTCGAACCCGACTTTTTCGCAGAGTTGTCCTATTGAAAAACCCCACTTGTACTCCCTGCAGTTAAAGCGAGACGCCGGCTCAATCCCGCACCTGAGACCCGCCTGCCGGACGGGCAGGTTTCCGCTTGGCTCGTGTGAACCTGTCGTTTCGATATGCGAGAACGATACTCTGAACAAGCCGATGCCGGACAATATCGCTGCGAGTCAGTTCGACAACGCCGATGCCTCTTATGCGGCGCAGCCGGTCGATTGCCTCTATCATACCGCTTTTTTGGCCCGGCGGCAGGTCTATCTGCGTTATGTCACCGGTTATTATCATTTTTGAGCCGTTTCCCAGCCGAGTCAGGACCATAAGCATCTGCAAGGGCGAGGTGTTCTGGGCCTCATCGCAGATTATCACCGATTCATTAAGTGTCCTGCCCCGCATAAAGGCGAGAGGAATAATCTCAATAATGTCCATATCCATAAACTTTCTCATCTGGCCAAAGTCCATCATATCCTCGAGCGCATCAAACAAAGGACGAAGATAGGGGTTGACCTTCGCCTGGATATCACCGGGGAGAAACCCGAGTTTTTCACCTGCCTCGACGGCGGGCCGGGCAAGAATTATGCGCCTTATCTGTTTTCTCTTAAGCATCGATACCGCGACCGCGACCGCCAGATAGGTCTTGCCCGTTCCGGCGGGGCCTATGCAAAACGTCAGGTCGTTGGTGAGCATCGCTTGAACATAGCGAAGCTGCCTTTTTGTGGAGGGCTCTATTATTTTTTTGTGCGAATAGACGCCAAGGGCCTCGGCGGACTGGGGTGCAGCCGGGGCGACAATATCGGCAAGGATACCGCCGACATCATCTGCGGTCAACGAACCACGTCTGAGAAGATGCTTCTGCATCTTGTCGATGACCTCTGCCGCCCTGTTGACGTTTTCGCCTTTGCCGGCAATCAGCAGGTTGTCCTGCCTCGCCGTTATTCTGACGTCGAGAGAATCACGCAACAGGCGCAAATGGCTGTCGGCAGGCCCGAACAGCTCGAGCTGCTTGTCCGCTGAATCCAGTTGTATGGTGATTTCCAAGAGTCTTCTTTATCGCCTCAGCAGGAAAAAGAACAAATACCCAAACGGCGCCGTCACAAGGACTGAATCGACGACGTCCAATATGCCGCCGAAGCCAGGCACGTTATTTGATGCGTCCTTCTTCTCGGCGTCGCGTTTCAGCATCGACTCCGCCAGGTCGCCCATTTGACCGATGAAAGCAAAAACAATTCCGAACACGGCACCCAGCCACCACGCCATTATATCACAACATACCGCAAAGACCACCGCCACTACCGCCGCCATAGCCACTGCACCAATCATCCCCTCCCAGGTCTTCTTCGGGCTGATTACCGGCGAAAACTTGTGCTTGCCGAAAAGTAATCCTGCCGTGTAAGCCCCTATGTCAGAACACTTTACGACAAATATCAACATAAGCAGATGCCAGGGGCCGAAATCTATACGGACCGCCGGGATAAACCCGCCCAACAACCCGAGATACAGCATTGAAAAGCAGGCGGCGCCGCAGTTGACAAGCACACCCGATATGCCATATCGAAGCCGTTGATACAGGAAACAAGACATAACGGCAAAGCATAAAAGCACGGAACACGTGACCCGGATCCCAGATCCCGTAAACTGGAGCCAATACCAATTAGTCGCCAACAATATCGAGGCGGGGATGGAACAGGGCAGCAGGATTTTCGCCCCCTTTGCGGCTGCAAGTTTCGATAACTCGAACAGCCCCGGAATTATCAACAAGGCAACAAGAATTATCAGCAATGTGCCACGGACGTGCTTATCGTCATCAATCGATACTGTAAGCGAGCCATCAAGGTAACCATCGAGCAGAACAATGCCGATGAAGACAAGCGTCATTAGTGTGCCGAAAATTAAACGATGCTTGAGCATTCATCTGCCCTTTGAATCCACTACGGAGCCAAAGCGTCGAGTGCGTTTTGCATAAGCCAATATGGCTTTTCCCAAATCGGCCTTGTCGAAATCAGGCCAAAGCGTCTCGGTCACGTAGAACTCACTGTAAGAAATCTGCCAGAGCAGAAAATTGCTGACCCTCATTTCGTCTGCGGTCCGTATCAAAAGGTCCGGGTCAGCCAGGCCGGCGGTGTAGAGATGCCGGCTTATGCACTTCTCATCGATGTCCTCCAATGCCAGTTCGCCGGCCTTGTGGCGGCGTGCGATTTCCTTGGTGGCGTCGATTATCTCCGCCCTGCCGCCGTAGTTGAGGGCAAGGGCAAAAACCATTCCGGTATTCGCGCGGGTCTCCTCGATGGTCCCGACAAGCGCGGTCTTGACCACGTCTGGCAGAGGCGCAATCCGGCCAAGATGAATCAGACGGACGTTATCTTTCATCAGTGTCGGCCGCATCTTCGTAAGATACTCCGCGTAAAGGTGCATCAAGGCGTCCACTTCTTCTTTTGGTCTCTTCCAGTTCTCCATACTGAAGGAATACAACGTCAGCGACTCGATTCCGGAATCGACGCAGCACTGGGATATCTTTTCGGCTGTTTTACCGCCCTGGCGGTGGCCTTCGTGTCTGGGCAGTCCTCGTTTCTTCGCCCAGCGACCATTGCCGTCCATAATTATCGCTATATGGTGCGGCATATCTTCGGGCTTTATTCCCAGCCGACCGGCGGTTTGTGCAAGTTTGTTTTCCATTTTTCTCACCACAAAGACACAAAGACACGAAGCAAAAAGGCAAAAGTTAAAAGAAAAAAAACAAAGAAACTTTGTGCCTTAGTGTCTTGGTGGTAGGAAAATCGTTTGTCGGCGATTCGGCCCCACGCCTATCATTGTAACGGGCCTTTTAATGCTCTTCTCTAAAAAAGCGACGTAGTTTCGAGCAGACAGCGGCAACCGGCTGAAATCCGTTGCCTGTGTGATGTCTTCTTTCCAGCCGGGAAGGGTTTGGTAAACACATCCGGCTTTTGCCAGCTTATCGATATTTGCGGGGAAAAACGCGGTCTTTCTGCCCTCGATTTCGTAGCCAATGCAAACCTTCAGCTCATCCAGGCCGGTCAGGGTATCGAGGTGCATCATTGCCACCGAGTCGATTCCACCGATGGCGACGGAATAAGAGACGACGACGGCATCAAACCAGCCGCACCTTCGCGGCCGGCCAGTTGTCGTGCCATATTCGTGACCTCTGTCGCGAATGAACTGTCCGATTTCGTTGTCCAGCTCAGTAGGAAATGGTCCCTCGCCGACTCTTGTCGTATAGGCCTTGGTGACGCCGACAAACTCATCGACCATTTTTGCCGGCACACCGGCGCCGGCCGGCATCCCCAGCGCGCTGACGTTGGCGCTGGTCACAAAAGGAAACGTCCCGTGGTCGATATCCAGCATTGTCCCCTGTGCACCTTCAAAAAGAACCGATTTGCCCTGGGCCAGGGCGCCGTGCAGATACTCGGTCGTATCAATAATAAAAGGCGATAACTTTTTGGCGTAGAGTTTGCACTTTTCGAGTATTGCCCCCGCATCCATCGGCTCGGCATTATACACCGCCGTAAAAATCCTGTTCTTATACTCTACAACCGCCCGAAGCTTCGTCTCAAGCTCGGTAAGGTTTCGCAGGTCGCCCATACGGACGCAATAGCTTCTGCCGACCTTGTCGGCGTTGCAGGGGCCGATGCCGCGAATGGTCGTGCCGATCTTCTTTTTGCCGAGCGATTCCTCACGAAGCTGGTCTTCCTTCTTGTGATAATCCAGCACAAGATGGGCGTTTTCGCTGATAAATAGGCGGTTGTCCAAACTAATGCCCCTTCGGGCAAGCCCGTCAATTTCACCCAGGAGCGTTTCAGGGTCGATAACGACTGCGCTGGTGATTACACATATTGTTTGAGGCCGAACCGCCCCGCTTGGCAAAAGATGCAATGCAAAACTATCATTACCTACCACAACGGTATGCCCGGCGTTGGCGCCGCCGTTGTAGCGAACGACAATGTCACTGTCCTCGGCAAGGATGTCCACGACTTTGCCCTTGCCTTCGTCGCCCCACTGCAATCCTATAACACAGCGATTCACACGCGCCCTCAATAACAAGGATTAACCGCAACGGTAAACCATTACGGCTCAAATTGGAAAGCTTAAGCGTTTATGTTGATGATTTCAACTGATTTTCGCCACGAGGTGGTCCAGTATCGCCCCAAGGTTGTCATAATTTCTGTCGCTTATTTCGAGGTCTGTCTCCCTGCCATCGGGCCCCCGGTAGGTAATCGTGAAATGGCCCTTCGAATCAAAATTGGTCTTGTCGATTTTCTGTATGGAGTCGTAAGCGATGCTGATTTTGCCGTCGATGACAAGCTCGTTTTCTTCGGCCACAACCTTCCTGTTGCGAATGACAAAAAGATACGCACCCAGCAGCACGGCAACGCCGACAAGAACAGGCGGGGCCTTCTGGTTGAAGACCATGGTACCGTCGGGCTTGCCGTCGCGACCGGTGTGTTTGCCTCTGAAGTCTTCGTTGAAATACCCGTCGTAAACACAATAAGCCGCAAAACCAATGAGGACAGCCATCCAGATAAGGCAGGTGTTCTTCTTGTATTTGCTCAAGGGCGCTATCAAGGCCATAGTCAACCTCTTTCAATGCCTAAATCAGCCGTTTCTGGGCGATAACATTGAGAAGCGGGCGAACAAGATTGGGGACGATTCTGTCCGCCATCAGCTCCTCCGCCAGCCGACACTGACACTCAAAAGACTTTAGTGTGTCGAACCTGCCGGCGCCCAATGGCGGATACTGCCGAATGGTGAAAGACAAGCTTATCGCTTCCTCGAGCGTCTGGGGCGTTTTGTCGGGGTCGAAAATACTGGTTCTCGATTCGACGCTTATTCTCGCCTGCGTGCGATAGTCATCGGACAGGGCCACCACTATCGAGGGTGAATGGTCAATTGCTTTGGCTGCGGGCAGGTCCAGCAGGCAGTTGAACGCCGAGGGACCAAGTGCTTCGGCGATAATCTGGTCGTGGCTGCCGACGCAGTAAAAATCCATAGCGAAGGTAACATCCAGCGAATCCACGTCGAGGTAGCTTACGCCCAGCATATATGGAATCAGCTCGAGGATGAACTTATCCTGGCTGTAAACCTCGGCAAAATCCGTCGGATTAACTACGCCTGAGCCGACGCGGTCAGTCTCAAGACCCACCCAGCGGTACTGTCCGCTGCTGCGGTCTTCCTCAAGGCAGCATTCGTTGTTTTCCCTCCGTAAAAAACAGCCCATCGTCGGATACTGCTTTTGAATTCGCTCAAAAAAAGCAAGCACAGTGTCGTTCTGGACAGGCAGGTCAAGCTCGGTATTTACAAACATATCCAGATAAAAGTCGTCACAAAGGGAACTATATGCGTTTGCCATAATTGCAGACACCCTCTAAATACACAACCATCACCGCGCCGGCGGCACCCCCAATGTCGCAGGTACCCCCGGACCCAAGTCCGTTTGCTATTATACATTAAGATATTCGCTTTGCCAGATTTTTTCGGTCAATCCCTGCAACGATTCAGGTCCGGGTCCGGCAGCTTAAGCTCTGCGACAATAGCGCCAATCGCCGACAGAAGTGCGGAAACGAACGTGTGCATCGCACACAATACGGCCAGACTCGAGGCCGCGACTTCGCTGCCGCGGCTTAGTATTGCGGCGGCAATAGTGGCAAGTATTCCGACCAGAGCGCCGGAGATAGCTGCGGCGACGATTCGTCTCCACAATGCCGCACCGCCGCAACCGAGGGTTACACCGGCTCCGCAAAGCAGCGGCACGGCTAAAATGAGCCACCAAATGTCAGCCAGGCCCGGCAGCTTCGTAAACCTGTTCAGATAAACAGCATCAGCGACAGCGAATGCCAAAACCCCTGCGAAAACACACACGCCTGCGTGCCAGTAGCGAGGCGCAAGTGTCGCTCGAATTTCGGCGCGGCGGCCCATCCGCCTACGGATTGTCAAAGGCCAGTTGTAAAACAATCCGAATACCCAATGCTCCAATAGCGCCCCCCTCTCGCCGAATACCGGCACTATATGCGCTAATTCGGTGGCCCAGTGGCCGGCCATAAACCTCGCCAAAGCCGGGTAGTGGTACGTCATCTGAATCGGGAACGCAAGGTACCCGATGTATTTGAAAAAGCCCAAAAACACCGCGATGTTGTAATCCTTAAAGTTCCGCTCTTTTATAACCAGATACAGAACGTACAACCCACGACAAAGCGAACCGGGCGATATCGGAATCGCCTGAAAAAGTGCAATTATACCTACCGCAACAGCCCAGACTTGTGCCCGCGGCATCTCAGGGTGTGTAAGATAATAGATAATCGCCAGACTCACCGACACTATTTGGGTAACAGGCAGCGTCATCAGATGCACAACCAAACTTACCAGGTACTTTTGTATATACGGCTCGTTTATCTGGGAAAGAATGGCGTTGGCGTCGGCGTCGGTTAGCATATGTTTTCTTTGACCTTCGGCAACCATATCACGAAGCCATTGTTCACGCAGCGCAGCGTTAAAATAAAGGCGGAAGGGCCTGACGAATACGAAGGCAAGCTTTTCTTTTCTAAAATCCGCATCGGTCAGGAACCGGTGCAGGCCGGCAAAGACAAGAAGCAAAAACGGCAGATGATATAAGAATCGCCAGGGCTGCTGAGCGATTATTATCGTTTGATGGGCACTGAGACGCCCGACCCTGTACCACCCAATAGTCTTTTCTATTATCTTTCCACTTACCGTCCGGCTTAAATAATCCCAGCTTGTGAATATCGAGGCATAGTGGCGACGCCAATCGGGCCGGCACCAGATTCGCCGGAGAATTTTGCCCAGAAAAGGAACAAGTCCCACAATGAAAAACAGCAGCGTCAACAACCTGCTTGTGCGAAGTTTCTTCTCCCAGGATTCATCAACCAGGTTGCGGACTTTCCAGCCGGTTACCGCGCTATCGAGCATCGTTGACCACAGGCGTCTGTCATAGAACAGCCGAATGTCATTGTTCGTTACGTCGGGGACACTGTTGCGGTATATCTGCTCGTCGGCTTTCAGCTCGTCGAGCATACCTCGCATATCCGCAAATTGTTTCGTGTGCGCCAGCATAAACGTTTCGAGCTTGGATATATCGCCGCGGTCAAACTGCACTATGGAGCCGCGCATAATTCCCCTTGCTATGAGTGCGAAGTCGCCGGGACTCATCGGCAAAAACGGCAAAAGCGCAAGTCCAGGCCTGAAATCCACGGCGACAAGCCCGGCTGCGGGGTCGTCTTCGGTGCCTTTGCGTTTCAGACAGTTGGGCTGACTCTTGCAGGTGGACCACTCATACTGTCTGGCAAGCTCATAAGCCCCGATGTCGTGAAGCAGCTTGACGAAATCAGCCATAAACTGTTTTTTGGCGCGATACTCAGGCGAGCCGAGATGTTGAGCATCAACTGTTCTGCTGCGGCGCCACAATTTGAGCAGGTCCATACGGTCATCAGCTTCCAGCCGCCAGGTGCGACCATCGACCCATTCACTAAGCTCACCACAACTGCCGATTTTTTCATCTATAAATGTTGCGTGGACGTCGACGACCCCCGGCGCGCCGGGGTCATCACCGAATCGGACTTTAGCCGCTCGGCGAATAAACTTCTGCCAAAGCGCCCCTGCCCTTGCGGCGGCGGGATTGACCTGGAGCTGAAAAGGCCCCTGAAAGCCAAGCATATACAGGAAATTGCGAAACAGACGAGCAAAGCCCGATGGCGGGACGAGAATCTTCATTGCATAAATACCGCCCGGCTTTACCGCAGAGCTCGCGGAGACCGCCGAGGAAAATTTATTTTGTTTTTTCTCTGCGCTCTCTACGGTCTCAGCGGTGAGAACTTCGAGGACCTTTACCCTGTAAACCTGACCGGCAAATCCGCCGCCCACGAACCGCTCCACCAGCAGGCGAACGCGGGCGGTATTGGGCTTGCCTGCCCCGAGCGTGGTCGAGGGGTCAACGCCGGTAACATTGTAAACCATCTCTGAATCGGCGTCGTATCGGCTGATGCGCATCGGCCGATGAAGGCCAAAGCTTTGAAACTTTGCCTGCAGCTTCCTGCAAATATCCACACTGTATCCTGTTGCCATCTGCGGTTCCCGCTCCCCGCCCAGCATTAGGCGGGTCTATTTTAGTATCCAGCATTTGGCGAAGATAACCAAAGCAATCCCCGCATACACCCCCGCCATCAGGTCGTCGGCGAGTATCCCCCAGCCGCCGGGCAGCCCCTCCAGCCGATACGATGGCCAGGGTTTAACCGTATCAAACAACCGAAACAGAAAATAGCCAACAACCACAATTGCGACAAGCTGGCGAACCGAGGGAGCGGTGTCAATCACCAGCGGCATTGCCAGGAACGTCAACGCCTGGCCCGCAATCTCATCTGCCACCACCTCATTGGGGTCGTGCTTGCCAGTGGCGGCAACTGCGGCGTCCGACAATTTGATGCAAACAACCGACCCCACAATCAGAAGCACAATCATCAACGCCAGCGCGAGCATACCAGACCCGCCGAAGTAATAGACAAGGCCAAAGATAATCGCTGACGGCAATGAACCCCATGAGCCGGGCGCAACCGGCAGCCAGCCAAGCCCAAAACACGATGTCAGTAATCTCTTCATATATCTATCAGGTGAAAATCGAACGCAAAGATTATAACGGGCCAGCGTCAGATTTCCTTTAAGATTTTCAGGCAGAACCTATCGGTCATACCGGCAATGTAGTCGCAGACGGCTCGTTGCAGGCCCTGCTCTTCGATAAAACGCTGGAAGTAACGCGGCATTAGTTGCGGCTTTTTGCAAAGATGTTCAAACAATTTTTTAAGCCATTGCTCAACTTCTTTGGACGTGGAAAGCAATGACTGATGAAGATAGAAATTTGCAAGCAGAAACTTCTCCAGTTCCGACAATTCAGCAACGCTTTTTTGCGGTAACACAATCAACGATTCCCGCCGGGTGTATATGTCATTGAGGGTCTTAATTCCCCCCTCGGCGATTGACTGCCTGCTTTGCTCAATACACTCTCCTACAAGCTTATCAATAATGGCCTTGGCCGTCCTTGTCCGGCGGACGGTCTTATCCTCAATTTGGTCGGCCTGTATCCGGCCTTGCGCATCCTGAAATAAACAGACGTCTTTTAGCTGTTCGGCATTAATCAGACCGGCCCGCATACCATCCTCAAGGTCGTGTGAGCTGACGGCGATTCGGTCTGCGATATTCGCAACCTGACCTTCGAGTGAACAGTTCGACTCCGGAAAATCGTCTCCCGTCGGTTTATCGTAGGGGCTGCTGTGTCTGGCCAGACCCAGCCGGGTTTCATACATCAGATTAAGTCCTGCAAAATCCGGGTAAGGATGCTCCAGCAGGTTGACAACCCGCAGGGATTGCACGTTATGCTCAAAACCCCCGTAATCCGCCATCAAGTGATTCAGGACGCCTTCGCCGGTATGGCCGAAAGGCGAATGACCCAAATCATGCGCCAGACATATCGCCTCGGTCAGATGCTCGTTTAGAACAAGGGCCTTTGCGATTGTTCTGCCTATTTGAGCTACCTCGATGGTATGGGTCAGGCGTGTGCGGTAATAATCGTCCAGGCCGGGAGTGAATACCTGTGTTTTGCCTTCAAGACGGCGAAATGCTGCACAATGAATTATCCGGTCGCGGTCACGCTCGAAATCAGACCGATAGGGATGCGGTTTTTCAGCGAATACCCGGCCCCTGCTGGACTTTTCGGTTACCGCGTAGGGAGCAAGTTTATCACACATATTTATTTATAGAGCAGGAAGACCGTGTTCGGCGCTTGTTTGTTTGAGCGCCGTGAGCAGCTCCGTCAAGCTTTGGCTGATGAGATATGTGTCGCTGCAGGTGCGGACAAAGTTGGTGTCGCCGTTCCAGCGGGGGACAATATGAATATGCAAATGCTCGGGTAGCCCGGCGCCTGCACACCTGCCGAAGTTCATACCGACGTTGAAGCCGTGTGGCTTTATCGCCAGAGTCAGCACCTTCTGGGCATCCCTTATCAGTTTGGTCATCTCAAGAAGTTCTTCGTCGTTGCCGCAGTCGAAATCGGCGATGTGCCGGACGGGGGCGATAAGCAAGTGCCCATTGTTATAGGGAAACAGATTGAGCACAGTGATACAGTTTTTGGTTCGCCAAAGGACAAGATTTTTGTCGTCATCCTGCGGCGTTTTGACGTTTTGGCAAATGAAGCACTCGTTCTTGTCGGCAAGACCCTGTATGTACCCGATTCGCCACGGCGCCCAGAGATTTTTGTGTTTCAGCACTATAAAAACCCCATCGTTCACCGCTGAGGCCACAGAGAATCCCGATAAAATCGGGACTGCGTGCTCCACGGTCTCTCCGTCAGGAGTCCCAAGGACTGCGGTAAAAAGTTACTTTGGCGGCACAAGAAGCTCCATTGTCAGCATCTGGTCAATGGTTATCTGCGGATTAAGCCCCAGCCCCATAGGCAAAGATGCCTGCACGTGCATCGTGTACCTTTGAGTGTATTTCTCGGTTCGCCCGGCGTCTATGTTGAAAAGCTCCTGTCCTTGGCCCTGCAAGTCAAACACCTTGTAGCCGCGAAGAAAACCAAACGTCCCGCTCATTTGGAATATCTCGGTGTATGGCACAGGCCAATCGGAGGGGCTCGGGTACAACAAGGTGTAAGAGCCGCCTATGACGGCGATTCGATTGTTGGGGTCCTGGCGGATTTCCTCCAGCCGATAGTTTACGTCCCTGGCCGCAAATAGAATCATCGAAGCAGGCACGAAAAGCTGAGACCGCCACTGGTCACCCACGCCGACGCCTGCAACCGGCTTAGTGATGCTCGATATCGAATCCCAGAGAAACCACTGCGTTGCGATGAAATCATAAATCATATCCGGCTCTTTGACGAGACCCTGGCTTTTGTCGGTCCTGAAGGCCTGCTGGCCGGCCTGGCGAATACAATCGTAAAGCTGCGAGCGGTCTTCCATTTTGCCCGTAGGGCCGACGGTGAACGTCCAGCTTTTCCCGGCGAAACTTTGTGCGGCATCCGGTCGGGTTATCTGACGGGGCGACTGACCGGTGCGAGCAACCTTTGCCGATTCACAGGTGGCTTTTATTGTCGTAAGCCCGTAAGGGTCCACCTCGACAGGTGTGTAGGAAACGACCAGTTCCAGCGATTCCGACAACTTGTCGATTTTGGTTTTACCCGCATCCTTTCCCTGCATCTGGCCCCAGTCCACCGTAATATCCCTGCTGCTGAGGAACCTATATCTAAGGGATTGATTCTGCTGGAAATCAACAGTCAATCGTGTTTTGCCGGGCGCTAATGCCGACTTTTGCGCCGGTGTGCAGCCGCCAACAATACCGACAATGACAATTGCGACAAGAACCTTCGCCAAGCTCAATTTTGCTCCCTTCGCTTAATTCAGCCCAAAATCTGCGACCAAATCGTTACTTAATCCTTTCGAGACTATACTCTCTGGTCGCGGTCATTCTAAGCACAACCGGTTCATTGGCATCCACCGACTCGCCGGGGTTTGGCGGAAGCGCGGCAACCCAGCTTGCCTGAAGATTCTCACGGAAGCTGTTTATCCTGCCCGCCGTTAAATCGACCTCACCGCTGCCCGTGTATATATCATTAGTGTCGAACATCTTTGGGAAATTAGTCCCTGCCTGCTGCTCACGATATTTATTCTCAACCTCAGAGCTTGGTATCGCATTCATATCAATGACCGCAATTCGGTGCCCCGCGACGTCTCGTGTTTCTCTAAGCGTATATATCTTCTCGTATGATTTAAGCCCCATCAGGCCGAATGTAAAGGTCTTGATTTTATTCCACTTGTCCCCCGGGTTAAGCTGCTCCTGGCCTGACTGCGGCAACAGCAGGGTAGCGTGCCGTTCCGTGATTGCCTCGGGCGACAGGACATTCTGTCCGGCGCGGTCGGCCGCGGTCCGCCCGTTCATCAGCGCCCGGCCCGCCGACAAATCGGACACTGAAGCTATGTTGTTGTCCGGCCCGAACTCAATCGTATAGCTTTGCCCTATCAGTTTGGCTAATGGACTGCTCGCATCCGATTGTCTGGAACCGTCGAAATCAATGGAGGTCTGGTTCTTGACTACGGAAAGATACTTCAGCGAATCAATCGTAACCTGCGCAACGACCCTGCCATTGGCGTCCACACTTTGTATCCGCTGAGTGATGACCATTTCGGCCTGCTCATCATTGAAAGTCTCCGCGAAGGCGTCTTTCTGTGGGACCGGCCCCTGCCACTTGATGCTCCTACGCGCCTGGGTCGTAACCTTGTAGCTGGTCTGCTCACCGGGCGTCGGCTTCAACGCGATTTTGACGCTGCCTGGGGCGGGCGGTTTGGTGGCCGCCTCGCTCGGCCTGGCTTTAGACGCGGGCACAGCGGCTGCCGCCTTGCCCGCCTCAGAAACCTGTTGTTTCGGCTGTGCCGGCGGCCCGCCGGGTTGCTGCGCCTCTTGAGCACAACCCCATACAAACACGACTAAACATACGCCGACGATGGTTACACGATTCAAAATCCTGTTTACTGTCATTGTTCGGTCTCCCTGTAAACTTGCCCCGCACCAATTTTGGAATCTCAACTTCAGGTTACCCCGAAAGCCCGTATTACCGAACGGACCTGCGAATTAAATTCTTCGCCAAACCCCAAAATTGGTGCGGGGTAAACCAAAGTGCATATTTTACCCGCCAAAGCCGTTAATACAACCTATTTTTTCTTCATTCGCACCGGTTGTGCCGTTAAAATGGTGGTTCTGGGATTGGACTGATTCAGGTGCGATTCTTTGTGGAAAGGAAGATATATATGAGAAGCGACACAATAAAAAGGGGCTTTCAGCGGGCACCGCACCGGGCGCTGCTGCACGCCGTAGGCGTCAGCGACGCTGACATCGACAAGCCCTTCATCGGTATCGCCAACAGTTTCTGCGAAATAGTCCCTGGCCACGTCCACCTCAACAAAGTGGCCCAGATTGTCAAGCAGGCCGTCCGAGAGGCGGGTGGCGTCCCATTTGAGTTCAACACCATAGCCGTCTGCGACGGCATTGCGATGGGACACACGGGTATGAAATACTCGCTCGCATCGCGAGAGATAATCGCCGACTCGGTCGAGACAATGGTTAAGGCACATTGCTTCGACGGGCTTGTCTGTATTCCAAATTGCGACAAGATTATACCCGGTATGCTGATGGCTGCCGTTCGGCTCAACATCCCGACGATTTTCGTCTCGGGCGGGCCTATGGCGGCGGGTAAAACAAAAGACGGCAAAACGGTTGACCTCATCAGCATCTTTGAGGGTGTTGCGAGATTTAACGCCCGGCAAATCACCGAAGAACAGTTGAAAGAGCTTGAATGCACCGGCTGCCCCGGCTGCGGAAGCTGCTCAGGGATGTTCACCGCCAATTCGATAAACTGCCTGTGCGAGGCCATCGGTATTGCGCTGCCGGGCAACGGCACAATCCTCGCAGTCAACCCCAAACGCGAAGAGCTTTATAAAAAAGCCGGCAGACAAATCGTCTCGTTGATTGAAAAGGACATCAAGCCATTAGACATAATCAGCGTTAAATCAATGGATAATGCCCTGGCCCTTGATATGGCTATGGGCGGCTCAACGAACACTGTCCTGCACACATTAGCCGTCGCAAGTGAAGCGGGCATCAAGTATGACCTCGAAAGGATAAACAAAATCTCAGCCAAATGCCCCAATATCTGCAGGGTCTCGCCGTCGAGCGAGTTCCACGTCGAGGACGTTGACGCGGCGGGCGGCATCAGCGCCATACTTAAGGAGATAAGCAATGTTCCCAAACTGCTCAACATCGATTGTCTCACCGTTACAGGCGCGACATTAGGCGAAAATATCGCGGATGCGAAAATCAACAATACCAGGGTCATACGCACAATTGACAACGCATACTCAAAGACGGGTGGGCTGGCCATCCTCAAAGGCAACCTCGCACCAAATGGGGCCGTAATCAAGACGGCTGGCGTCACACCGAAGATGCTTACCCACACAGGCCCCGCCGTTATTTTTGAAAGCCAGGAAGACGCCTGCAAAGGAATTCTGGCTGGCAAGGTCAAGGCAGGCGACGTTGTCGTAATCCGTTATGAAGGCCCCAAAGGCGGCCCCGGTATGCAGGAGATGCTCAGCCCGACCAGCTATATTATGGGTGCGGGGTTGGGCGAATCGGTTGCGCTCATAACCGACGGCAGGTTCAGCGGCGGCACACGCGGCGCCTGCATCGGCCACGTCAGCCCTGAAGCCGCAGTGGGAGGGCCAATCGGCTTGTTGAAAAAAGGAGACGTAATCGAAATCGACATACCCAACAACAAGATAAATGTGAAACTGTCCGGCAAAGAGCTTGCCGCTCGCAGGAAAAAATGGAAGCCGCGAAAACCGAAAGTTAAAACCGGCTACCTCACCAAATACGCCTCAATGGCCACCAGCGCCGACACAGGCGCAGTCCTGAAATGGTAGAAGAAGTTTTTGATATTTTTGACACAAAAAACAAAAGGTGAAAATACCCGGCTTGTTGTTGTATAATCTGAACCAGAAGGAGTTGTAAAATGGTTGGGTATAACTTAACGGGCGTAGACAAGATTCTCAAAGAACTCAAAGCCGATGTTGTCAAGTTATATGGTAACCGGCTGAAGAGTATCATACTCTATGGCTCTTGGGCAAGAGCATCTGCAAGGGAAGATTCGGACATCGACTTGGCAATTGTTCTTGCAGGCAACGTCGCTGCTGGCCGGGAAATAGACCGGCTGATAGATGTAATCACCGACATAAATCTCAAGTATGGCGTTCTGTTGTCGGTTTACCCTGTCTCAGAAAAAAACTTTAACTCCCTTAACAGTCCTTGGCTGCTAAACATTCGTAAAGAAGGGATTCCCCTTTGGGCTGGAGTATAAAACACGCAAGGGATAAACGCACCCTAATTATTGAATCGTCTCGCTGCCTGTTGCTTTATGGGGCTGTTTAGCAGGCGGGAAAGTCCTATAAAAACTTAGCACTTGAAAAACTATCGCCCAAGTGCTAAAACAACAGACGCGGAGGAGTGGAATTTATTTTCACTTCTTGGCAGCAGCGAGGAGGCAACCTCGTGGTATCGTTTGCGGGTTGTTTATGGGTATTGATAAGGTAACGGACAATCGGGTCTCAAGCGAACAGAGCGAGAACAATGAGCGGTTTGTCCCGACCTGTTCAATATGCGGAGAGAAGCACTGGCCACACCACCCCCTTGTGCCCTGCTTTAATGCAAGAAAGGCAAAAGAAAAAGCCAGGGCAGAGGCAAAGGCAAAGGCGCTGGCCGAAAAACTGGCAAGGGCCGAAGCCAAACGTCTGGCAAAGGAACGGGCAAGAGCAGACAAACTGGTAAGAATTGAGGCCAAGGCACAGGCAAAAACCCAAGCAAGGGCCGAAAAGCAGGCCTATTACGAGTCGATAAAAAAAGCGGAGGAGATTGCACACCAGGAGGCAAAAGCCAGGGCCGAGGCCGAAAGAATTGCACAAGCCGAGACCAGGGCGAGAGCCGTCGCCGAAGAAAAGGCAAGAATCGAAACCGAGACAAGAGTAAAGGTCGAGCAGCAGTCGCGAGCCAAACTTGAAGAAAAAACCCGCGATTTTCAGGAGTCACAAAGACAAATTGAAGGGCGGTTACAGGCCGGGATAACAGCCAGGACCCAATTACAGAAACAGCTTGATGAATATCATCATTTGATTAGTGAAATGCAAGAAAAGCTCGAAGCCAAGACAAAGGCCCTAAATGCCGCCGAACATCGGGCACAGACTGAAGCACAGACCAGAGAGCAAACCGAGCAGCGACTGCAGGAAGAGGTAACCGCAAGACAGCAACAGCAGGAACAGCTCGATACGCAGAGCAGGGTTATCAGTGAACTGCAAGAAACGCTTGAAACGCAAACACAGGCCCGTTCTGCTGCTGAGCAGCAGGCCCGGATGGAGGCCCAGGCCAGGACGCAGGCCGAATCGACTCTGGAGGAAAAAGCGAAGGCATTTGGTCAGGTGCTGGAGGAGGTCCAGGCACGGCTGAATGCCCAGACCCAGGCATTGAAGGAGACAGACGACAAGCTAAAACAATATGGCGAGAACTTAGCGCAAACCGAAATACGTCTGCGGGCGGAAGACCAGGCAAGGAGAGAAGCGGAAGAAAAACTTGGCCGGGAGATTCAGGCAAGGACCGTTGCTGAGGAGCAGGCCCGCCACCAAGGCGAGCAGAGAATCAAGGCCGAGACGCGGGCCGAACAGGCCGGGCAGCAAATTCGGGCACAGGCACAGGCAAGAATCAAGGCCGAACAGCAGGCACGGGCCGAGCTGGAGGAAAAGGCAACAGCATACGGGCAGACGGTGGCGTCGGCTGAAGAAAAGTTGCGATTCTTGACGGAATCACTGACCGCCGCCCGGCAACAGGTGGAAGCACAAGCCGCAATAGGCAAAGGAGCGGAACAAAAACTCAAAGAACAGACAGAGGCGATTGCAGAATTAAAGGGCGCTGTCGAAACTCAGACACGAACGATTGCTGAACTTCGGAAGAGATTGGATACGCAGGACGCTGCACTAACCGCCGCGGGGGAGCGGGTGCAAACCGAAGCGAGCCAAAAGGCCAGAGCCGAGGCGATGGCACAGGCCGAATTGAACGCAAGACGCGAGGCGCAACAGCAGGCCCAGCTTGAAAAACAATTGCGCCAACAGGCGGAAGAAAAGACGCGGGCCGAAATAGAAGACAAGGCAACGGAATACGGCCAGGCAATTGCGCAACTCGGAGAGCGGCTCAAAAATGCCATCGAAGTGAAACAGCAGGCCGAAGAAGAACTGCGGCACCAAACTCAAACGCGCCTCGAAGCCCAGGCAAAGGCCGAGAATCTTGCAGCGGCGCTGGAGCAATTGCGAAGACAAATCGATGCACAAGCCAAAGAGCAAACAGATTTGCAACATCGCCTGGAGATTGAAACTCAGGCGAGACATCAGGCGGAGCAACAGTTGAAGACACTGGGCGAGAAGACATCGCAGTTGGAGCGGTCACTGGCGCAGGTCGAGAAGGAGTATGCGGAAGCGCAAGAGCGTCTGCAAACAGAAGCCCGGATGCGAACAACAGCCGACGAAAAGGTGCACCGGCTGAGTGAAGAATTCGTCAAAGCAATGGCGACGGCGCAAGTCGAGCAAAAAACCAGAATCGAGGCGGAAAAGAGGGCGGAAATCGCACAACAGGCCGCAATACAAGTCGAAAGGCAGGTAAGGTCGGAGTTAGAGGAAAAGGCGAGAGTTTACGGCGAGGCGATAGCGAGGGCACAGGAGAAGATTAGAACATTGACGGAGGCGCTCAAACAAGCCGAGGAAAAACTAAACGCCGAGGCAGAGGCAAAGAACCTCGCTGAACGGCAGGCAAAGGCGAATGCTGAGAAGCTGGATGAGCTTGCCGAGCAGCTTGAATGGCAGACGAAGGCGAGTGCCGGCCTTGAGGAAAAACTGAAGGCGGAAAATCTGGCGAGGATAAAGGCCGAGCAGACCGCCGCTAAACAAGCCGAAGAGAAACTGAGGGCACAGACCGTTGCACAAACCGAGGCAAAGGCAAGGGCCGAGGCGCAGCAGTCGGCAAAGGCCGAAGGCGAGGCAAAAGCGAGATTGGCCGAACAGCTCGCTGCGGCCATTCAGGCAAAGACACAAGCCGAAAAGCAAACCGAGCAGCAGAGTGAGGCGCGTTTGCTCGCTGAGAAAAAGGCCCAGCTCGAAGCCCAAAGACGGGCACAGGCCGAGGCACAGACGGAGGCAGCCGAAAATGCGAGGGTTCGGGCCGAACAAACAGCAAAGGAGCAGGCGCAGGCGCACGCCGAATTTGAGCGACAGGCAACCGCACAATTGGAGGAAAAGGCAAAGACGTATGCCAGCGAAATAGCGACCCTGCAGGAAAGAACCAAATCGTATCAGGCACAGGCAGAGCAACTTCAAAAGAAAGCCGATGCCGAATCACAGATGCGAGCATCGCTTGCAGAACAACTGTCGGACGAGCAAAAGGCAAGGGTAGAATCAGCCGAGCAAACAAGACGCTTATCAGATCGGCTTGAACGTCTGCAGACCGAACTACAAACCCAGACCACAGCAAAGACACAGGCCGAACGCAAACTTAGCGAAGAAGCCCAGGCCAGGGCAAAAGCAGAATCAATCGCGCGCACAGAGGCAGAAAAGCTAACAGCACTGGAGACAAAGTTAAAACAGGCAACCGATGGCCGCACAGAGAGGATAGCCATTGCCGAGCATAAGGCGAGAGTGAAGGCCCAGCTTGATGAACTGCAGGCCGAATTGGCCAAGGTAAACCAGAAAGTCATATTACAAGCCACAGTAACACAAGAGGCAGAGGAAAGACTAAAAGCGGAAACCGAAACAAGGTTAAAGGCCGAGGAAAAGCTGCAATTAGAATCGCAAAAGCGGGCAAGGGCAGAGGCACTGGCCGAGGCACAGTCAAAGGCAACACTGCAGGCACAACAGGAAGTTAAGACGCAAGCCCAAAAATGGCAGCAGGTCGAGCAGCAAGTCAGGGTCGAGCTGGAAGAAAAGGCAAAAAGATATGGCGAGGCGATAGCGAAAGCGGAAGAGAAAGCGAGGTTGCTTGCCGAATCTCTGCGAGCGGCTGAGGAGAAATTGAATGAGGAGGCCAATAGTCGCGGGCAGGCCGAAGAGACCGCCAGGGGCTACCAGCAGAAGCTCGCCCAACTGCAGGACGGACTGCTTGAGGAGGAAAAGGAAAGAACTGAAACTGAAGCACGGCTGGCTGCCGAGCGCGAAACCGCGGCACAATTGCAGGAGCAACTATCGGCTTATGCCGAGCGACTCAATCAGATAGAACAAGACCTGAATACCGAAACTGCAGGCAGAGCCAAAGCAGAGGAACAACTGACGGCGGCAATTGAAGAACAACGTAGGGCCGAAGAAAAGGCACAGTATGAAGCCGAAGAAAGGACCAAGGCACAGGCCCTTGCACAAGCACAGGCACAGGCCACGGCACAGGCAGAGGAAAGAACGAGGGCCGAGGCGCAGGCAAGGACACAGGCCGAGCGGCAGGCAAAAGCGGAACTTGAGGAGAAGACCAGAGCTTACAGTGAGGCGACAGGCAAGGCGCAGCAGCGTGCCGAATCGCTGGCGGAGGCGATTACACAGGCCGAGGAAAAGCTGTCGGCCAGCCGGTCAGCGCAGGCCCAGACCGAACAAGAACTGCGGCGTTATGCCGAACAATTAGCCGAGCTTAAGGGTAAACTTGACACGCAAACAGCTATGACGACTCAACTGGAGGAAAACCTCGAAACCGAAAGCCGGCGAAGAAAAGAATCGCAGGAACTATCGCAGCAACACGCCCAGCAAAAAGCACGAGCCGAGGCGATTGCACAGGCCGAGACGCATACACGGGCCGAGGCGGAACAAAGGGCCAAAGAGGCGACAGAATCAGCGACACAGGCAAAGACCGAACTTCAGCAGCAGCTAAAAGATTTTACAAACACGCTATCAGGTATTCAGGAACGTTTGAATAATGCGATTGAGACAAGAGCCAAAGCAGAACAGCAGACAAAATCGCTGACCGAGACAATCAAGGCATATCAGGAACAATTGTCCTCCCAGGCGAAGGACACGGCCCATATTGACCGCAAGCTCAAAGAACTAAGCGAGGTGCTGGCGGATGCCAGGAGGGCTCTTGAGGTCGAGAGCCAGGCAAGAATCAAGGCCGAAGAACGCTTAAAGGCCGAAGCAGCCGCAAGAACGGTAGCCGAAGAAAAAACCGATAGTTTAGCCGGAGAACTGGCCAAGGCCCAGGGCAGAGCGGAGGCCGAAGAAAGGGCAAGACGACTGACGGAAGTAAAGGCCCGATTCGAGGCCGAGGCAAAGACGAAAGCCGAACAACAGGCCCGTGCTCAATTAGAGGAAAAGGCAAAGGCATACGGCGAGGCGATAGCAACCGCCCAGGAAAAGGCCAGACACTACGCCGAAGCCCTGACGGAAACCAGGACAAAGCTCACCGAGCAGGAAAAGACCGTTAAAGAAACCTACAGCCGGCTGAAGGAAGAGACAGAGGTTCGGCTGCGGCTCGAAAAGCAGATTGAAATGTACCAGCAACAACTCACACAGGCCCAGGACAACCTCCAGGCCGAAGCAGCGGCAAAACAGCAGGCCGAAACCGACGCAAAATTGCAGGCCGAAGAATCGGCCAGCCTCGAACGACACTTACAAACCCAATTGCACGAGCAGGTCAGCGCATTCAAAGAGCAAATTGCACAATTACAGGAAAAACTGCAGACCGAGCTGCAGGACAGGGAAAAACTGCAAAAGCAGCTCAAGGCCGAAACTGAGGCGCGGATGCTGACTGAGCAGAAAGTAGCTGAGGTGCTGAAGCAAAAGACGGAGGCATACGAGCGCGTAATTACTGCCGCAGAGCAACAGCTCAGAGGTGAATCTGAGAAGGCATCGCAGACAGAAGAGAAGTTTAAGTTGCTCCAGCAGACCAGGGCCGACGCCGAACGCAGATTGGCTGTGGAAACCGAAGCGAGAATATCGGCCCAGGAAAATCTTAGGATGTATGCCGACCAATTAGCCGAATTGGAAAAACAACGGGCACTCGTCTCGGCGAAGGCCGAAGCCGTAGCCGGACAACTCGCTGCCGCAAAGTCGGAGACACAGAAAAAGCTCACTACCGAAACCGAAGCAAAAGAAAAGGCACAGAAACAGGCGGACTTACTGATAGACAGAATTGCTCAGGCCGAGAAAAAATTGCGGGAAGAGACAAACTCACGAACCGCGGCGGAACAAAAACTCTCGGCTGAGACGGAGGCAAGAACAAAGGCCGAAGAGAAGGCGCAGGCGGAAGCAGACAAACGGGCTCAAGTCGAGGAGCAATTGAAGCAACAATTGGAAATGGCGGTTGCAGAAGACAAAACAGCCGACACAGAAGTAGATACGGAAACAGAAACCGAAGAGCAGTTGGCGCCGTTCGATATCCGCGAAATACCACCCCGCCCGGCGCTGGGCAGGGTCTGCGATTGCTGCGGCAGGGAAGACATCCCCCAGGACGAATTGAACAGGATTGACTCGGGGCACTTGTTTTGCCCCGACTGCATCGCCGCACTGCGGCGATGACAACAGCCGGTGTATCGCCGGAAACAAAACGCGGAAAATAGATTTGACGCCGGGGCTTTTGGTTACTATACTTTTCCCCTTAATGAAGGCCAAACCAGTATTCGACTTCGGAGAACAAAATGGACAAGAACAAAATCATCGCCGAAGGTATAACATTTGACGATGTCCTGCTGATACCCGCCAGAAGCGACCTTGTGCCCAGCCAGGCCGACACGAAAACACGCCTCACGAACAATATCACAATCAATATCCCGCTGGTCTCGGCGGCAATGGATACCGTCACCGAGGCGTCGCTGGCTATTGCACTGGCCCAGGAAGGCGGCATCGGAATAATCCACAAAAACCTGCCCGTCCAGGAACAAAAGAGGGAGGTTGTGAAGGTAAAACGGTCGGAAAATGGCGTAATCTTGGACCCGATAACGCTGTCGCCGGATGAGCCCGTCAGAAAAGCACAACAGATGATGAGCGAGCAGAACGTCTCCGGCATACCCATAGTCGAGGGCAGAAAACTGCGTGGCATCTTGACCAAAAGAGACCTGAAATTCCTCAAGGATTACGACGCTAAAATTAGCTCGGTAATGGTGAAGAATAATCTCGTAACAGGCCCGCCCAGCACGACGCTCGAACAGGCCAAGGGAATCCTGCAGGAGCACAAGGTGGAGAAGCTTCTGTTAATCAACGATAATGGCGAGCTGACCGGCCTGATTACGATGAGGGACATCGACCGGGTTGAGCGGTATCCGCTGGCCGCACGCGATAAGCGAGGCCGGCTCAGGGTCGGCGCCGCCGTCGGCGTGCACGACTACGAGCGAATCGAGGCCCTGATAGCGGCCGAAGTCGATGTAATAGTAGTTGACACCGCACACGGGCATTCGCAAAACGTCATCGACACCGTAAAGCAGATTAAAAGCAACTATCAAATAGACGTTATCGCCGGCAACATCGCTACCGGCGAGGCGGCAAAAGACCTTATTGAAGCCGGCGCAAACGCCGTGAAGGTCGGAATCGGCCCCGGTGCAATATGCACTACAAGGATAATCTCGGGCGCCGGTATGCCGCAGGTTTCGGCGATATTGAATTGTGTCGCCGTTGCGGACAAATACAACATCCCCGTTATCGCCGACGGCGGGATTCGGCACTCCGGGGACATAACCAAGGCGATTGCAGCCGGCGCCTCCACCGTGATGATAGGGTCGATGTTTGCGGGGTTGAAGGAAAGCCCCGGCCAGATGGTCATCTACAAGGGCAGGCAGTTCAAGGAATACAGGGGTATGGGTTCTCTCGGTGCTATGATAAAGGGCTCAGCCGACAGATACGGGCAGAAAACCTCATCTGCCAAAGAGAAGCTGGTGCCGGAAGGCGTTGAAGGGCGGGTGCCGTATCGCGGGTCGCTCGGCGATTTTGTATATCAGCTCGTGGGTGGCCTTAGGGCCGGAATGGGCTACTGCGGAGCAAGGAACATCGAAGAGCTAAGGACCAAAACGCGGTTTGTCCGGGCGAGCGCCGCCTCGGTCAGCGAATCGCACCCGCACGACATCCAGATAACAAAAGAAGCCCCCAACTACTCCGCAGTCGAACCGCTCGAGGACTAAACACTCAATCGGTTAGCCCCGGCTCCGCCTGTCCTGAGCGAAGTCGAAGGAGTGGCCGGGGTCATTTATTTGTCATTCCCGCGAACGCGGGAATCCAGTTTTTGTAGGGCGTACTCCGCACACCATTTCCTTATCGTTTAGCCCCCACCCCGCGTGGTGGGGGTTCCCCTTTTCAACGCCCGCCGTTTGGGCGTTTGTATATAGCCCCACTCTCTGGGCGGGGTTCCCCTCGCGAGGTCCGCTTAAAATTGGAATTGTAGGGCGGGGTTTACCCCGCCGATTGCATTTTAACCTGCCACTTGCAAATTATTGGGCAGGGCTTACACTGATGACCTATGGCAAAGAAAACTACATCCGATTCTAAGAAAACTCCATCAGCCGGCAAACCATCCTCATTAGTCGATACGCGGGTAATTGAGGCATTTTTCAAAAAGACCGGCAAGTCCATAATCGCCCTTACCGTAAAAGACATCCTCGACGAGCAAATCACTTACAAACTGGCGTAGATAGAAGACAAAAATAATGAATCTATCTAAAAGTTTTAAAACCAAAATGTATTATGACAACGCATAAAATTTTTTTCAGAACGAAACCATTACTTTATGTACTTTCAGAAACCGTTTCGCCACATCAGCGTATCATAGGTGACTGGGTTATCCGTGAAACATACGAGCCACTCGATGACCGCACATTGCCCAAAGGTACGGTTTCGTATTCTGTTTGGATTGAAACTGAGGTTTCTTCGCCCAAGGAAATTTGGGCTAAAGAAGATACTGGTTTTAAGATAGCTGACGATTTGAATCGTGTCTGGACATATGTTTGTGGTCAACCAATAAACGCTGCTCTTTTGGGCTTAGTCGCTCGCGACGCACCTGCTGCTTGGACAACAAATAATAAAGAAGTAGAAAAGAAACTTAATGCTGAGATTAGTGGAATGACATGCAATGGTATTATTATCCGAACACGCTACCGAATGTATGTCATGGAATTACCCCTTTCGAAAGTTCTTGATGTATACGAAAGTTATAAAACTGCCCCGGATTTCATTCGTGCGTTGATTGAACTCCATTATTCGGCGTTAACATCCAATCGCTTGGAAGACCGGCTTATCTTCTTTGCAAAGGCGCTGGAAATGGTGCGTGGACTGTACCCTGGTAAAAGCGACCAGCAAATACAGGGCTCGCTCCCTGTAAACATCACAAGTAATTTACAACAATCGCTGCATTGGCTGTTTGGTATAGCAAATAATCGGTTCGATGTCCGTCATGTAGTTCAGCAGAAGGGTACTCCTCCCGTCTTACACCCACGGATATCAATGCAAGAGCACCAATCGTTCGAACATGATGCCGACTCGATCATTCGTACTGTGGTTTGTCAGCAATTGGGATACGAACCCTTTTTGGTCAAGCATGAAAAACCAATTTAAACTGAACAAAATAAAAGGGCCAGACACTTTTTTGGGGATAATTAAGGAATTGTCGCTGTTGAAAAAACAGCTTTTTTCTGGCAAGTAAACGTTTATCTATAAACTATACAATCTAACCCCCGAAAAAACAAGAATCGTCGAGGAACTATCGTAGAGCCTATGATGACAAATTAGGTTCACAGATTGGGAACTCCACCATGAGAATCTGATCTTTAGGAATTATTTTCCCAGCTGAAAACCCATAATCAGGTCCGCCTAATGCATCCGGGTTTCGATGTCGGTTATAAACATATTCCATCGCTGCACTCAGCGCATTTGTTGGGGCTATGTAATCAACGAATTTAATTATACATGGAACAGTACTGTCAATGTACAGCTTCCTTAAGTCGATTTTGTTGAATATGTCACTGCAATACCAACAGATATCCTCGACAATTTCTGATATAGTTAGGTATGCACCGTTGCAAATCCCTGCTTCTTTTATTAGCCATGCCCAAGGACCATCGTGTGCATTTATGTCTCGAAATTTCAAATTGTATTGGTAAGCAAAGCGATTATCACTTGAGCTGATAGAATCTCGCAAATTCGTCCATTGTTGAGTTGTAAACTGTTCCTCAACCAGTGTGAAAAGATAATCCCAAATCTTATCAATGCTCTGGTGTAAAGGTAATAATCCGTCAGCAAAGGTATTGCCAGGAAGAGTTCGTGTGCAGTGAAACCCACAGATTGCATCAAACTCTGTTTTGCAGCATGTTCTTTCTTTCACATATGATAATAAAAGATCATCAGGCGAGGTGAAGGAGTAATATTTTTTTTCTTCCCAAAAAGCCTTATAGATATCAAGCGAATCAAACACCTGCTGGAGTTTATCCCTTTTTACGCCAAGTATGGCTTCTAATGATTTATAGGTTGATTCAATTGATTCGCAATCGAGTATCTTTGCATGTTTGTGCTTCTTTTTCATAATATATACCATCGACTTTTCCGAGCCCAATCCCAAATTGTTTTCTATGCTATCTGCACAATTGGCAAGGAGAAGAAAAAGAAGAAAAGGGGTCAGGCACCTTTTTCTTTGGTGTCGATTTTGGTGATTCAAAGATAAAAACGGCAGGTCAAAAAAGCTTAGCGCCATAAGGCGATAACGGCTAAATTCTCCGCGTCAAACCTTTGTTTCGCTCGGCTTCATTTTTTTACCACTAAGTCGCTAAGTCACTAAGAATTACCTTTGTGTCTTTGAGGCTTTGTGGTTAGAAATCATCAATTGACGCTTTGCGTCATCCCCGCCTGCCCTCGACGGCTGCTCCTTCGGTTCAGCTATCGGGGGAGTGCTGCTCACTTGGGTTTGAACAGGGGACCCCATCCAAAAACCATCGCTTAAAAACCTTTCTTCTTAAAGCACTCCATAAGTATATACGCATATACTTATATACTTACGCCGCATCGTTTAGCCCCAGCTCCTGCCTGCCCTGCGACTTGTCCGGCGTAGCGCAAGCGAAGTCGGAAGCCGCTTCGGCGAAGCGGGGTGTTAATCTGCGTCGAAAAAAACCTTCGTCCGCCGAAGGCGAGACCTCGCCCGCCGCTATGCGGCGAGGCGGGTGGCTATATTAAATTTCTTCGTGCCTCTTCGCGGCCTTCCGCCGTAAGGCGTCCCTAACGGGAGTGGTAAAAATAATCCGTGACACCGAGCGAAGCGAGGAGCCCACTTCCGACAGTTATTCTAAAACCTGTGGAAATCTGTGAAATCTGTGGTTAAAATTCTCCGCGTCCGATTTTATTTGCTCGGCTTCATTTAGCAGTTTCGGACAGATTAGGCAAATCCGTGTTCACCCCGTGAGATGCCGCTTCGCTATCTCACGGGGTAAATCCGTGGTTAAAATTTCTTCGTGCCTCTTCTTTTCCTTCGTGGTAAAATAAAAGTTAAGAAAACTTAGTGACTTTGTGTCTTAGTGGCAAAAAATTAAAACTATGAATCACGAAACTATTGCAATTTTGGACTTCGGAAGCCAATATGGCCAGCTCATCGCCAGGCGCATTCGCGAGCACAACGTTTATTCGCGGATTGTCGCCCCCGACACGCCCGCAAACCGACTGGCACAGGCGGATATCAAGGGGATAATACTGTCCGGCGGGCCGGCCAGCGTCTATGACAAAGACGCGATTAAGTGTGACGAGAAAATATTTGAGCTTGGCGTTCCCATACTTGGGATTTGCTACGGTATGCAGCTCGGATGTCAGATTCTCGGCTGCAAAGTCGTCCCAGCCAGAAGCAGGGAGTTCGGCAGGACCAACCTGTCCATCCTCGACAAGACCGACCTGTTTTCAAATCTCCCCGATTCGACAACCGTCTGGGCCAGCCACGGCGACCAGATTGAAGACGCGGGTCAGGACTTCGTCCAGCTCGCTTACACTAAGACCTGCCCGTTCGCCGCCGTCCGGCACAAAAAAAAGAAGTTCTTCGGCGTCCAGTTTCATCCTGAAGTTTCCCACACCCCCAAAGGGTCGCTGATTCTGAAAAATTTCCTCTACGACATCTGCGGCTGCACCGGCGACTGGAAAATGAGCGACTTTGTCGGTCAAACCGTAAAGAATATTCAAAAGCAGGTGGGAAATCATACCGTAATCTGCGGCCTCAGCGGCGGCGTCGATTCCTCGGTAACGACCGCTCTGGTCCACAAGGCCGTAGGCGACCAGCTCGTGTGCATATTCGTCGATAATGGCCTGTTGCGCAAAAACGAACACGAAGAAGTTGTCTCCACCTTCCGCGACCACTTCCACATCGACCTGCGGGTCATCGACTGGTCGAAGCAATTCCTCGACAAGCTGTCCGGCGCTACCGACCCGCAGCAAAAACGCAGGATAATCGGCGCAGAATTCATCGAGGCCTTCAAGTCCGAGGCGTCGAAAATCCCAAACGCTAAATTCCTCGCCCAGGGAACGTTGTACCCGGACGTCATCGAGTCCGGCGCCAAAGACGGTAACCCCGCGGCGAATATAAAGCTGCACCATAACGTCGGCGGATTGCCGAAAGAGCTGGGTTTCGAGCTGGTTGAGCCGCTGCGAGACCTCTTCAAAGACGAAGTGCGGGTCGTCGGCGAATATCTCGGCCTGCCCGAAGATGTCGTCTGGCGACACCCGTTCCCGGGACCGGGACTGGCGGTGAGAATCCTCGGCGAGGTTACGCCGCAACGGCTCGAAATTCTGCGGGCAGCGGACGAAATCCTCATAGACGAAATAAAATCAGCGGGTCTTTACAGAAAAATCTCGCAGGCACTGGCAATACTCCTGCCGGTGCAGACAGTCGGCGTGATGGGCGACGGCAGGACTTTCGAAAATGTCATTGCTATCCGAGCGGTTGAAACACCGGATTTTATGACCGCCGATTTCTCGCAAATACCGTATGAGGTGCTGGGGCTGATTGCCGGCAGAATCATAAACGAGGTCCGCGGTGTCAATCGTGTCGTTTACGACATTTCGAGCAAACCCCCCGCAACGATTGAATGGGAATAACACGATACCATATTGCGCTTCTTATCGGGATTTTTTTACAGCACGCGGTTTACGCTCGCCTCTCGGCGAAGCCGAGGGCAGAATCAAACAACCTTAGCACATTTCCATTCAGGTTGCTTTCTGATGCAAATGAGGCACTTACTAAGCCGACCAACCTGACCGCGTTGCTGCTGGCGGGCGGGGCAGGTATCGCTATGCACAACACCGATGCCGACAAGAACCTTAATGATAATTTCAGTCGGCATCGTGCATTCAACGACACCACCGACAAATTTTTCGATTATGCCGGAAATCCCGGTATCCACCTTGGGGCGACAGGTCTTTGGTATCTTCTCAGCCAATCAGACAACGATAAATTAAACGAGGAACGGGCCTGGACAATGCTCAGTGCCCTGGCAATAACCGATGCGGTAACATTCGGCTTAAAGGCGGTCGTAAACGACGAAAGGCCCAATGGTGGCGATTTCGCCTTCCCAAGCGCCCACACGGCCAGCTCGTTTTGCGTCGCGTCAGTGCTCGATGAGTTCTATGGCCCGGCGATTGGTGTGCCCGCATATATCGGCGCTTGTATGGTCGGATGGCGAATGATGGATTCAGGCGACCACTGGGCATCCGACGTGCTTTTTGGCGGAACGCTCGGCTACATCGTCGGCCACTCAGTGGCCGATAAACACAAACAACTCGAAATCGCCGGCTTCCGAGTTGAGCCGATGATGGCCTTCGGCGCTCATCCCGCAACGGGAATTGCACTTGTAAAACGTTTTTAAGCGGCGCAACTCTCGCCATAGGTTGAAATCTCCCCTGAAATCGAAAATCTGAAACAGAAATTCTCTGCGTTCTTAGCGCTTTCCGATATAACTACCTGCAAGAGAAGGACTTACGACAATAAAACAATTTCCTGAAAAAGTTAGATTTTTATTGAATATACAGTGCTTGTTTGGTAAAATACCCTCGCTGGCAGTTGCTGGCAGGAGGCAGGGGCAGAAGCCCCAAGATTCAGGCCAAGATAAGGCCCCCGACTACGACATTCGGGGGCAGGCAAGTCGTAAAAAACGTTATACGGTTGCGGTTGCGCAACTCGTATCGGTTACGTTCAACGTATTACGTTCGGCGAAAAGAGCCGCGTAACCGACAGACGAAAAACAAAACCCAAACGTAGATATGGGCCCCCTGCTGCTGAACCAATGGGGCGGGCTCCCCCCCGAAAGAGAAACAAAGGTAGCAGCTGTCGAAGGCAGGCGGGGACAATTAAATTCTGGATCCCCTGCTGCTTGCCCATAGATGGCAGGCACTTCCTCGATTGCGAATCCTACGGAGCTGGAATCGAGGACAGGCGGGGATAATTAAATTCTGGGTCCCCTGCTGCTAACCAAGAAAGCAGACACTCGGGGACAGGAAGGTGGATGAGGAATGTGTATGAAAGTTAACTTAACAATTGGGATACCGAGTTGGTTAGACAAAATATGTGCGTGGCCGGTGATGGTTTATCGCAGGGGCAAGTATGGTTATTCCTTTCGAAGAATTTATCTTGGCCAAAGCCAATGGACAATTCTCGACGTTGAGGATTACTATAAATTCGCGAACATCGGGTGGGCACTGGGCGGTTACAAAAAGAACTTCTATGCCGTTGGAGGCATCAAAAACAAAAACGGCGAGTTCGAAATAGTGCGATTGCACAGGGCGATAATGAATCCGCCTAAAAGACGTGTTGTTGACCATAGAAACGGCAACGGCCTTGATAACCGCAGGGAAAATCTTCGTATAGCAACGAAATCTCAAAACGCGTGCAATAACCGAAAGAGAAGAAACAGCACATCGCGATTTATCGGAGTTTATTTTCACAAGTGGCACGGCCTGTGGGTTGCCAGTATCTGGTATCGCGGGAAAAAGATATGGCTTGGCCAGTTTGAAAGCGAGATTGAAGCTGCAAAGGCATACGATCGTTCCGCTCTGAAATACCGTAAGGAATTTGCAAGGTTGAACTTTCCAAATCTCACCGCAGAGAACGCAAAGAACGCAGAGAAAACATAAATCAAAATAACCACGGATTGACCCCGTGAGATAGCGAAGCGGCATCTCACGGGGTAAACTCAGATTTCACCCGCCCTTGGCGAGGTCTCGCCTTCGGCGGACGGATTTTTGTTTTTGTATTTATCCCGCCGTTAAACGGCGGGCCTGTCCTCCGTAAGGAGTCCCCAGGACTGAGCCCATTCGGCTCTTTCGACTTGCGCTCCCTTCGACTCCTTCGATTTGTGTCGACTCTTTCGACTACGCTCAAGACAGGTTCGCTCACCACGGGTCACTCAGGACAAGTACGCTCAGGACAAGCAAGACAGGTGCGCTCAGGGGAAACTTTGTCGAAGGGACGCAGAGCGAATATATCTCCGGCGATATGCCTTACCGCACCGGCAAAAAAGTTGTCCCCTTTTATTGCCCCGAAATTAGTATGGTGTCCCTAATAGCATTAAGTTAAGGGGATTTTGGTCAAAAGAGCAGTTTGTTTGCCAGAGAAATCCCCGAAATTTCCCGTCAAGTGGCATCTTGGGTCAGCCTCTAAGACTATGAAATATGCTTAACTTAGTGCCATTATATGGTGTCCCCAGATTTATCTTAACTGTGAATTCCCATATCCCTTGCAGCCGCGGTCAATTCTTCCATGCGCCAAAGGGTATGTGGATGTGTCGAGTATATAGTACGGTACTTGACGAAGAATTCGGACCTGTGCCGACTCCATTGCGATATAGCCTGCTCGATGTTCACGTTTGCTGCGAGTTGCGCACCAACTGTCATGTTGCAGATGGCGCGAAGACTTTCTTCGAGACTATTCGCGCACGCAAGACCATATCTGTCGAATGTCAACTCACACCGCCGTTTGTACCAGAGTCCGATCCAGATAAACCACGATCCCAGTTGTGCAGTTGTGTGGTACCAGAAATTCAGGTGACCAGCATAGTGGTGACCAAGCTCATGACCAACGAGCCAAGCAAGTTGGGTCATTGACCCCTTGAGCAAAAGCGAATCAACTGCACCCGATAGAAGAACGACAATTCGTTTCCACGCGATCCTCATTGCCAGCGAGTTCCACACGTTATTCTGCATCACATAGACGGTCGGGGGAGTCTTCCCTAATCGCTTAGAGAAATCCGTAACAATACGGTGTATTTCGGGAAACTGTTGATCGGTTACCTCCACCGCGTTTGTTTTTATATAGGCGAGAGCGAAAAGTCCCACCATGTACCGAACAAGTGCGATTAGCCCAATGAGGAGCAGCGCAAGCCCCATTGAAGACACGATCCACAAGGCGAGTAGCAGCCAGAGGATGATTGAGAAGAACACAAGCCATCCAAAAGCTATGCCTTCCTTAGGGTCTCGCAAGGTTCCAGCATTCAGTGAGATAGGTAAACGTGCATCCTCGGAGACGGCAGGTCTTTTTACAACGAAGCTTTGGCTGCATTTGGGACACTTAACAGTCCTGCCAGTCAAGTCAGCTTCGCTATTCAAGGACTGCCCGCAGTGAACGCATTGCAATTTCATCTATCATTCCTTTCCTGCTTCGAACAATGATTATATAATCTGCATAAACCGGTTCAAAGACGTCTTCTGGAAAGCTGATGTTGACGGACGAAGGTGTTATTCTCTTCCGGCCTTAAGGGATTAGTATATCGTTAAACTTACAATAAAAGCAAGATTTATTCAACACGAAGACACACGAAGATTTTATGTGTTTGTTCTTCGTGGTTAAAATCAGGTTTCGCCGCCTTTGCCTATGATTATCACTTTGCCGGCGCCGGCAAAGTGATGGAACATTCGGGACAGTCGGGAAGAAAGGATATTTGCTATCACTTTGCGCGCGCGCGCAAAGTGATGCCGTGGTTGCAGTTATATCGCCGGTAAATTTTGCACATACCGCCGGGCTGTTTCGGTAATTGCCTGCCAGTCGCCTTTTTCGACGAATTCTTTTGGCACAACCGAATCGCCTACGCCGATTGCGATGCAGCCGGCGGAAAAGAAATCGGCGATATTCTCGGGACGGACGCCCCCCACCGCGACAAAATCCACGTCGTCAATCGGGCCTCGCAATCGCTTTATGTAATCGATGCCGATGTCGGCGGCGGGAAATATCTTGACCATTTTCGCGCCGTGCCGTTTGGCGGTGAGGATTTCAGTGGCAGTGGCAGCACCGGGCAAAACTGCAACATCCTGCCTGACGCAATAATCAATCACATCAGGATTGGTATCGGGCGCAATCATAAATTCCGCACCTGCTTCGAGCGCCCTTTCGCATAACTGGGTCGTTATTACTGTGCCAGCGCCGATGACCATTTTGTCGCCCATCTTTTCGCAGAGCGTTTCTATCATTTCAAAAACACCTTCGGTATTGCAGGTTACTTCTAAAATTTTTATGCCGCCTGCGAGAAGCGCCTCAGCGATATTGACTATACTGCCTTTCCCGACGCCCCTTACTATGGCGATTATCTTCTCTTTTCGTATCGTTTCGTAAACCTGCTCTGCCTTCATATTGGCTCCCATTCAGAAGCGAACCGGTGGGGTAAACCCCACCCTACAAAGATTCATAAGCGAGTTTACCCAACAAATCGTCTCAGGACAAGACCCCTGCGGTATCTGGGTTGGGCCAGCGCAAGTTTCTACAGACCGGCCTGCGGTCGCAATGCCTGTCAGGTTCTTCAGCTTTTTGCTGGTTCCAATTCTAATGCCTTAACGTCCTATAATAGTAGTCGTATCAGGGCAGCCATAAAAGCCGGACTTTGGCTGGCTCTATGGCCGACCAGGGCTGTCCCGACGCGCCGGGAGGCCGTTTGCGGCGTAACCCCCGATAAAAGGCACGGTTTTCAACCTGAAACGGGCGGGAGGAATATATTTTTTTATGCTTGACAAAGGCATAGTCCGACAGTTAAATTAGGGCAATGAGGCAATATAGATAGGCCGGTAGGGAACTGACTGTAATAAAGAGGAGAGTGTGCCTATGAAGGAGCTATTCACAACAGGGGAAGCAGCGGATATTTGCAGGGTCAGCCAGCAGACGATAATCCGGTGCTTTGATTCCGGCCGGCTGGAGGGATTTCGTGTGCCCGGGTCGCGTTTCAGGAGGATACCCCGCAACAGCTTGATGAAATTTATGAAAGATAACTCCATCCCTCTTGACGGGCTGGAGTCGGGCAAAAAGAAGGTTTTGGTCGTCGATGATGATGCTGAAATCGTCGATTTGTTAGTGGAAGTGCTGACACGGGACGGCAGATTCGAGGTCAAAACAGCCTCCAGCGGGTACGAAGCCGGGATTCAAACGCAGCGGTTCAGACCTGATTGCATATTGCTCGATTATATGCTGCCTGATGTCAATGGGAGCGTCGTGTGCCATATCATCAGGAGGAACCCCGAGTTCGAGAACATAAAAATCATCATAGTAAGCGGCGTCATAAAGCAGGAAGAGATAGACCAGCTTCTCAAATCCGGCGCTCAGGACTTCATCAAGAAGCCGTTTGATATAAGTGACTTAATCAACAGGATTTGCATAACCCTTGATATGCTGCAAAAGACCGCGTAGCCCTGCCCAACACGAGGCAGGGAACCTGCCGCCGACTATTACAACAGCAGTAGTAACTAATTTAGGTGAGGATGGGTCGTATGCCGGGACAAAATCCGGATAGTTTAAGTGCCCGCAGGGTCGAGCCGCCAGACGGACGGCGGGTAGAGCTTGCGGTTGGCCAGTGTGAATCGCTGTCAATTCTACCTGCGGTGGCCTCTCGGTTTTTCGCCCAGCTTGGCCGGATGGAACTCACTCCTTCATCATTAGCGGAGCTGGTCGAGTCCGACCCGGCCCTTACGGTGATTGTATTGCGCCTTTGCCGGAATAAAGGAATTATAATCAAAAAGCCCGAATACTGGATTCTGCAGGTTTTGGAGAGTTTGCCGCTGCGGGAGGTTCGGGATGCGATATTGTCGGCAAAGATATTTGGAGGATTATCGGAAGATGCGAGCACCGATTTCAGGAAAGAGCTTACGCTTCACTCACTTGCGGCGGCGTGCTGTGCGGAACGACTTGCACAACTTGCCACCCCTTCTTTAGACGGGGAAACGGCGCATCTGGCGGGGCTGCTGCACGATATAGGAAAATTTCTGTTAGATGAGGCAATGCCCAAAAGCTTTGATACACTGCTTGAACAGGCGAGGTCCCGCAAGACAAGTTTTGCCGCCGTGGAGCAGGAGAATTTAGGCGTTGACCACACAATCCTCGGGAAGCGATTTGCACAAAAGCTGGGGCTGCCCAGCGACGTCATCTTAGGAATCTGGCTTCATCACAGCCAGACGGGGGCAATATCGCAGGCAATGCCCCAGGCCAGAATAGCTGCGGTCGTGGAGCTTGCCGATTGTATTGTTCGCCGAGCCGGTATCGGCGAGTCAGGTAGTTTCGACGAGGAGGTGTCGCCCGAAGCAATCGCAGGGCCGTTGGGATTGACCGCCGAGCAAATAAGGCAGGTGGAGCAACAGTTGCCAGATTTGGTCCGGCAGAAAAGCGAGGTTGCGGGGCTGACCTTGCTCAAACCCGGCTGGGCGTATTGCGACGCCCTGCGAGCGACGGCCGGGCAGTTAGCCACCGAGAGCACGAAATTATTCGATGAGAGTGCTCGGCTGCAAAGTAGCGCCAGCCATTTCGATTTTGTCAGGGAGCTGCTGCCTAAGATTAATTCGACTATGTCGGCGGTCGAGCTGGCGGAGGAGTTTGCCGTCGGCTGGCAGAGGTTTTACCAGACGGGGCCGGTTTGCATATATCTGGTAAGTGAGCCAGAGGCAAAGGCCGTTGAGGCCGTCGTTGTAGAAGGGCAGGGGGAATCAAAGACGGTTATCTTTGATGTGCCGGCGAGCGAGAATCCGGTGCCCAAGCTGATTAGCGAGAAGTTTGCCGTCATTGACGCCGGCGACTATGCGAAGTGGCTATTCGACCAGGTCGATGTCGAGTTCAACCTGACCCAAACGAGGATGGCGCCGCTTCAGGTGGGCAATCGAACAGTGGGCGTAATAGTATTTGAGCTTCGACATCCGGCCAAGGGCGATATTTCAGAACGATTCGAACCAGCCGCCCGATTCGGGGGAATGGCCCTGGATATGTTAGAGACAATCGGCAGGCAGCAATGGTATGCGGAGCGTTTTGCGCAAGTGCTCAGCGGACAGCGTTCAGCGGACAGCGGACAATTGGCTGAAATGGCGGCAGGCGCTGCGCACGAGCTGAACAATCCTCTGTCGGTCATATCCGGCCGGGCACAGTTGTTAGCCAAGTCCGAAACAGACCCCGACAGAAAACGGATTTTGGAGCAGATTCAGCAAAACGCCGGCGAATTAGCTGCAATCATCGACGATTTGATGAGTTATGCAAACCCGGAAAAACCGAGGCCGACTGAAACAGCCGTAAGACAAATCATTAATGATGCGACGGACTTAGCCAGTCAGAAAAAGGGTGTAAGCCGACTCGATATTAAAATTGATGTTCCGCCCGACACCCCGAATGTCTTTGTTGACTCGGCCCAGGTTGCCTGCGCCATTTCAAACATAATCCGCAACGGGCTTGAATCATACGAGGCCGAGAGGGGGCCTTTAGCGATAAATGCCTCTGCCGACAATTCGAGCCGAACCGTGAATATCCGCGTCATCGATTCGGGTCGGGGGATGGATGAGCAAACGCTCCGCAAGGCGACACAGCCGTTCTTCTCAAACAAACCCGCCGGCAGAAAGCGAGGAATGGGCCTTGCACACGCGCAGCGACTGATAGAGATAAACAACGGCACACTCGAATTGAGCAGCCAGCCGGGCAAAGGAACGACGGTGACAGTCATACTTCCCTGTAAATAGCGGACAGCCCTTCAATTTAAAAATCAAAGTGCAAAACCACAGTGCAAAGTTCAAAATGAAGGATTTCCCGGCTCCGTTAAGGAACTACGCCGAGGTAAACGCCGTGGCGAGCGGAGGGCAGAGGTTTTAGTCATCAGAAAGCAGTTCCCGGCTTCGCCTAAATGGCTTCGCTGAGGCAGGCGAGGTTTTGGCGGATGGTTCAAATTGCGGATTAACCAATTTTCGATTTGCGATTCCGCCGCAGGCGGATAAATGTCGATTGTCAATTTAATAACCGCGGAGCACGCGGAGACCACAGAGAATTATTTTTTAATCGCGGATTACGCGGAGCACACGGATTTTCAGCCGTGGAGAAGAATATAGAGGTTTTGGCGGATGGTTTGGGTGCTGGGATGGTCGGGGCCGAAACATTTACGATTTAAGATTTGAAATTTAAGATTTCAGACGCGGACAAACGCCAGTAGGTGGCAATGCCACCTATCGCAAAATAACAAAGAATTTTCAGACACGGATTTACACCCGTCTCGCCGCGGCGTCGAGCCAAGGCAGGACGGATTTTCTTTTCAGCGTAATCAGTGGTTCCTTTTGCACGCTTTTCTCAAAACTGCCGTGAAGCTGAATTATTATTTCCTTCTTCATATCACCGTAAACCCTGTCTTTTCATTTTCCATTGTCTGCCAAAGGTGGGAATCTGTCAAGAATTTCGGATTGTTGAAAGTAACTGCCCGCCGGCCCGCCGCATCGGACGGTTGAAGACCAAAGCTAAACCACGGATTGACACGGATTTTTTAAACCGCGGAGACCGCTGAGAACGCAGGGAATTTCTCACCACGAAGGAAAAGAAGAGACACGAAGGTTTTTTTAATCGCGGATTGCGCGGATTTGGCTGATTGGTTAAATTTTACTTTTCTATTCCCGTATTCACTTTTCTTGTATTTTCCCAATATAGATCATATGCCTTGTCGCAATCAGGACAAACATAATCTATTACATCCCTGTCGTATGGAGTCTTTTCTGTTTCAAAATTATATCTGTGTCTGCCGTGATGGGGAAACTGCGTTCGACATATTTCACTATAATTTCCCATGTACATAATTTCCCCTCCGACATAAATATGTTCAGGTTGCATTTTGCCTTTGTGGATGTCGCAAATAGGTGCAGGTCCAGTATGTTCCTTAGTAAGATCAAGTGTTCCACATCCTATGAGAAACATGAATGAAATCAAACACGACCACAGAACCACAAAACATCCAGTTCCAAATTTTGACAAAACCAATCGTGTGCTCTTCCGCAATGGCATCTCAATCCTGTCTTATAACGCCAAGGGCTTACTAACCAAATTATCGTTTCTGTTATGTTTCAATTTTATCCATCACCGCCCGGATTTCAAGACCATATATGTATTTGTTCATCCCGCCGGCCCGCCAAACGAATGGCGGGTAAATTTTAAGCGGACCTCGCGTGGGCACCCCCCGGCGGAGCCGGGGGCTATATACGTCGCTGGCGGGGCCAGCGATTTGAGGGCAAGGAAGCCCATTCGACAAGCTCAGGGCAGGCGAACCTCGCGTCTGCCAGACAAGCCCGAGAATTAAGTCCTAAAACACATCTCGACGGGGCAGAAATGCTGGTTTTTGCCGTCGGATGCGGCTTTTGTGAACTCCGGATTTGGGCTAAAAAGGTCGCTAAGTGTTGCTATCAGGGGCGATTTTGAGCCAAAAACACCCAATTGGCCTTTGCCGGCCGCCTGGCCGGAAAAGCCGGACTTGTGCAGCCAGCCCTCATTTATGACGACTATGAAGATTGTAGAGTCACAACAGACAGCGAAACTGGAAATATAGATGAAAGGTTGAATTATGCATATCGAAATGAAGTGCTTAAGATGCGGCAGCAAAAACGTGAAGCCCAGCCACCTGCAGTCAACGGGCAAGATTTATTCCCGCCCCAAGGAGGCGAAATTTACGACGATTTTCACAACCGGAGCGCCGGTCAGCGCACTAACCTGTTTAGACTGCGGTCACGTTGAGCTGCTTGTAGATGCAAAGAAGGCCAAAGCAATGGTCAAGAGTGCGTAATTGCGGATTTTCTGCCGAGTTTCTTTGTTAGGCCGTATAAGTCCGAGAATCGAACGGCTCTGTCAGCCGGCGCCACCCGACCGGAACGACGCAATCCTGCTGCTACCGCTGCCAGACTGATAGCCGGTTATTTATGGGGCTGGCTGGGGCGGTCTGCAACGTGATGGCCGGCCTCTAAAGCCGAGCTTCGTAAAGGTCGATTTTTACCAAAGGAAGCAGCACCAGGAACACTGACCATATGACGCGAGGATGCGGTGAACGACGATAGACATAATAAAAGAATTCGTCTGCTGATTGCCCGGCTCAACAAAGAGCGCAAAAGGCAGGCGAAGCAAATAGATATTCTCTGCAACGACCTTATTTCAGCCCAGAGGAGCTTCATAAAGGCGTTGAAAGTAATCGGCTTTGCCGCTAACTTTTACGAAGCAATCGCCGGCCTGACCGACCCCAATGAATTGCTTGCCACCGCAGGCAACCTTATCAAAGACCAAATCCAGGATGTAAACGTCGCGTTCTTCCTACTTCAGCCCAACAGTTTCGAGCTGCACGTATTCGAGAGCGACCAGCCGATTGACCTGGAGGACAGACGCATCGAAAACTTTTTCACCACCGAACTGGTCGATGAAATCGGCAAATCCAACCGGCTTTGCACCATCGACGATATGCTGGCGATGGGGCTATCGGGCAATCCTCGCTGCATTGAAAAAGTGGCTGCGGTCGGCCTGCCGCTCAACCACTGCGGCTGTTCGCTTGGCTTTGTCCTGCTGTACCGCGCATCCCAACGCCCCTTCACTTGCGACGAATTGAAATCCCTCGACCAGATATCACCCGGCCTTACCCGCTCCATCGCCGCCCGCCGCTTAACGGCTAATATGACAAGCTGATGGTTATTCTCGACTCACCACTACAATCGTAACTCGCTCAAAATGATTGCACAAACCGAGGTCCTGCGCGCATAATAATACCGAAGAATCATCTGTCTTTCAGGAACTGTGTGAAAAATGGCCAGCAAGGAACAAATCAAAGCAGAGACGTTTGAGACGGTCGAGCCGATAGGCAAACGCGTGCTCGTTCGCAAGGACGAGGACAAGAAACAGACCAAAGGCGGCATTCAACTGCCCGACAACATTGAGATTCCGACCATAACCGGCAGAATCGTGGCAATATCGGCTGAGATAGAAAATACGCCGGAGATACCTCTGCGAAAATACGACAAGGTGCTGTTTAATCCCAAGGGCGCCATACCGGTTGACTTTGAAGGGGACAATCGCCTGTTCGTTGTCGAGGTTGAAAACATTGTGGCCGTCTTCAGAAAATCGTAGCCAAAACCACAATACGGCGGGATTCGACAGTTAAATAAAAAAAATGCCAGAAGGTGCTTGTTCCTTCTGGCTTTTCCGGGTTGCCGGACCGAAATCGGCAAACAGGGGGACAAAATCAAATTATAGCGTCTGGCGGTGGACTTCCCCCCCTTCGGCCCGTCTGCATTTGCATTTTGCAAATGAGAGCATCCCGGTCAATATAAATACAATTGTTGCCGGCTCCGGAACAACTGTAAAATGGACAGGAGGGTAACTTTGGATGTATGACTCTGTATCTACTGCTGCCTTTCCCACAACAGAATGTATCCCGACCTCAAGAAGAGGATAAAACTCGGGGTCCAAAGGAGGGCCGTGATGGTGTTCAAAATACCAGGTATAGCTACTCAACGGTGGAAGGGGTATTGGCGGCTTAACCTCCATAGTGTAAAAAGGCAACCAAGCAACATTGTCTATATTATAATATGCTCGAGCGTCTAAACTGATCTCATAATCGTTCGGGTTAAAGGCAGTTACTGATAAACCTATCTCCTCTCCCAATAAGTAGATAGGTTTATCGGTTATCACGCTGACTTCAATAGGCGTCCCCATCGCAGTATATGTCTGTATGACAACAAGGATTAGAACTACAACAAAAAAGACTTTCTTTTTCATTTTCTATTTTCTTTTAGAAGTAAATTCCTTGTGTCTTTTGAGTAACAGGGTTAACCCTCCGATTCCCAAGAGGCATACCGTTGCCGGCTCTGGGACCGGCACGGGAAAATCCGGTTCCCCCTCGGGAACAGGAAAATCCTCTTCCTGCTCCTCAGGTGGCTGCGGGGGTTGCCAGTGCGACGGCTTCCAGACGGTAATACCTTGGCCGATACCTGAGGAATAATCTGCCCCAGAGCGCATCAATCCGCCTCTGCCGACCGAGCCCTGAGGTCCCTCCTCAAACTCGACAAGTGCGAGTTTGGACCGCTCGAATACGGCAATAACAATCTTCGGCGTATCAAGACACACAGTAGTAGTGCTGGCCGTGGCGTCGGTCACATTACCCAGCCAGTAAACGAACCGATAACCCGGATTCGGCACCGCAATCAGGGTCACCTCGGCATCTCTGTCAAAGACGTGAACACCGGCTTCAAGATTCACATTTCCGCCTTCAGCGGGGCTCAGTTCCAACAGCAACGCAGTTCCGTCCTGCTCGCAGTATGCCGGTCCGGCAAGAAAAAGCAGGAGAATTGCACAACTAACAATCGTCGCACAATCAATCAAATTTGAAATGCTGCGTTTCATCATCCCCCATTTAATCCTGGGCCACGTATTCTTACGCCGCCCGGCGTTTTCTGTTACGACCTGCCACTAAGAAAACCGAAGCACCCCCTAATAAAGCGACCGTGCCCGGTTCCGGAACCTCATTATCAGGACCGGGAAAGTCGCCGCCAGAGGGGGCCTCGACCTTAAAATCGCCTTTGACCGGTGAAAAGTCGCTGCTGAAAACGAGAAACCACGAATGGACTCCGGGCGCCAAGTCGCAGGGGTCGAATGTCCAGGCGCCCTGCATTACGCTTACCTTCGGCGTAGGTGCGACGCCGCTACTTTCATCGTCGTGGCAGCCGGTATCACCTTTGTATGCCGACTCGGGTATTGCCTTTTTCTCGGCAGTCAACAACTGGAAAGCAAGGACGTCTTGCGTGCTATCAGACGGGTGATTCCAGACTTGATATGCATAAATGTATCGCCCGGAAAGGTCAAGTGCATCAGCAAGCTGCTGCTCCTCGGGCTTGAGCAGGTTCTCGGTGTCGTAAACGCAAAACTCGACAAGAATATGCAGGCCCTCTTCCTCATACTCTTTGCGTCCCTGCCAGTTGTTTTGCTGCTCTGCAAAGGTGCTGTCAGGCAGATTATATAGCGACGTAATCGCCGCAAACGAACAGGCGGCCGGCATAGTTATCAGCACCAGCACAGCAAAATAGCAAATCCTTTTCGTCACCCTCATCAATTCTCCTCAGTCAATGTCTCTTTAATTGGTGTCCTCGCCTGGTTACACATCACATACAATCTGTTTCCCTTATTCGCCTGTTAGACCTTAGAAACGCTTCGTCTGCGTCTGAACGCCAATAACGCACCGGCGCTCAGCAGCCCGAGGGTGGCTGGTTCCGGAATGCAATAAGTGTCGATAATCACCTGGTCCAAAAGAATGTCACCATTTATCGTTATCCATTCCCCCGGTGGGTTTGGCCAGATATTGACTTTGAAAAGTGTGCTAATCCACTCCTCGTCATCAGGTATAGTTTCGTCCATAAGATCAACTCTGAAATGGTCAGCCCAAACGTTTACGAACGGCCGATCCGGGAGAAGTTCGCTGATGCCGGCTGCTTTCCATGTCAGCTCAATCCACATCTCTTTTACTGGCTGGGGCTCCTTATTATTTGGGATATGTATATCTACTCCCCCCATACGGCCCATAAATGTCCAAACTCCCTGATGCCCATCAACGTAATCGCTCCACCCACTGCTGTTCACATAAAGTTTTGGCGTCCCGAATTCATTGACCCAGCGGGCTTCTTCGGGGATTTCATCAGGTTGAACAGGCCCGTAATCCTCTTCCGAGAATGACCATTGCTGAAAGGTAGTTCCTTCCTCTCCCCTCCAGGACGGAGGTGGGAAAATGGTAGCGCTGGCGCAAACCGCCGCAGCCAGAATTACCGTTAAAGCGATTGCCAATATCCGTCCGCTGGTCAATTCATTTCTATTCACCACTTACCTCCTTGCATTGTTTACCCTCTAACTCCTATTCACACATTCAATTGCAGCCGTAATATCTCGCATCGCACACCCTCTGCCGTCTGCGCGCAGAGCGATTGCGCTTCTCTTCTCGATTCTCTTCTTAGCAAATTTCCTCCGCCCCGAATCCAGAAGCCCGGCCCCTTTGCCAGACTACCGGCTCAATAGCTGTAAGTTGGCTACAAAAAAGCACTTACAAACAACTACACTTGTGAGTATTCTTGAACCCCCGATTATTGAAGTGTAGCACTAAAGATGTATTTGAGAAAACATACACTGTCAAAGAGCACACACACTCTCTCTTCTTCTCTGTGAGTTTTCTCGTCAGCCCCCAAGCTGATAACTGCATTAAAACATATTGCTGCAGGAAAGTCAAGAGTTTTTTAGGAATTTTTTAAAAATTTATTACAGGGCGTCCAATCGGCCTAAAAGGGCACAAAAAGGGCCTTTTGCGAGCCGCCGAGGCCCCAATGATATTGAGAAGGTCCTCGAATATCGGATTTTCCAAACAGATTATCCGTGTATGTCGGAGATTAACGCAGATGTTAATATAGAATCTCGCGGCCGACGATGCAGGCCGAATCACCAAGGCGTGCTATTGTGACGGCAGGAGGCGATAGCTGACAAAAGCAACCTGTTTGCTGTCCAGAGACCACGATGGGACGTTTATCGTTCCCTGCCCGCCAAACAAGGTGGTCAGCACCTTTGGTTTTCCCCCGCCGAGCGGCATAATGCGCAATACCACGTCCTTGTTTTCGGGATGCCCCTTGACAGTTTTGTCATAGGATACGAACACAAGCCATTTGCCGTCGGGCGAAGGATGCGCGAACCAGTCAGCATATTCTTTGTCGAGAGTAACCTGCTGCTGGTCGTTACCGTCGGCGTTCATCCGCCAGATTTTCATCAGGCCCGTTCGCTCGGAATTAAAGAAGATGTATTTGCCGTCGGGCGAGTAATCGGGGCCGTCGTCGAGTCCCGGGGCATCGGTCAGTCGCGTCTCGGAACCACCTTCGACGGAGATTGTGTATATGTCGTAATCGCCTTTACGTTCCGCACAATAGGCGAGCGTCTTGCCGTCGGGAGACCACCCGTGCCAGTAAGACGGCCCCTGTTTAGTTACAAGGCGAGGCGTTCCGCCTTCGCTGGGCAAGACAAAAATCAACGATTTTCCGCCGGCAGTGTGCTGGCTGCTGACTGCAAGGAGTTTACCATCGGGCGAAAGGCCGTGGTCGTTGTTGCACTTGTTGGCTTCTCCGGTGTCGAGCAGTTGAGGTTTTCCGCCGGTGACGGGAATTGTGTAGATTAGGCCCTTGTTGTTAAACAACAAGGTTTTGCCGTCGAGCGACCAGTTAGGGGCTTCGAAATGTTCGCGGGCGCGGTATATGATTTTTCGCTCACCGGTTTCGATTGAGATTGTCTCAAGCGTGCTTTCGAGTATGCGCTCCTTCATAGCTACCACCCCCTGTTTTTCAAGTTTCACATTGGAAAAGACTGCCGTTTCGGCAGTGTTGGCATCGTGCGAGCAAACCACCAAACCCGCATAAACCGGGTCAGGAAGCTTCAGTGATACCGAGCCGACAATCTGGAATGTTTTGCCGTCGGGAGCGATTGAAAGGGTATAAGTATCAGCGTGGCGTTCTAACATTATTGTCGCAAACCCTTTTACTGTCCGGAGTATTTCAAGGTCGTCGCTCATTTCGCCGCCTTTGACTGGTCGCCACTGCAAAGCGATAAGGCCGTCGCCGTGGACAATGGCGCCGATAAAGGGAGAATCCTTGTCAAGCGTCTGGCGGACAATCCAGCCGGCTTTTCGGTGCGGGACTTTGCCTTTGCCGGCAAAGTTAATATCCGCAACCATAACAATGTCGCCTTCGGCCTTATTATAGAGGAAATAAAAGGCGTCCCTGTTGAACCACATATTGTAGCCGCTGGCGGTGATTCTGTATTCGTTTTTGGCCGCATCAAACACCACCGAACCGGGTATGCCGATATCGCAGGCATCGCCCACGTCGGTTTGGCCCTCGAATTGGCCAACAGCCGCTGCCGAAACACCGGCAAGAAAAATGTTTAGACAAAGAATACCCAAGACACGAATCATATTGACACCTCACGTTATCTTGACATTCGGCCAGCAGTTACTTACTGCTTGATTTGCCTGCCCTTTCTTACGGGCCTTTCTTGTATGAATCGGCTGATGTTTCGGACGGCCTGTCGCAGCCGCTGTTCATTCTCAACCAGAGCTATCCTGACATAATCCTCGCCGTTTTCTCCAAACGCCCTGCCCGGCGCAACCGCGACCTCCGCATACTCCATCAGGTCCATGCAATAGTCGATGGTGCCCTTGCCTTTAAGATGCTCTTTGGGTATTTTGGCCCAGACGAACATACTTCCGCGGGGTTTCGGGACCTCCCAGCCGATGCGAGTCAACCCATCACAGAGAACATCCCGGCGGGACTGGTATTTTTTGTTCTGTGCGATTATGTCCTGGTCGCAGTGCCGCATTGCTATGATGCCTGCTATCTGCACTGCCTGGAAAATACCGTAATCATAGTAGCCCTTTATGGTGGCCAAGTAGTCAATCATATCCTTGTTGCCCGCCGCAAAGCCGATTCTGAAGCCGGCCATACTGTAGGGTTTGCTCAAGGTCGTAAATTCAACGCCCACGTCCTTTGCCCCTTTGGTAGAAAGGAAGCTCGGCGCCTTGTAGCCGTCAAAGCAGGTCTCGCCGTATGCAAAATCGTGGATGACCGCTATGTCGAATCGCTTGGCAACCTCAACGACCGGCTCGAAAAAGCCCTCATCCACCGTCATCGCAGTCGGATTGTGCGGGAAATTGAGAATCAGCAATTTCGGCTTCGGGTAAAGGTTCTCACATACCATCGCAATGTTGTCGATAAACTTGCGGTCCGTGCCCAACGGGACCGATATTACATTCCCACCTGCGAGCGCAACGCCATAATTATGAATGGGAAAGGCCGGGTCGGGCACAATGGCCGTATCGCCCGGCCCTAACATCGCCAGACACATATGGCTAAACCCCTCTTTTGACCCAATGCAGGCAAGCACCTCCGTCTCAGGGTCCAGCTCTACATTCCATAGGCGTGCATACTTCCTGGCCATCTCCCGACGAAGCCCCTTGATGCCCTTCGAGGCGCTGTATCGGTGATTACGCGGGTCTCTGGCGGCCTCGCACAGCTTGTCAATGACTATCTGCGGGGCACCGTCCACAGGGTTACCCATACCAAGGTCGATAATGTCAGCGCCCGCCTGTCGCTTTGCGTGCTTCAGCGAGTTGAGACGCCCAAAAAGATAAGGCGGCAGCCGCGTTATCCTCTGTGATGGTTCAATCTTAAACTCGCTCATAATCTTCTCGCAAAAAAATTGACATCTTAATTTTACCGCGGAGACCGCCGAGCACGCAGAGGTCATTTTTTGTCTTTCTCTTCTGCGGTCTTCGCGTTCTCTGCGGTAAAACTATCGGACAGCATACCGCAAACAGGTTAATTTTCAAAGGATTTTGTCAGTGGAGCAAGGATACACAGCCTACTGGAGACCAAACTGTTCCGGATAGCGGTATCTCACCAGATACAATGCGGTAATCGCCTGCACCGTAGCGTGCTGATCGCTCGGCATCTCACTGATACCAAAAACCAGTTTCCTCCTGGGCGTGGTGAAACACAACCACCTGTCGTTCCAGCCCCCATCGGACTGCTGATTGGCGATTATCCTCTCCACCCATCGCCTTCGAATCTTCTGCGGAAACCCTGCGCGCAAAACAAAAGCCACCCTCTGAATATAGATATCAACTACAGTTACATTGAGATTTAAGTCCCCCCTCAACCGCTCACACAGGTTCTCAATCAATTCATCAAGATGCCCATTCGAAGTACTATGCCTGCTCCTCAGCATAGTCAACGCAAAGACCTGATGAGTAAGCTGGCGTCTGTGCCACCGCGCATTATCAAAGAGGCCCAATTTTTCAGGATTGACCTCTGCTTTGTTCGGGGCAATCGCATAGAGCGCCCACTTGTTGTCTATGTTCTCCTCTGCGATTGTCATATTCAATTCCTTCCTATCAACCGGCCAATTGGGGTCAACCTCATGCTTCCAGCATCTGCTATGATGTGTGACTGGCTCGTTAAGAAAAGAGGTCACAATACCTCCAAACACCGGATTCGGCCTGATATCGTTGCATTCCCGCAGCATCGTCAGGAGTGCGGCATTCTTTTCTTTAAGGATTTCCAACCTGTGTTCTCCAACCCATTCTTCGGCACGGCTTATGGCCAAATCCAGTCGCCGGGCAAAGACCGCATCACTCCATAAGGCGATATTGTTGCACGCAACCGCCACAACAAAGGACACAACTATAAAGACAGACAGAAAAGTGCCTGCAAATACAATCTTTCGCAAAATAGAACGTCTCATGCCCTCTCTGGTCTTACCCGCTTTTTTGTCCTTCGACTGCTCCATCTCGCATTCTTTATCCTATCTGACACGTCACCCTTTCACAGGCCATCAGGATTATACACTATGGTGAAACGGTCTTCAAAGAATACCGCCAACAGCCGGCTTGCATCGGATGAGCTTGCCGAACAAGGTAAGGGTGCCTCTATGAAGCCAGGCCTGTCAAGGGCAAAATTCGTTTGATTGCTTCAACCTTCTATCCGAGTTTCCACGTTTAGCCGAATCGGCTCTTATCTCGTGGTCTCATTCAACTTATGCGACGACGCCCATC
>Ga0315274_10000308_pt1 | contig 76348 bp, 58 predicted proteins | sample YL17G02_20_MG_FD_203700 | JGI IMG/M metagenome (GOLD analysis project Ga0315274, IMG submission 203700) | Sediment microbial communities from Yellowstone Lake, YNP, Wyoming, USA - YL17G02_20 | ecosystem: Environmental > Aquatic > Freshwater > Lake > Sediment | place: USA: Wyoming | collected... | reverse complement strand
CCGCGCGGCGGGTCAAAGCATGCCCGGAGGCATTTATCTCGTTATCGACTCCCCGGAGCACGGGCCCGTCGGTCTTCTCTCGCTGCAGCGGATCAGTTGGCGGAATCGCTCGTGCAGCGTTGATCTGTATATGGGGGAGAAGAAGCTGCGAAATCGGCTGGTTGCGGGTGTTGCGTTCTATCGCGCCATGGAATACTGCTTTGATGAGTTGAACATGCACCGCGTCAGCGCCTTCATCTACTCGTTCAACGAGCCCTCCTGGCGCATGATTGAGAAAAGCGGCGCAAAGCGCGAACTGACCCTCGAAGAGCACGTCGCCCGCGATGGCAAGCTTTACGACGTGTACTGTTACGGCCTTCTGCGCTCTGAGTTCAATGCCTTTCGCGAGAAGTATCAGCGGTCGGCTGGGAGTCTCATGAGTTCCATGATCGAGGATCGACAGGCCGCGGATGCCCTCGACACCAAGGACACGGAGTGACGCCGGTGAACCTATTGGGGGTCCTCTTCATCGTCTTGCTGGGGATCCATGTTGCCGCCACGCTGAGAACGGCGCGCACGAAGCGGGGCGAGAAAGGCCGCACACCCATAACAACGCTGATTGCCAACGTCGCCCCGTTCATCGTCTTGTGCTGCACGGGCCGCAAGGTCGTTACGAAAAGGATGCTCCTGGGCGGGTACCTCCAGATGGTCCTCTTCATTGTGGCCTCGTATTATGGGTACCGACAGGGCGTCTTCTCGCGGCAGCTCATATCGCCGGTCTACATCTGCCTCGGGTTTCTTGCGGGACATCTGATCTTCGGCATCAGCCTGCTCATTACGCAGCAATCAGCCCGCGCGACCGCTTCCCACTTCGTCGATTTTCACGCGCTGTGGAACTTCGTGATCGAAAGCCCTGCCGTGCTCATGCAGTTTATCACGGTCGGCATCGCGGAGGAACTGATCTACCGCGTAGGAATGCAGCCGCTTCTGATCGCGTGGACGGGCAGCGCCGCATTCGGCATTGCGATCGTCGCGATCGTGTTCTCGTTCGTTCACGAGCATTTCCTCAAAAATGACATAATGCAGTCCTCGGAGTTTCTCGGATTTGCGATCTTGCTCGGCGTCTTGTACTACTGGACCGGGAGTCTGATCCTGATAATCGTGATCCACGCGGTCCGCAATATCGAAATCGCGTTCCTCGAATATCTGGTTCGCCTGGAAGAGACCGGAAGCGAGGAGGTCGCTGCTCGCGAGTCTGAGTTCCTCGCGGGCGAACGTTACGCGGTATACGTCGTAGCGCCTGCGTGCAATCTGGAGACCGCTTACTTGGAATACGTTGGCTGGACGGAGTCGCCCGCGGCGGCTTCTCGACGCACATCGGAGCGCCCATGAGCAGTCGGTACCTTGTCGAGCTTGATCACGTGCACAAGGCTTTCTGCACACGGCATTTCCTCCAGCGCGATGAGGACACGGGGAAACGGGTCTTTTACAAGAAACGAACGGTGCACGCGGCAAGAGACGTCGCTTTCGGGATACAGCCAGGCGAGATCTTCGGGCTGCTCGGCCCTAACGGGGCAGGCAAGACCACCACCGTGAAGATGATATCGGGCCTGGTCCGGCCGGACCGCGGCGTTGTCTACGTCGACGAGCTGTCCGTCGAGAAAAAACGTCTCGAGATCCTCAAACGTGTGGGTGTCGTGCTCGAGGGGACGCGCACAAGCATCTGGCCCCTGACACCGCTCGAGAACCTGGTGTACTACGGGAACCTGAAGAACGTGACGGGGCGCACTCTCAAGGAACGCGCGAAGCAGTTGCTCGAGTTCATCGGCCTCAAGGACAAGATGAACATTCAGGTCCGCCGGCTGTCTCGGGGGGAAAAGCAGAAACTGGCCATCTGCATCGCGCTGATCGCGGATCCCCCCGTAATTCTGCTCGACGAACCGACCACGGGCCTTGACGTGCAAAGCAGCCGGAATATCAAGGACAAGATCATCGAAATGACGCGGGAGCAGGGCAAGTGCGTGCTCGTGACAACGCACGACATGCACGTGGCCCAAGAGATCTGCGACCGGATCGGCATCATCGACAAAGGCCGCCTGATTGCATGCAAGCCCACGGAACACCTCCTCGAACTATTCTCCGATCTGGTGTTTGAGATCCGACTCGACCGGTTGCCGCCGCATGCGGAGCTTTCCGGAATCCCGGGCGTGCGCAACGTCGAGTTCCTGACGGAGGAAGGTGTTCCGACGCTTGTCGTGTGGGTCGAGGACGACGCGGCAAAGCTCTCGGAAGCGCTCTACGCAACGATCGAACGGCTTCGGCAGGGCCGATACCTGCTCCGGGGAGTTACGCAGCGGCAACAGACGCTCGAAAACGTATTCCTTCGCTTGACGAACACCGCCCCGACGGCGGACAGCGCGCCGCGCGAAGGCGAGTCCGCCGAAACGAAGCAAGAATAGAGGAGGACTATGGGTTTCTTTCTCGTGATGAAGGCCGAGATGGTTCGGACATTCATCATCATGCGCCGATACTGGTTTCGAACCATTACGGGCATGATCATAGGTTACGCCATACTGCTGATGTTCGTCTTAGGCGTCATGGCGAACCGGCAGGTCGTTGAACAGTCAATACAGGACATGACGCGCGGCCAGGATGCCACGAACTGGGCGCTCGGATTCATTATCGGCATGTTCGCCTTCGGGATCATCGGCATGTTCACGCAAGGCCTGCAGGAACTGGCGCAGAGCGGTCAACTCGAGCAGCTCTGCATGAGTCCGCACGGACTTGTGACGAATTTCATGGCGCGGACCGTCGTCACCTCGATCTCGAACATCCTAACGTCGGCCCTGATGATCTGGCTCATCTCGAGGAGCGTCAAAGGCACGCTCCACGCCGACTTTGTTCCAACGGTAACGCTGCTTGCCCTGACGTACTCAAACCTGATCGGGTTCGGGTTCATGTTCGGCGGCCTCGTCCTCGTGTTCAAACAGACGGGCCAGATCGCCATGGTGGTTCGTCTTGGGATCTTCGGTGTGCCCGTGCTCGCCTCGGAGCGGGTCGAGCAACTGCCGATCCTTCTGCGGATAGGCGCGCACGCGGTGCCGGTCACGGATGCGGCCATCTGCATCAAGTACGTTCTGATCCAGGGTCAGATGGCTGTCAACGACGCCGGGGAGGAAGTGTTTCGGTCGGTGTTCACACACCCGTCGTTCTACTACTTGCTCGTCAACTGCGTGTTTTGGACGATTGTGGGCGTCGCCTGCTTCAGGCTCATGGAAGACTGGAGCCGCAGCAAAGGCACTTTGGGGGCCTACTGATGCGCCGGGAGTTCCTGCATCGCTTCGAGCACGAGGGAAAACGGTTCGTCATCGACCCGGAGACGTGTTTCTGCTTCGAATGCGACGCCATCTCGTGGGACGCGCTCGAGTATTACCCCGAGTTGCCCGTCAATGAGATCTACCATCGGCTCGCGGGCAAGTACGATAGGAAAGAGTTGGCGGAGGTCATCGGGGAAATCGAATGGCTCCGAGCCACCCGATCGATCCTCACGCTTCCGAAGCAGGAGGAACTTGCGAAGACGTTCGAGGTCGAGCGCGGCGTCAGGAAGCTCACCGTCGCGTTGTCGCGCGAGACGGCGCCCGTCGAACAGGCGCGGCGCTCCTGGTTCGGCCGCGCTACGACGGCGGCGTCAAGCAGCGCCCGGGATCTTGCGCGCGAGGCCGTATCTCTGCTGCTGGCGCGTTCAATGGCCCAGAAAGAGTTCCACATTGAGTTTGTCGAGCATCGTGAAATCCGAAATCCTGATTTCATCGCGGAGGTCTGCACGTATGCGCTGAGGGCGGCGAAGCTCGCCGGGAAGAATCTCACCGCCGCCGTGCAGGTAAGCGAAGCGGATACAGCGAAGCTCCCGGCGGCGTTGGAAGGGCACGCCATCAGCCTACGCATGGACTTTCAGGATGCCGCACACGTAGTCGAGCACCTGCGCGTCTTCGCCAAGGCAGTGGGCGAGACCCTGTCGCAGCAGGCGAAAGCGATCCAGCCCGCGGCAAACGATGTCACGGGACGAATCATCGTGCGGCCCAATCATCCGGGCTTTGGCGGAGTCGTCGAGGACCTGGACAATGCCGGTTTCAGCAGCATCGAACTGGACCTCGACGGCGCATACGTGGCCAATCCGAAGCTTGATCCCCAGTTAATGCTGGCGGGTCTAAGCCAATCAGCCAACTACTATGCGCAACAACTCCTCAAGCATCATTACTTCCGGTTGGACCCGATTGCGGCGCTTTTCTGGCGGATTTACAGTGGCACACCCTTGCGGCGTTCGGATCCCGCCGGCACGAACGAACTCGCCGTGGATGAAAAAGGCGATATCTACCCGTGCTGGCGGTTGCGCGGCATCGAGAGCCTGCGGCTCGGCTCGCTCGTGGACGGCAGCTTCGACGAGGAGCGCATGAAGCGTTTCGAGGATGTCGGCTCGCTCACCACGAAGGACTGCATGGATTGCTGGGTCCGCAACCTGTGCGGCGGCGGGACCGCGGCCGTGCACCAGGCGTTCACCGGTTCGTTCCGCCAGCCGCACACGCCGTGGTGCGACGCACAGCGCTCCTGGATGGGGGCGGCGGTCTCGGCCTTCCAACAGCTTTCATCCAAGGGGGTGCACTTCGACCGCGTTTATAAGACGCTCGGGCGGACGGAAAAGCCGTCGCTCTTCACGCTCGCGCGCGCGACGCTTACGATGACCATCAGCGTCCGGCAGATAGAAGAAGCCGACGCCGAGATGCTGACGAAATGGGAGAACTGGAACGAGTCCGCGTACTTCCTGTGCAATGAGACCGGCGTGTTCCTGGCGACTAAATATGATCGCGAGATGGACTCTCTTCACCCGCGCGGCGTCGATCAGGAACTCATGCTGATCCGAAAGAACGGTGACGCCTTCGGATTGTTGAAGGTTCGCCCGGAGCAGCTTCCGGGTCTCGCCTCGGTCTGGATATTCATGCGCGACGAGGCGGACTACGCCTCCGACTCTATCCGCAAAGGCTTCCGCGCGATCCTAAAAGAAGCGGGTGGTCAACAATCGATCCGGCGGCTGACAGTGCCCGTCTCCGCGAAGGAACAACCGCTGGCTGCATTCGTCGAGGCCGTCGGGTTCAAGCGCAAGGGCGTCCTTCGCGAATCCCTCTACCTGCACGGCGCCTACCACGACGTGACGATTTACACCATCACCACCGAAGCCCTCTAGCACAGTGCCGACGTGCAGCGGGTTCGTGTTCTCAATTCCCAATGGGGCGTCACACTTCATCCTTCACACTTGCGTTCTCACCGCCTCCCGCATCTTTTCGAGTTCCGTCACCTTTCCGATCGCTTTGTCGATTTCGCGGCGTGCCGCGCCGAACCCGAATCCCGACGTCCCAAAACCCTTTCGAAGGTAACGCATGCAGCGTCTTCGCAGTGCGCGTCCCCTCCAACGCACGAGGAAGGAGTAAAGGAACAACTCAATGAAGACGATGCACGCCAGCATGCCCATCGAGCGCGACAGAAAACCCGCTTCGGGAAGGATTACGTCCATGTGGCCCACCAGACCAGCATAATACCGATAGATGGGAAACCCGATGGTGAAGACGAATGGCGCGAGCCATAGAAGCTCGAACAGAGGGAGGGTCCAGCGGGTCAGGACTGTTGCCGATCTCGTTAGCTGGCGATGAACTGGTTCAAGATACCGCGCAAGGTGCGCGTCCATCTCCTCCACGAAATCCTTTTCCCACTGCTCGAAGAGTGTTGGCTCGAAGCCCTCGCGGCCAAGGTGCGCGTTCGCCTCCGCGTGTTCGGCGGAGAAAGACGCCGCCAGTGTCCGGAGAAAACGATCGCCGACCTTTGCGGCGCCCCTCAAAGAAGTTGGGCGAAGCAGGCCGGCGGGCGACAGCGTTCGGGTTATCCTTGAAGGCAGCATGCGCAACCCGTGGAGAATGCGGAAGAGGGAGCCGATCAGTCCGAACGCGCGTTCGCTCACGGCCGCCGCGAGCGCAACGACCCAGACATGAGGCTCATCAAGGACTTTGCGTTGAACCTGTTGAAGACTTTTCTGAGCTATGTCCGTCTCGATTTTCGCGAGCCGGTCATTCAACGTTTCGAGCGACTTTCGTCTCCCTTCGAGGGCGGTTGAGAGTGCATTGACCGTGTTGATGACGGCGCCGCCCAGGTTCTGCTCCTTCACGCTTCGCCGCTCGGGCGGCAGCTTCTTCTTGATGTACTCGTCGAGGGCTTCGAACTCGACGGCTGAGCCACTGACGGAGTGGTTCTCGATCTTCGCGTTGAGAGCATCTAGGGCGGAAACGCGGAAGGCGCGCTCGATATCGAATCCCTCCTCGATCATGCGCGCCCTCCAATCATCGCGGATGTCCGGATTAACGTCGGCGTGGGTCTGGACGGGGACGATTTTTCGCTCGTTCATGATAGGTCTGAGCAGTGCAATGCTCCTCTCGTTGGCGTATTTCTCCTGCGTTCCGCAAAAGACTACCACGTCGGCGCGGGCGAGCAGCGATAGGACCATTTCAGCGTGCTCCGTCCTCACCGAATCGGTGTCGGGCGTGTCGATCAGGATGAGGTTGTCAAGGCGTGCATCTTCGACGTACGCCGCGGGGCCGAAGTCGTTCAGAACGCCTGCCGGATGATAGACCGTGGGAGTATCGGTGGTCGGCCGCATCTCACCGGTCTCGGCAATCGGAGCCCCCGCGAGCGCGTTCAGCAGGGTCGATTTGCCGGTGCCCGTTCCGCCGAACATAAGGACAACGAGCGGACTCGGGATCCGTTCGTATTGCTCCTGAATCCATGCGATTCGCCGGCGCACCTCAGGCAGCGCACCGGCAAGGGGTTCCCATGAAGCGTCTTCCGTTGCGAACCGGTTCAACCTCTCGATGATTTCGCCGAGCTGCATTTCCGACATTGTCTATTGAGCTCCTTCATGCGGTTCAGGTGCTCCTCGAGTGCCGCGTCTACGTCGCGCAAGGCGCCCAGTGCGGGATGCGCGAGATGGGTTATGATGGCGGCTTCGAGGGCGGCGCGTTGGAGACTTTGCCAGCGGTCGATCAGGCCCGCGAGCTTGTCGCCCCACAGATACATCGCGCCGTGCGTCACAACGTGTTGAGCGACCGGAACGCTGAACGACGCGAGAATCTCCGACAGCGGCAGACCCGGCGCCCATCCTTTGACCGAAAGGAGAATCAACACGCCTGCCCACGAGCCGAGCAAACCGAGATCGTAGAAGAGCCGGACTTTCCATCGGAAACGCCAATCTCCCCAGCGTGCTCCAAGTTCCTGAAACGCGTAGGTCCTGTAAGGCCCGATATATGCGGCCGTGTTCAGCGTCTCCTCCACAATGGCCTCTGCGGCGGACGTGGGATCAAGGCGCGTCAGGCCTCCTTCAAGGGTCTTTGCGCCTTCGGGAAACTGCCCGCGAAGGGCCTTTGCTGCTTGAAGGAAGTCGCCGTAGAGTGCGTGGACGATCTCCTCGATCTTGCGCCTGCGCTCCGCCGCAAACGCCTCCTCGGAGTACGCGCCTTTGTCCTTTCCTAAAAAGGTTCGACGAAAGCCTTTCAGAAACCGCCCGGGAATCTTCAGCGCCTGTGCCGTGACCGCGCCGAGCATTCGATCGGGCCACCGCGCATGCTGTTGTATGAAGTTGTAGACGATTGTCAGGACTTCGCGCCCCGGTTTCGGTTCATACTTTTCGGCGGCGGCGTGCGCCATCTCCTCAAACCGGCGGATGCACGACTTCACGGCGGCGTGAACGCGCGCCGCGCGATCCACGAAAGCCGCTCCCTGCTCGGTGAAATGATCGAGGCTGTCAGCGAGGATCCTGTTCTTGAGCGCCACCGCATCGATGGATTGCAGATAGGACAGGAGCGTTGCACGCGCATCATCGAAAGTCGTCGGGCACGGGAGGACGGCATTCATTGCGCTTGCGGATCGCGGGAGAAGGAATACCGGTCCGCCGCGCACCGCCTGGCTGTCCGCCGGCTTCAAGCCGCCGCCAATCTCTGCGAGCAGATACTCGATGAATTCCGCTGATTGGCGGCGAGCGATCTCGCGACCTTGCGGCGTGTCGTCCACAAGGTTCATCAAGGGCACGATGCGCCGGCCGGTCTCCAGCGCCTGACGGAAGAAATCAACGACGCATTTGTCGGCGTACTTCTGTGCCGTAAGCACGGCCACCAGTATGTCGCCCGCTTCACGAATCGTCTTGGCGAGCTCCCAGTTGGTGACGACGACAGAATCGATGTCCGGCGTATCGAGGACAATCATGCGGTCCGGAAGAGTGTTGTGCAAGGCCACGAAGACCGTCATCGCGGGCGTTGCCTCGGCGTTCACGGAGGCCAGGTCAGCGCTGTCATGGGCTTCCGGGATAAAGGAATCGGGCAGCAGCCTGCCGGGTTCGAGGCACTGCGCAGCCCGAAAGGCGTTTGCCGCCACCAACGTCCGCCGCGTGTGGGCGCCGTACGGCGACACCGGGCTTATCGCGCGCCCGAGCAGTGCATTGAAGACTGTCGACTTTCCTGTGTTGGTGCCGCCGACAACCGCGACGATAAGGCAGCCTTCTCCAGCGAGCCGCGGCGCCAGCTTGAACGTGAGGAGCCGTTCCCAATCGTCGAAGCCATCGAACAGCGATTCGTTCAGGGACGGCGCGCGGAGCATGACATCGCGCAGCGCGCGAAGCCGCGCCTCATACTCCTGCAAATTCGCGCCTAACGTGTCACTCACGCGCCAGTTCCCTCCGCGCTCATGTTTGCATGTTTGTTGTACAGGCTTCAGCCTGCGGGCTTCGGCAATTCAAGCCGCACCCTAAAGGGTGTACAACGAACCGCCATTTGCCAAGTCATCGCGCCCTGTCTCGCAGATGAACGTATTCATCCAGCGTTGCCATGAAGTTTTCATAGCGCGTACCCTTCGCGATCGAGTGGCTCGGTCCCAGTATGAACCCGCCGCCCGGCGCTCCAACCTGCATCGCGTGCCGCACGTTTCGGCGACAGTCTTCCGGCGTTCCCGCGATAAGATCCTCGACGGGAATCCCGCCCCAGAAGGCAAGATGACCGCCGAAATCACGTTTCAGCGCGCCAAGGTCCATGTCCGGGATGCTCTGCAGGGATTGATAGCACTGGAGGCCAGCCTCGATGAACATTTCCATGAGCACTCGATTGTTCCCGCAATTGTGCAGGATGACCTGTTGTCCACGCGCGCGGACGTTGCCGATGCGCTCCTTCATCGCGTCAAGACAAAACTCACGGAAGATCCCCGGCGAGATCATCGGGCCTTTACTCGAAGCCATGTCCTGTTCCATTAAGACCCCGTCCTGACCGGGCCGAATCCACCAGGAATCGCGCTGATTCTGCCGCGCCACGGATTGGCGCGAGGCCGCCCTGACGACGTCCGGCATAAGGTAATAGCCGGTAAGCCCTCCGGATTCACCCGGAAGATCGACCATGGCGGTCACCCCTCCGCTCGCCCCGGCGATGTAGCGGTCGTGTCCAAACTGCTGAATGACGTGATCCCAGGCTTCAAACACGGATGGATCCGGTGAACGCTCATCGATCGGATCGAGGTAGTCCTCGACGCACGGCTTGGCATGAACCAGATACTCGGGGTCTTTCACCCGTGTGATGTCATTTGTAAGCTCGGACGCCTGCCACACGCCTCCCTCTTCGTCTTCCCAGAGGTTATCGGCGATTCGTCTGACTTTCGGCGGCTGCCAGTTCTTGGGCGGCGCGGCCAGCGCTTCCTTGAACGTGATAAGGTCGCAGCAGTCAATCTTCTTGAAGAAGTCGACCGTGTCCGCCTTGAGACTCTCGACGACCTCGTCTCTTCGGCCATCCCAGAACGCGAGTTGGCACTTGATCTTGTTTCGGACGTACGTCTCGCGGCCGATGACGGCCTCGATGGTGTCGTAGTCGACCACGTAGAAGCCGAGCGGGACATAGGGCGCGGCCTTGCGGTCGATGGTCAGGCGGACGCACTCCTTTCCCGTCATGCGCGGAGTCTCCTCGACGCCATGATGCCATCAAAACCCTTATCAGGCAAGCCGTCTCTCACTTGATGCCACACGCCTGATCTGGTGCTAGAATGCATGGTGAACGCAACACGCTCCTTTATCAACAATGGAGAGATGCCTCGATCATGGAATGGTTGCCTCTTAGTTCGTTCTTCCTGGCGGTCTTTAGCGTTGCGGTCGCCGCGGCCGGCGCCGAGCCTTCCGTCCTCGGCCTGGAGCCGGGCACCCGCCGACTGTGCAACGACGACATCGGCGTTATCTTATGGGGACCAAATGCGTCTCCGACGTTGAGCGTCGGGAAGAGCGACGTGTGGGATCGCCGCAACCCCGTTCCTCCCGAGCCAATCATCACTTCGCAGGAGATTATCGAACGGGCGCGCGCCGGGGACCCGAAGGTTATCAACGGGGCCGCGTACTACACCGCATACAATTCGCATGATTTCCCTTGTCCAAAGCCGGCGGGGCAAGTCATCCTGATGATGCCGTTTCTTCGGCCGGACGGGACCTTGACGGCAAGCCAAGACTCACGAGCAACACGCCTGGTGGCGTCGCGCGGCGAGAAAAAGATCGATATGCGACTCTTTGTCAGTGCGGTGCGGAACCTTATCGTGATTGACGGCGAGTCGAAGGGACTCGATAAGGGCGATTTCGCCGTCCGGCTCTACCGGCACCGCGACACCATCGTGCCGGGCGGCGAACTGCATCCGACCATCGGCGGCGGGCGGTCGCCGAATGACTTCGAACAATTGCCGATGCCGAGAGCGGGTCAAACGGAAGACACGTTTTGGATCGCGCAGGACTTTACGGCGGAGCATACGTTTCCGAAGGGATTCACGAGTGTGTTGGCGGCGCAAGTGAATGTGCCGTCAACGTATCAGATCGATGAAGGCGTCAGTGGTCTCGGCATGCCGATGATAGCGGAGAAAGAGGGCCGTATCAGCCATGGACTCACAAAGCGCTTCACGCCCATCAACGAAGCGCCGGGTTCCGCGGCCACCGCAACGCTCGGCTCGTTTCCGGGACGGTTCGAGATCATCTCGACGGTGGTCACGACGCAAAACGATCCCAACCCGATCGAGCGCGCTGCTCGCGATCTCGCCGAGGCGATGTCGGTGGGTACGGAGGCTCTGTGGAAGGAACACGTCGAGCAATTGGATGCTTACGAGGCGCGGCCGCACGCGAGGGCGTGGTCTGACGATGGCGCGTTCAAGTCCGATGTCGTGTGGGGCGGCGTTCCCCATCGCATCCGCCCGGACGGGTACTACGGCGACATTCCGTTGTGCTCCGTGGACAGCACGAAGTTCTGCATTCAGGATTCCTCGATGTGGCACGCGGATTTCCATTTCAATGAAATCGAGGCGACCAGCTTGTGCATCCAGCGGCAGTTCGATCTCCTCGACTCGTATTTCCGGATGATTCGTGCGCTGGTCCCGATGGCGCAGGCCAACGCCGCACAAGTGTATGGTTGCTCGGGCGCGATGTTTGCCCTCGTCCATTACCCCTTGAAAGCCGACACGGTCATTCACACGCACATGACCTGGGAACAGAGCATGGAGATCACCGCTCTCATCTCGAAGCCATTTTGGCTGCGATTCCTCTACACGTACGACACCGATTTTCTACGAGACATGGCTTACCCGGTTATGCGCGAGGGCGCGCGTTTCTACGGTGATTTCCTGAAGCGCAGCGAGGACGGGCTGTACCACGTGTTCCCCACGGTCTCGCCGGAGCATCACGGATTGTGCATAGACCTGACGTGCAATAAAGACTCGCAATCCGCAATCACGCTCATCCGCTATCATCTGCGGGCCGCGGCGAAGGCCGCGGAAATCCTCGGCGCCGATGTGGATGAGGCGGGCCGCTGGCGCGACATCGCGGAGCACATGCCTCCCTATCCGATTGTGGACAGCCCGGAAGGTCCGATTTACATTGACGTTGCCGGCGCGCAGCCCATCGAGTACAACATCCCGGTACCGCTGTCGGCAATCTTCTGGGGCGACGATATCGGCCTCGACTCGCCCACGCAACAACAGGAGCTTGCGCGCCGGACATTGAAACTCATTAACGTATGGGAACCCCATCGCGGTTATCTGAAGGGCGTCCGCAGACGCCTCGGCATCTGGGAGCCAGCGGACGGCGTTGCCGTTGAGAGCATGATTCAATCTTACACAGGAACGATACGAGTCTTCCCGTGCGTGCCGGCGGACTTTGCAGGCGGCTTCAAGAATCTCGGTGCGCAAGGCGCTTTCGTCGTTTCAGCCGAACGATCCGCGGGACGCGTTCGCTCACTCACGCTCACGTCGCTTTCGGGGAATCCCTGCATGCTGGCGAGTCCGTGGCCCAATGAATCCGTGAGAGTCATCGATCTCGAAACGGCCAAGGAGATCCCGGTGGACATGCGGGAAGGTAAAATCCGGTTCAACACGATTCGAGATCACAAGTACCGTGTCAAGGCTGTTTCCGAGTGACGCGAAGGCTCGCGACAAGAATGTTGAAGAAGATGGTGAGAAGCGCCCCCACAAGGGTGAGGTAGATACCAACGCGAAGTTCCCTCGGTGCGAAGCGCAATTGCACGCGGTGATTCCCCTCGGGAACGACGCAACTCATGAAGTCGCCATTGGCACGCAGGACAGGGGTGGATTCTCCGTCCACGGTTGCCCGCCAACCTGCGTGATATCTCTCCGCGATCACGAACAACTGCCGCCCATTTGATGAAACATCCCAAATGATATCTCCAGGGCGATCAACGACTGGATCCGGATTGACCGCGCCGGGCTCGCCCGACAAGGAGACGGACGCCTCCACGAGCGCCGTCGAGGCAATATCGACGCGTTCGATGTCGTGATAGGGATCCTTGCTCACTACGACGTTGGAAAGCATCCGAGCGCGGGGCATCGGGTCGGGAACTTCAAGCCATGCAATCCCGCGGTCCGCGGCTTCGGCCAACTCAGGAGCGCTGCCGTAACGGGACTTGCGCCACTTTACGCCCGCAACGCGGAGTGCGGTAACCTGGTTGTAGTAATCGAGCTCATTGTTGGGATTAAGCGCGGCGTAGCCCTGGACAACACGGTAGCCTTTCATCGTAGGCCCGGTATAGGCCCAGTGTGGACGGTAATCCGGGTCAAGACGGTATCCATCGTGGGCTGCGGGCACCTCGATACCGGCGATGAAGGCATCGAGATCCATGCTCGGCTTGTGCCGCAACGAGTATAGGGCCACGTCCCCGAGAGCGAACAGGACGAGCGCTGTGACGGCGAGTCGGCGGCCTCGGGCGGCGGCCATGGCAAGAACCGTCGCAATCGCCAGCAAGAGAGGGCCCATCCACACATTGCCAGTAGGGGCAAGGTGTTTGTCTATCGACAGGAATGATGCCGAATTCGAGCCGGCACGTAAGGCGTTTACGGTCAGCGCCATCACCAGGCTGAACGCCGCGGGAAGCCAAAGGAGATAGAACCTTTCCCGCGGTCTTTTCTCGCCGTGCCGCGCCGCTTCAACGAGATCCGCGAAGGCAACGGCCAAGAGAAACGTCAATGCAAAGTGGAACAGCAGGACATGCCGCGATGAGTACCGGAACTTGCCGAGGAGCGGAACATGAGCCGCCAGACGATAAAGGTAACCGTACTCGCCCAGTGCGAGGACGAGTCCGAAAAGGGCAAATAGCGCGCAGGCGAATATCAGCCGGCGATTGTCACGGAATCTCGCGATGTTCACAAAAAGCCACATGAGCAATACGGGCGCGACAGCGCCGAAATACGGCGGGTCCCAAAACTGGGACAGGTCGTTCGTCCACCCGTGCCGGTTGAAAAGATAAGGGCTGAAGAACTGCAACAAGTTTGCCGGATGCATGGATCCCGCCATCACGAACTCGAATGACGGCGCAAGCCGGATGGAATGGCTCGCGGCATCCAGTTGCGGAAGGATCTGAGCGGCGCCGACAAGCATGGATAGGATCTTTGCGGCAGCCAGGACCGCTACCGCGAAGTAGTTCCTGTGAAACGCGAGGAGAACAAGAACATAGAATCCCTCGACCAGGCAAGATAAGTAGACGCACTGAGGAAAACCAAGCAGGAATTGTGAGGCCGTGAGAAACGTCACTCCGAGCGAACACGCCGCCAAGACGCGGCGGCTTTCCGTGCGCACGGCGACATCGATGCACAATAGAAGCCATGGCACGTGTGAGATAATGGACGGTATCATGATGTGGATGTAGTTTGTGATGTTGAAGCCGCAGAAGGTGAACAAGAGCGCGGAGAACGAGGCCCCGTGTCTCGAAATTCGCCAGCGTCGCAAGAGCAGGAATATGCCGAGAAAGAACAGCGGGTAGCTGATAAGCAGTTCGAGGTTGTAGGCCGCCTGTAGGGGCAGGAACCGGTAGAGCAGAAAATGCAGCGGGTGCAGCAGACCGGCTTGCCCCTCGCCATGCAGGTCGAAACCGCAAAACATTGATGGCATCCAGGTCGGGTTTTCGCCGTGTTTCAGACAGTCTTGGTAGAACCAGCGGAGCGGGAGATTAAAGGCCGAGAGGTCATCCTCGATGTAAATCCGTCCCGAAATGAGGGGAACACACAGCGCGCAGAAAATTATGGCGGCGCCTAGAAAAAGGATCAGCGTAATAGACCCCGGCGAAGACAACCGGGACAGGAGTTGCGCCGAACGTTGTGATGCCATGGGCGACATGCGCCTCCGAACTCCCACGAGCTTGAAAAGTTCGCCACAAAGATAACATGATCGCCGTGGCGTCAGACAATGAAAGGAAACGCACTGAATGGCATGCTGAGTTTCGGGGTTACTCCGGCAAAAGAGGCCGAGCTTCGTACTCGCATGGAGTCATGCGGGGTGCGCGAGGCGGACCTCGAGGAACGGTTTGTATCTTCCGGAGGTCCGGGTGGGCAGAAGGTCAACCGTTCAGCGACATGCGTGTATCTTCGTCACGTTCCCACCGGCCTCGATGTGAAAATGCAGCAGGCGCGCTCCCAAGCGCTAAACCGTTTCTTCGCACGCCGCCGCTTGTGCGAACTGCTCGAAGCGCGATTGCTCGGCGCGAAGAGCCCGGCAGCACGCAAGAGCGAGAAGCTCCGCAAACAGAAGGAGCGACGAAGACGGCGGGCCAAAGGCAAGGAGGCCGCCCCGGAAGCAAGCAACGATGTGGAAGGGTAGCCGTACGCATCGACGTGCGGTCAGCGGGATCAGGTCTTTGCGGGATTGCCCTCAGGGATCTGATTCGATATTTTTCGTAAGCTGTGTTAAACTCATTTCGCAGCTCGCGGTTCGGGTACCGGCTGTGTTTTCAGAGCTTGGTAAACCTTAGAAGAATGGGAAAAGGAGTTCATGTGAAGGCATGAGCCGAAGAGACGAAGTGCTCTCGAAGGTCCGGACGATTCCTGCCCTGCCGACCGCTGCCGGCAGGATGGTTCTGCTGCTGCGCGACCCGGAAGTGGCCATCGGCGAGGTCATCCGGACCATCGAATACGACCCGAGTCTGACCACCAATGTATTGCGTCTGGCCAACTCCGCGTATTTCGCCGGCCCGCGCACCATCGGCTCGCTGCGCGATGCCGTTGTCCGCCTTGGATTCAACCGTATTTTCCAGTTGGTCATCACGTCGGCCATCCTCCCCGTGGCGCGCCGAGCGGTCAAGGGGTATGATCTTCCGGCGGGGAAACTGTTGGAGCATTCAATCGGCGTGGCGATAGGCACCGAGGAACTTGGAACCCAGCTCAGGCTGAAGCCGCCTCCCGAGACGTTTACGGCCGGGCTGCTCCATGACCTGGGAAAGGTGGTCCTCGGGACATTTCTCGAGGTGGATGCCGCGCCCATCATCGACCTTGCGTACCAACAGGAGATCTCGTTCGAGCGGGCCGAAGCCATGGTGCTGGACATCGATCATGCCGAGGCGGGCGCCGCGCTGCTCGAATGGTGGAGTCTTCCCACCACCATTGTCCAGGTGGTTCGGTGGCATCATCAGCCGGAGTCCTACGAAGGCGATACCGTGATTATGGACCTTGTCCATGCCGCCGACCACCTGAGTCTGACCGCCGGAACCGCGGCCGGGGTCGACGAACTTAATTACCACCCGTCTCAGGAAGTGATGGCTCGCCTCTGTCTCAACGCCACCATCGAGGACACCGTCGTTTGCAGGATGCTCGAAGGCATTGAAAGCCTGCGCGACGTCATCGGGGCGCCTGCCGGAAAGTAGGCAATGTCCCGCTCAGTATTTCCTTTCTGAATGTGCGCCAGTTGTTCTTCCACTGCGGACGCCTTCTGCGTTATTCTTCGTGCAGAAGTGTCCTTTCAGCGGTGGTGAATCACATGGACGAAACCGGGGAGATGGACAAAGGCTCTTCACTCTGGCGCGACGGTCTGCGACGGATGGCCAGGAACCGCGTGGCCGTGTTTGGGTTGATCGTCGTGTGCGGGATGATCGCGTTGTCCGCACTTACGCCGTGGCTCGCCCCTTACTCGTATCAAGAACAGGACCTCGAACTCCGAGCCGTCGGTCCGTGCGGGAATCATTGGCTTGGCACCGACCCGCTTGGCCGCGACCTGCTGACGCGGATACTGTACGGGGGCCGCATCTCGCTGCTTGTAGGATTTGCCGCGACGGTCGTGTCGTTGAGCGTCGGCGTTACCTACGGCGCCGTGTCCGGGTTCGCCGGCGGACGGGCGGACTCGATCATGATGCGCGCCGTGGACATCTTGTATACCTTGCCGTTCACGATCTTCGTCATCATCCTGATGGTATTTCTCGGGCGGAGCCTTGTTCTGCTGTTCCTGGCCATCGGCGCCGTTCAGTGGCTGACCATGGCCCGTATCGTGCGCGACCGCGTCCGCACGCTGCGCAAAGCGGAATTCGTGGATGCCGCGATACTAATGGGCTTTTCACGAAGACGCATCATCGTGCGCCATCTCATCCCGAATGTCCTCGGCCCGGCCATTGTATACACGACGCTGACGATCCCGAACGTGATGTTGATCGAGGCGTTCTTGAGCTTTCTCGGGCTCGGCGTGCAGGCGCCCATGAGTTCCTGGGGCGTGTTGATCAAGGAAGGCGCCGATTGCATGGAGGAGTTCCCGTGGATGTTGGTTTTCCCCAGTATCGCGTTGTCGCTCACCCTGTTCTCACTCAATTTCCTGGGCGACGGCATGCGCGATGCTTTTGACCCACAGTCCGCCACTGATTGACGACGCGACCAGAGCAGGAAAACATCGAATGTCGCTGCTTGAGGTAAAGGATCTCAAAACATATTTCCACACGCGGCACGGCGTCGTCCGTGCCGTGGAAGGAATATCATTCGACGTCAATTCCGGTGAAACTGTCGGCATCGTCGGGGAGTCCGGGTCGGGAAAATCCGTCGCGGCCTGCTCGCTCCTGGGGTTGATACCGTCGCCCCCCGGACGCATCGAGAGCGGGCGCGCGCTCTTCGGCGACCGCGATCTCCTTCATTCAACGGAGAGGGAGCTTCGCGCGATACGCGGGAAGCGCATCTCAATGATCTTCCAGGATCCCATGACGGCATTGAATCCTTATATGACCGTCGGCAAGCAGGTCACGGAGCCGCTCATTGCGCACGAGCCGTGCTCGCGCGCGGACGCGCGCGCGAAGGCGGGTGAGGCGTTAGTGTCCGTTGGGATCCAAGATGCGGCGCTCCGCCTCAACGACTACCCGCATCAGTTCAGCGGCGGCATGCGCCAGCGCGTGATGATAGCGATGGCGATGATCACCGGGCCGGAGTTGCTGATCGCCGATGAGCCCACCACGGCACTCGACGTAACGGTTCAAGCGCAAATCCTCGAACTCATGAAGGAGATGCAGACCCGGCTTCAAATGGCGATGATCCTCATCACGCACAATCTCGGCGTTATCGCGCGCACGTGCGACCGTGTCCTCGTCATGTATGCGGGCCGGATCCTCGAATCGGCGCCGTTGCGCATGCTCTTCCGCGAGACGAAACACCCGTACACGCAGGCCCTCATGGCCTCGATGCCGTCGGTGCACGCCAAAGGCGGAACGCTCTACACCATTCCGGGGATGCCGCCCGATCCCTCGAGCGAGATCGCAGGTTGCCCTTTTGCCCCGCGGTGCGCCCATGCCGTCGAGCGATGCCGGCACGGGACGATCGCGCTGCAGGAAGTATCCCCGGACCATTCAACCGCGTGCATCCGCGTACAGGCAGGTGAACTGTGACCGAGCCCATACTCGATATTATCGATTTGGCCGTGCATTTCACCGTGTCGAAAGGATTTGTCTTTTCCCGGCGCATCGGAACCGTCAAGGCAGTCGACGGGGTCTGTTTACAGGTGGAACGCGGTGAAGTGCTAGGTCTCGTCGGCGAGTCGGGTTGCGGCAAGACGACGCTGGCCCGTGCCGTTATGCAACTCGAGCGCGCTGCGGCAGGCAAGATTTTGTTTGAAAGCGTCGACCTCCGAGCGCTTTCAAGCCTGGAGCTTCGCACACTGCGCCCGCGATTCCAGATGATCTTCCAAGATCCATACGCCTCGCTTAATCCACGGATGACGGTCTTCGATTCGATTGCAGAGCCGTTGCGGGTCCATGGCTTTGCCGGCCGGGCCCATGCGAAGGAGCACGTTGGCGCGTTGATGGAACAGGTGGGACTGGCGCCACGATTCATGCGCAAATATCCCCACGAGTTCTCAGGCGGCCAACGCCAGAGGATCGCGATTGCGCGTGCGCTAGCGCTCGAGCCGAAGCTCATCATCGCCGACGAACCCGTCTCCGCGCTCGATGTTTCGGTCCAAGCCCAGATCCTGAATCTGTTATCGGGCTTATGCAAGGACCACGCGTTGACGATGATCCTCGTCTCGCATGACCTAGCCGTCGTGCGCCATCTCAGCCACCGGATCGCCGTGATGTACCTCGGAAAGATCGTCGAGATCGGCGACGCGGAATCCGTATTCACAAGTCCCCTGCACCCATACACACAAGCACTAGTGAACGCGATTCCCTGGCCCGATCCCGACTACGAGGCCGCTCGCGAAAAGAAGCCTTTGCGCGGCGATCAGCCGTCGCCCATGAATCCGCCTTCGGGCTGCCCCTTCCACCCGCGCTGCCCCATCGCCGGTCCCGAATGCGCGCGCACCGTCCCGGACTGGGTCGAGAGAGCCCGTCAAAGAGCCACGTGCTTGAAAATAGAATAGGGCGACGCTTCCCTGCCCTTGCTCGTGCCCTTGCTCGTGCTCGTGCTCTTGCTCTTGCTCGTAATCGTAATCGTAATCGTAATCGTAATCGAAGGAATGCGACACGCGACTATGACTCGCGAACAGAAATCAAGTGAAAACAAAGCGAGACCATTCAATGGATTCACATGCTGACATTGAGTCGAGCACGATTACGCTTACGAGCAAGAGCAAGAGGAAGAACAAGGGAGGCGCGCCACGAATCCAGTCAACTTTTTGATCTTTCTCCGTATATATGCGGAGGATAGAAGGCCATGTTCGAATACGTGCAGACGGATCAAGGGATTATCCGCAGGATTTTGCGGGGGCATACTGCGTTGTTCGGGGCGCTTGTCGACCGCTATGGGCAGGTTGTGTATGGGGTGGCTTATGCGCGAATCGGCAACGCGGAGGATGCGGAGGAGGTCACGCAGGAGGCTTTTGTACGGCTGTATCAGTGGCTGGATAGGGTGGTGGGGCGCAAGACGGTGGGTCCGTGGCTTGTCGAGGTGGCGCGCAACGTTGCGACGGATCTCCTCCGGCGGCGACAGCGGGAGATGCCGCTGCACAGCAGTGTCGCCGGGCACGTCATGGCGCCCGACTATGCCCGGGAGGAGATGCGGCGCTTGGTCTGGGAGCAGTTGGCGAATCTGGATGAGGATCATCGGGAAGTCATAATCCTCCATTACTTCCAAAACACGAAGATTCGAGAAATCGCGCGGCTGCTGGATATTTCAAGCCAGACCGCGGCGAAACGGTTGCAGCGGGCGCGGGACGAGTTGGGCCAGCGGATGCTGACGGCTGTGGGACACGAGGACATGCCGAAGGCAAAAGACCGGGAGCGTCCATCCCGTATTATGGCGGCCATAGCCGTGGCACCCGTGGCATGGAAGCCGTCCGCGGCGCTTTCGGTGGTTGGGGCGGCAATCACCGGCGCAAGCGCAGTAAAACTGACGGCCGCTATCGCTGCGGCGGCCATAGTGATGGGATTGTGCATCTTCGGCGGCTGGCGGTATCTGAGGCGGCCGTATCCAACGCAAGAGATCACGGCGGCAAGCACGTTCGACGTTGAAAAGATGGAAGCGAGGACGCAAGGCGGGGCGGCCTCGCAGGCTGTTGCGGGATCGGATCGAAGAAGTGAGCCACAAACCGAACCTGCCTCAGCGGTTCGAGTGGAACCGGAAGGGGTGGTCATCTACGGCATCGTGCGACAAGAGAACGGCCAACCTGTCCCTGGGGCAACCGTTGGATTGGACAGCGAAAAAACTGGGTTGGAACCGGTACACCTATCGACTACTGCCGACCGGGATGGCTGGTTCGAGCTGCCGCGGGTGTTTTTCAAGAAGGAAGTTCCGCGCGGTATTGAACTCTGGGCGGAGGCTGGTGACCTCTATGGCGGCAAGACGGTATATTCCATAGAGCTTATGCGGCGGTACTATGCGGAATTGGTGGTCGAGCCGGTCGTATCGGTAACGGGGCAGGTGGTGGATACACGAGGGACCGGCATAGCGGACGCTACAGTCCAAGCCTCGCTCTTGCGTTCAAGGGACCTTCCCAATGTCGCAAAGACGGCACCGGATGGAACCTTCTCGCTGTCGCACCTTGTGTTGACATCGTATTACTTTGCGGTTGGCGCGCAAGGTTTCGTGCCATTTCGAGAAGACAGGCCCATTCTAGGGAAGCAGCACCTCATGTTCCGACTCGAGCAGGGAAACTGGATCGGGGGACGCGTGATCAAAGCGGCGGACGGCGCGCCGCTGGGTGGCGCCATGGTGGAAGCGCGCAACAGTACCTACCCGCGCATTAGCTCTGGCAACATCCGCCTGCGCTATGGTTCAGGGAAAACCGACGAACGAGGCGAATTCAAAATATCCGGGCTCGAATCCGGGATCTACGTGGTCCAATTGAAGAAAGAGACAGAGGATTTCCCGTATGTTGCAGAGAAGCTGGTAATGGCGAATCTGCCTGAGGATCGCCCGGTGACGGGGCTCGAGTTGCGCGCCATCGAGGGGGCAATCGTCTCAGGACAAGTGTTGGATTCAGATACGGAAGAGCCAATTCCCGATGCATCGATTTCCTTTGCCCGCGCCGAGTGGAAAGAGATGCCCATCACAACGGAAGCCGATAGCACGGGACACTACACTTCTGCGCGCCTTTCCACGGGACAATACCTCGTCACAGTGAAGGCGCCTGATAAATCAGTGTTGGAGACAAGCCTGGCCATACCCTCGCTCAAGGCCATGGAAGGGGTCGATTTCCGAGTCAAGCAGTCTCCCGTCATACGCGGAAAGGTTGTCGACGCCTCGAATACGCCCGTGGCGGGTGCATCTGTCGTGGCGGTTCCATTAAAGGAATTCCATACGGTTACGACAACGGACAGCATCGGCGAATTCGTGGTTCCACTGCCCCTGGAAGAACGGGCGGCGTACCTGCAAGCGTTTACGGACAACTGCGTGAGCCCACGCACAGGACCGGTTCGCGCAGGGACATATAGCATTCTGAAGTTACTCGACGCCGGGTCCATCGAGGGAAGCGTCGTCGATAAGTCGGGGCGGCCCATCGCCGAATGCTACGTCGTCGCTGTGCCGGAACACAGTGACATGCTGACAATGATGGTTGCATCGGACGGCTATGTGTGGTATCCGCCTGACAAGATCGATGGGGGCCAGACGAAAGCATCTTTGACGGGATACTTCGAGATGAACCCCATTCTGCCGGGGAAATACCAACTGCAGATCTACTTGGGATGCTCCGTCGAGGGATACCCGGCGGCAAAGGCACAGGCGCAGGTTCAAGCGGGCCAGACGCTGCGGACGCAGTTGGTGGTCGATACAGGGGGGTACGGAACCGTTCAAGGCATGGTGATCGCGAATGATTCGCCGGTGTCAAATGCATCGGTGCACGCGAAGCCGGCCTCCAAGTCGGAGGAATGGTTCACAGGCGGCATGGGAACGCGTACCGATGCCAACGGCGAGTACATCATGGAGAACGTGCGGCCGGGGCCGGTGGTTGTTTCTGCGAGGGTTCGGATACAGGCTGACGGCGGTTCCATGGATCGTTCACAGAGTGTGGACGTGGTTGCAGGCGTTACAAAGACCGTGGACTTCCACTTCGGCCAGCAGTTATCCGGAGTTGAAGGGGTAGTCACTTCGGATGGGAGCGCGCCCAATTTCGCTTTCCTCGAGATCGTGGTTACACCGGCGGAATCGTCTGCGGCGGAAAATAGTGTAACCGCAAGCACAGATATCCGCGGGTATTACCGAATCACAGATCTGCAAGAGGGCCAGTACGTCGCGAGCCTCATGGATATCATGCATCGGACGACATATGCGGAGACGCCTTTTGAAGTGAAACGGAATGAACTGACCCGGTGCGACTTCAACGTGCAAACAGGGGAGATTGCAGGGACTGTCGCCGGGCTGCGCGACGGGGAGCGTGCGTTCGTGGCGGTCTTCGATCAGTCGGTTGATCTCGCGTCCATAGCGGCGCTCGCCCCGGAACTGAACCAGAAAATCGTGAGTTCGGCGGAGGTTGGGCCGGGGGTGCCGTTCAGTTTCAGGCTTCAGCCCGGAGTGTATTACGTGGGCGCGATAGCCATTCCGGCCGATCAAGACGCAAATGAGACCAACATTTACAACAGTGCTACGCGGGGAAGGTACGAACTTCTACAAGCCGAGGTAGTGCCGGGCCAAACGACACAGGCGGATATCGCACTGCCGTAGCCCAACGTTCGTTGTACGGGCTTTAGCCTGCTGGCTCGTCAGTCGACCGGATCAAAAATCGATTGCACCGCCGCGTGTGTCTGTTCCGCAAGGAGCTTTCGGTCCGTGGCCAGAATCGGCGTTTCGCCGAAGGTCACCCTTGCGTAAAGGCCGGCCTGCCGCAGAACGCGGCGGGCGTGAGCACCAAAGCTAATCGGCGTCCACCACGTGATCCATTCGGAGGCAGGGGGTGCGCCCGGCAACGCGTCATAGTGGATCGCCGCGTAGTGTACAGGGATGCCGTTCTGGGCGACCGGCTCGAACAGCGCCGTCTTGAAAGCGCACACCTCGGTGCCGCGCGATGTCGTACTTTCAGCAAACATGACCACGCCTTCCCCCTCCGCTAAGGCTTCCACGATCTCGGTGTTGACTCGGAGCGTATCGCTCCGCTTCTCGCGGTTGACGAAGATCACGCTAACCTGCTTCGCGAGAAAGCCTATGATGGGCCACGAGGCGATCTCGCTCTTTGCGATAAACACGCATCCGAGCTGACTGCCCAGCGTCAGCCCATCGAGATACGTCAGATGATTCGTCACAAGAAAGAATGGCGGCTTCGGGGGCCGGCCAACAACCGTGATGCGCATGCCCACAATCCGCGCGCACGTTCGCGCCCATCGCTTGAACAGAAACCGCCTCAGCTCCCTGTCCGCTTTTCGAAACGGAAACGTGAACAAAAGCAGAGCCAAAAGCGCTCCATAGAAGCCGAACGTTACAGTCGTCAACGCCACGCACCGCACCGCGACCCGGATATTGCCCAGCATTTCATCTCCTTAGATGCAAGGGCGCGTATAGTAACATGACACGGATAAGCGATTGCCACCAGGCGCAAAACCCGCGGCTTGGCGATCACTGCCGTGATCCGATATTATGGTGGGTGGGGTTGATGTTCTCTAGAAGGAGAGAATTCCCAGCGATGCTCAGTCGCGATAATGTGATACTGGTTGTAATTGATCTGCAGGATGGATTGCTTCCGAAGATCTCGGGTGCGGATGAGGTCATCGAGAAGGCAGTCAAGCTCATCCGCTTCGCACGAGCGCTTGATCTGCCCGTGGTCTGGACTGAGCAGTATCCGAAGGGGCTGGGGATCACGAATGAACGTGTATCGAGTGAACTCGAAGGTCTGCAGGCATTCGAGAAGGTTTCTTTCGGGTGCTTCGGCGGGCCGGGCTTCGAGGATGCCGTGGTAGCAGCAGGTCGAAACCAGCTTCTCATGGTGGGCATCGAGACGCACGTCTGCGTGATGCAAACCGCGCTCGTCGCACTCTCGAAGGGATATGAGGTTTACATTCCGCGCGATGCGGTCGGGTCTCGTTGCCTTGGCGATTACGAGGCCGGTCTTGCGCGCATGCAGGCCCACGGCGCTGAAATCGTCACGGCGGAGATGGCGATGTTCGAGATCCTTCGCGCCGCCGGGACGCCGGAGTTCAAGAAGGTCCTGCCACTGTTGAAGTAGGCCGGTTTTTCCAAAACCGGCTTTTTCAGGAGTCTTATCGCAGGCAGTAGGGTGGGTGAAGCGAAGCGGAACCCACCGGATATGCTCTGCAAGCGTGCGGAAAAAGGGTGGGTTCCGCTTCGCTTCACCCACCTTACAGCTGTGTCAAGCTTTTGAGAGGAGATGATATGTTTACAGAAACCCTTTGTGTCGCGGCCCTTGTGCTTCTGATCTCGATATCGCTCCCCGCCCTCGCGGCCGTCACGGCCTTCGATGACGATGGGATGATCACGATCGATGGCAAGCGAACGCTTATCATCGGGTCGTATTCCGAGGCGAAGTCCGATAGGCCGTACGCGGAACTCGCCGAGGCGGGGTTTAACCTCGTACATACAAGCACGGATAAGGATGCGCTGGACAAGGCCGGCGCGGCCGGTTTGATGACGTGGGTCTCGGTCGGCGCCATCGATCCGCAGAACAAAGAGACTACGTCGAAATCGATCTCGGATGTCGTGCTGAAGGTAAAGGATCATCCGGCGCTTGGGTTCATCGAGACCGTCGATGAACCGACATGGACCTGGCAAAAAGCCGATATACGCGTGCCCTGGCAGGTGCTTGCGGACACCTTCGCGGTGATCAAGCAGTCCGATCCGGGCCATCTCGTGTACACGAACCATGCGCCGACGAATCTCGTCAAGACGCTTCGTCCGTACAACGCGGGAACCGATATCGTCGCCTGCGACATCTATCCTGTGAATCCGGGCGGGCTCATGTCCATGTTCGCGCTGTTTCTGGATGGCTACCAGGGCGACTTGAACAACGAACATATCAGCCAGATCGGGGAGTACGTTGACAAGATGCGAGAGGTCACTGGGCCGAATCGCCCGCTGTTCATGGTGCTCCAAGCGTTCGCGTGGGAGGCCCTGGTGGACGAGAAGGGGGTGGTTGAGAGGCGCGAGGAAAAGATTCTCTATCCGAGTCACGCCGAGAGCCGATTCATGGCGTTCCAATCGCTCATCAAGGGCGCAAACGGAATCATCTACTGGGGCAGTCACACGATGCCGCAGCCATCAGACCCATGGAACGGCATCAAGCGCGTGACGCGTGAAGTGGCCGACCTGGCCGCGCCGCTGGCGGAACGCAATGCCGCCCTGAAGGTGGATATCGACTACCACGAGATGGGCCACTCAGTGGACGACGGAGTGCAGCTCTCGGCCAAGGCCCACGATGGCAAGCTGTATCTCTTCACCTGCAACGCCGACAAGAATCTCTGCAAGGCAACGCTTTCAGGTCTCGGCGACTGGCCCACCTGCACCGTCTTGAACGAGAAGCGCACGCTGCCGGTTGAGAACGGCGCGATCACCGACACGTGGCGCCGGTTCGACGTGCACATCTATCAGCTCAGCAAGAACTGACCGAGCAGATTGGCCTGCAGCGGTAGACTTGTCAGCGGGTGCGACGGAGCACCGCTATGGCGCCTGCAATCACGCAGGCCGCGGCTAGGCCGAGCCCGGCTATGCCCGCTATCGGAAGGCTTCCTGCCGGGAAAACCGAGACCACGAACGGGCCCACTGTTATCATGGCCTTGCCCGGGCTCGAATCGGTCACCGCACATGTATAGGCGCCTTCATCGGCGTCCGAAACGTGGTCCTTCCCGTACGTCGAGAGCGTAGCGTCCAGGATGTCTCCGCCGTTCAACATCCACTGATACGACATGATGGGAAGGACTGCTCCCGTGAGTCTCACCGACAATGCGAGCGGACTGCCCTCTTCATACCACCCCATCGGGTTTTGGCTGACGAGGAAACCGCTGAACAGTTCACCCGCCGCAATAATGCTGTAGCCGAGGTCCTGCAAGGCGCCAAGGTCCACGGGTGCGTACTGGCGCACCATTTCGCCGTTACTGAAGAAAGGCTGCATCACGGCTTCGCCGAGGGCCTTTAATGTGGTATCCCAGTGGCTCAGGCTGCTGCCATCCGCGAACGTGCCAGGGGCGTACACCCGCGGTGTGGCGCCCAAGGCCGCGAGGGCGTTGGGACCGGCGAACCGGATCCCATTGTCGCTCCCGACAAGGTAGCTCGGCGACCCAAGAAATGATGGTGGGGCGCCGCCGAAGAGCTTGGTGCCGTTTCCAGTATCGAGGAAGTCCTCCCAGATGGTGTATGTGTGCGGGGCCGAAGGCAATGAGCCGACGCCTGTCGCGCCGCTGAGCGCCGCAATGCCGAATCCGTGGGTGATCTCGTGTAACATGACCGACTTGAAATCAAGTTGGTCAAACGGAGTGGCGCCCGTACCTTGGTACCATGGCCATCCGAAATCCACCGTTACGTCGATGTCGGGAAGCGTAGGGGCCGGGTCAGTCCCCTCGGTCATATGCGTGAAGGCAACTCCGTTCGTGAAACCCGGAGAGATGGAGAAGAACGTGCTGCTGTTGGCCAGGGTGGGCCCATTCGCTGCCCCGTCTATTTCGGACACCTCGAATTTGATGTCACAAACGCCGGTGTGATTGAACACGGTGTCTGCGAAATAGGTCAGAAGCTCCGATACACGATCGCGGCGTGCCGGGCCAAGGGTCGAGTCGTCAAATCCGCGACCGTTATGCAGGTTCACGTCGTCGTAGAAAACGTTGAACATTACGCCTCCGGCTTTCGCAATACTTTCGGGCGCATAGGTCGGCATGGCATACCGGCCCGGATTGTTCGTATCGACGGCCTCGTACCGGCCGCCCGAACCCGCATAGAGGACAATTTCCGCCGAGGCCGGCGGCAACGCGGCTGCAGTAAGCACGGTGACGCCAAGGAACAAGAACCAGTTGCTGCGCATATTTGTCAACCTCCTCTTTCGGCGCAGCATGTTCCCCCCCTGCCACGCCCAGTCACTCCCTTTTAACCCAAGGACACTTGGGCAGCAAACCAATTGTACTTTAAGACCCGTTTTCCGTCAACAGGATAAGCAAGAGTTTCTGCAAAGCTTCACTGTTTCTGCTTTGTGCGTTCCTCGATCAGGCGCTTCATGGTCTGCTGGAACCCGGCCATGTCCTCGAGTCGCAGCAGGACGATCGACCGCAAGCCCAGGCCATAGACGGGTTTTGTCATGACGCGCATTTTGGGCGACGCGCCGCGGCCCTCAAAACGCAGCGTGTGTTTTCCTTCGGTGAGATCGTGATGGTCGAGATGGACCCAGAGCGGGTCCATTCCTTCTGCACAGAAGTCCAGCGGCGCGCCGAACGCTTTCCCATCAAGCAGCGGCTGGTACACGCCGCCGAGCATGGCTTGGAGCATAATTGCCTGGATCGTGTACCGTCCTTTCGCGGGGACCTCGAAGTCAATCTCGATGGATGCGTTCGGCGCGGAGGGCATGTAAAGAATGCCGTCCTGTTTGAGCAGAACAAGCGGAGGTTCGGCCCGGACCGTCAGCGCTGAAGCATCGAGCACCTTGTAAGGGGGTAGCCGTTGCGCGAGTGGAGGCAAGGAACCCTCGAGCAACGCGGGCGGCGTCTGATACCAGAAGGTCACGCTGCTGATCCAGTCGGCTCGTTCCTGAAAGCCCGCCAATTGGTTCACCGCGTCGGTGAAAACGCTTCCCTTGTGTTCGATGGCCACCTTCAAAGACTTCTTGAACGCGACGGGGTCGGGCAGATGCCAGCGGTAGGCGGTGACGCGGTCGCCCGCATAGTATCCTTCAAACAGCGGGACGCCATAATACGGTGTCGAGAATGACCTGAACCCCCATGCGTCGCAGAAATAGTCCTCGGTCCCTGTGCCGCGGATCGAGGGCGTTTCCTCCCCGTCAAGGTAGAATCGGTCGTCGCCTTCGCCGAACCAGCCGTTCTCCATCTGATGCACCGAGTACACCGTTCCCACATAGTGGCCGTGCCCGGTGGTTTCGAGCAGGGCGTAGTCGCCCGGCGGCGCCGGAAAGGCTTGTCGATATTGCGCATGGAAGTAGAGCGCGTCGTCAGGCAGCGGCGCGCCCTTCTGCCAGTCCACGTAGTAGTAGAACGACTCGCACGCGAATTTGTCGGAATCATTTGTCACGGTGAGTCGCGCGGATTTCCGGAAAGGCATGCGCCAGAAACAGTTCATGGCCCGGCCGTTCGAGGTTACAGTCACGGGCATCGAACTGTAGGTGAACATGGCGGCATGTCCGATCCCGAAGAAATCGCCGAGCGGGGTTTCAACGCTGGGTTTCTCGGCGCCGTCCCAATACATGCGCAGCACCAGGGACCTTCCGTAAAAAGGGTCATCCGACGCCACGGTGCACCAGATGTGGTCAATGAGGCCGGGTCCCTCGAGTTCGCCTAAGACGAGGGTTTGGCCGGGATCGATGCGCCGCGCGTCCCCGTTCTTATTGAGGTCCGGATCGGCGCTGCTCGCGCGTTGCGAGATCGCATTTGAAGGGCGGATCAGATCCCCCCAAAGCCCGGTCTCCGTTTGGGCGAAAGCCGAGGCAAGGCTCAAGAGACAAGCCGCGCACACGAATGACATGGATTTGGCGGACATTTCGCGCTCCTTCAAACGAGAGTCTCGAGCGTGTCAACAAGTTCCTTGAAGCGTTCCATGGCGGTTGAGACGGGCCCGGGCTTCTCCATGTCCACGCCGGCGTCGCGCAACAGATCCAGAGGATACTTCGAGCCACCGCTTTGCAGGAAGGCAAGATAACGATTGCGAGCCGCAGGCTCGCCCTGAAGAACCTTCTCAGACAAGGCGATGGCCGCCGCGAGCCCCGTTGCATACTTGTAAACATAGAAGGCGCTGTAGAAGTGCGGAATTCTGAACGACTCGATTTCGAGGGCTTTATCCATCGTGAGCGCCGGGCCGAAATAGAGGTCGAGCAGAGAGCGATACTCTGCCTGGATACGATCGAGCGTCAACGGTTCTCCGCGCTCCGCGATGGCGTGTATGGTCTTCTCGAACTCCGCGAACATGGTTTGCCGGATAAGTGTGCCGCGGATCTCGTCGATCTCGCGGTTGATGAGGAAGGCCCGGGCCGCCTTGCCCTGCGCCTGTTCGAGAAGATAGTGGTTCAGCAACTGTTCGTTGAACGTGGAAGCCACTTCCGCCACGAAAATGCTGTATCGATAGTCCTGAAACGGCTGGCGCCGCGCGCTGTAAAACGTGTGCATAGAATGGCCGGCCTCGTGCGCAAGCGTAAAGACATGGTCAATCACGTCCTCTTTGTGGTTGAGCAGGATGTACGGAGGCCCGACGTATCCACCGCCGGAAAACGCGCCGCTGCGCTTCCCCTGGTTCTCGTAGCGATCCACCCAACGGCCGGCAAGGCCGGCGCTCAGGACGTGGCGGTATTCCTCGCCCAACGGCTTGAGCGCCTCGCAGACGGTGCTGACCGCTTCCGAATAAGGCGTGTGCTTCCTCGGAACCTTGACGATGGGAACGTAGGTGTCGTAAAAGCGAAGGTCCCTTAGCTTCAGCGCCCGCCGCCTGATTTCCAGGTAGCGGTAAACCGTCTTCAGGTTGGCGTGAACGGCCTCGATCAAGCTGTCATAGACCGACGCCGGAATCTTGTCCGCGAATAATGCCGCGTCCAGCGCGGAGGGGAAGTTTCGGACCCGCGCTTGATACACGTCCTGCAGAACCGAGGAACTCAAAGCGGCCGCCAGCGTGTTCTCGTGAGCCCTATAGGACGCGTAGAACTTGTCGAAGGCCTCCTTCCGCACGGAGCGTTTCGGCGATTCGAGCAGCCCGCGAAATGACCCCTGCGTAAGCTCGACCGTTTCACCGCGCTCATTTGTCACGAAACCGAACTTGAGGTCGGCATCATTGAGCTGCCCGAAGACCTTGCCGGCCGTTTCGGCCACCTCTCCTTGCATCGCGAGGATGCGCTCCTCGGCCTCGGACAGGATGTGCGGCTTATACCGCAGGAGTCTCTCGATCTGAAAGCGGAACGGCTTGAGGACGGCGTTTTTCAGGAAGGCGTCCATGCGCTTCTTCGGGATGGCCTGGATCTCGGGGGCGATAAAGCTTGCCGCCTCATTCGCCATCATAGCGAGGTGCGTGTAACGGGCGAGCATGCCTTGGTATGCACTGTTAGCGACGTCCTCCGAAGCCTTCAGGCTTGCATAAGATCCGAGGCGCTCGGCTTCCTTCTCGAAACCGACCTGGAGGTCGCAGCACGCGCGCAGCATCTCGGCGGATCGGCCCAGCTTCCCTCGAAACGAGGCGAATTTCGGAATTTGTTTATCGAGCTTGTTGAACGCACGGCCCCACGCTGCGTCGCTCTTGTATAAGGGTGCCAGATCCCACGTGTCGGCCACGTGAACGTCCCGCCGCAACGGAACCCTTTTCATCTTAGTCTGCTTCACAGGTTTCTCCCAGAGTTTCTTAGTACCCGCGCACAAACAACTTGACATATCCGGTGTTGGCCTAAGTAGCGCGATGTTTCAAACGTCGCGGCGTGGTGATCAAATCGAGCCGCGACGTTGGACCCATCGCGCGACTGCATAACGATTCGTCCAGTTATTCCTGCCCAATGTCTTAGGCAAGCGGACGATCACGGTGCGTAACGCTCCTGCAGCGACAAGTCGGCCGATGTCTCCGGCGTCGGAGGGGCAGCGGGATCTTCTCTGCCGCGGCTTGCCAGTTCCTCTTCCTTGGCGACGGCCTGCCGAAGAATGAAGACCTCATCCAGCCGGTACGGATCCACAGCGGGCTCGACCTCGGCGGTTTTCCACAACGAACCGGTCTCGTGCACCGCGACGACGCGTCCTATCGGGTATCCGGTTGGGAAAATGCTCTCCGGGCTCGCCACAACCGAATCACCCACTTGAACGTCGTCCTTCATGTCGATGTAGTTCATCGTGCAATAGGGATTCAACTCGCTGCTGCTCCCATGCACCACGCCGCGGACACGGTTGCGGGCGATCATAGCCCCGACCTTGCAGTCGGCATGGTACAACGTGACGATGCTGGCCGTGAGCGGGTCTGTCTGGGTGACCAGGCCGATAATGCCGTCCTGATTCACCGCGCACATGGATTCCCGCATGCCGTGAAGCGTGCCGCGATCAATCACGACAACGCCTTTGAAGCTTTCGAGGACCTCCACCGGCTCCAGCGTGAAGCGCGTTTCCTTCCGGACAAAGCCGATCATGTTTCGAAGCCGCTTGTTTTCCTGTACAAGCTCGCTGCGCTGCACGGCGTGCAGCATCACCTCGGTCGCGCGATTCCGCGCCGATTCCGCTTCCTTGCGCGAGGCATCGTACGAGATGACAAGCCCGGCAAGGTAGTCCACACCGCTTCCGACGCTTTTGAGCGCCTTCAGGAAGGGATAGGTTGCGACGGAGACGGCCGTGCGCACGGCCCTGTCCACCCGCGATCCGCGCGTGCCCGTGGCCAGCAGCAAAAGCGACAATATCACGAGCACGGTCAGGATCACCGCGGAACGGTTTTCGCTTATGCGACGTGACAGCGACAAGGCAATACTCTTGCGATTGGGGATTGTCGATTGCGGATTGCAGATTGAAAATCGGGGCTTTTAGCCGGAAGACACATTCCTGTAAAGTCTGAAATCTCGAATCTCCAGTCGGCAATCGGCAATCGGCAATCCAAAACTAGTCTTCGTCTTCCGAGGTGCCCTTGAGGGTTTCGAGATACTTACCCGTACCGAGCGCCACAACGGTCAAGGGATCCTCCGCCACCGCAACGTGGAGGCCTGTTTCCTTCGAGAGTAGTTGATCAATGCCGCGCAGCAGCGCCCCGCCTCCAGCCAGGACGACGCCCCGGTCGACGATGTCGGCGGACAATTCGGGCGGCGTGCGCTCGAGCGTCACACGGACTGCGTCGACAATCGCGCTGACGGGCTCTCGAAGCGCTTCGCGGATCTCCTCGGACGTGATCGTGAGGATCTTCGGAAGTCCCATGACTTGGTCGCGCCCTTTGACTTGGATCTCGAGTTCCTCCTTAAGCGGATAGGAGGAACCGATGGCGATTTTTATGTCTTCGGCGGTCCGCTCGCCGACCATCATGTTGTAAGTGCGCTTTAGATGTTGAATGATGGCCTGGTCCATTTCGTCCCCAGCCACACGCACCGACTTTGAGAACACTATGCCGCCAAGGGCGATGACGGCGACTTCCGTGGTGCCGCCGCCGATGTCGACAATCATGCAGCCTTGCGCTTCCTGAACCGGGAGACCCGCGCCTATCGCCGCCGCCATCGGTTCTTCGATGAGGTAAACCTTTTTCGCGCCGGCCAGCGTGGCGCTCTCGGTGACGGCCCTCTTTTCGACGGCCGTGATCCCGGAGGGAATGCCGATGGCGACCCGCGGCCACACCAACCGCCGGCGATTGTGCACCTTCGTGATGAAGTAGCGCAGCATGGCCTCCGTGATCTCGAAATCCGCGATCACGCCGTCCTTCATCGGGCGAATTGCTACGATGTTGCCGGGGGTGCGTCCAATCATGCTCTTCGCTTCGTTGCCCACGGCGCGGACGCGGCCCGTGTCGCGGTTGATCGCTACGACCGACGGCTCGCTCAACACGATGCCTTGGCCACGAACGTAGACGAGCGTATTGGCGGTTCCCAGGTCAATCCCCATGTCGCGTGAATACAGCCCTGGGAGGTATCGCAAGAACTGGAACACCGGAATGTGCCTCCGTCTACCCCGTCACTCGTGATGGTCCACCGGTTTACCCCGCCCGCTGAGCCGTGCGCATCGGCTAAGCTCTAAGCACTTAATAACTTGCGCACAATCAGCAGTTCAGAGAACTTGATTATACCAAGAAACGCAAAACAAATCCAGAGTGAGATCCCCTTTCTCAGGGCCCATGATCCGTCTTGTACCACAGTCCGTCTAGAAGATTTGACATCGCGGGTCTCTATGTTGTTTAACCACGATACAGCAGGGAGGGCATAATGGCTAAGGGCCGGCGGCGAGAATCGCGGGTGATGACACGGTTGAAAACCAACATACGCGGGTACATGCTCCGGGGATTGTTGGCGCTTGTTCCGTTGGGGATCACGGCCTATGTCTTGATGATCTGCTATAACCTCACGGCCGGCTATTTGGTCCCGTTCGTTCAATCGAGTGCGGTGCCGCTGCCCGGATACGCCGTCGTTTTCCTTTCCATTGTGCTGTTTCTCGGGTTGCTGTTCATAATAGGAGTAGTCACAACCGCCGTCGCGGGCCGAAAGCTCATCGCGCTGTTTGAAGGGGTGCTTCGCAGGATTCCTCTTGTAAAGACCATCTACGGGGCGTCAAAACAAGTGGTCGAGGTCTTGTCGCTCCAGGATGCAGCGGCGGACTATCAGGCGTCGGTTTTTGTGGACTTTCCGTTCCCCGGCACAAAAGCGTTGGCGTTCCTGACCGGCAGAACTCTGATCGAAGGCGACCGCGAGTACTATCGGGTGTTTGTTCCGACCACCCCAAACTTCACGAGCGGCTACTTCGAGTTGTACCCGCCTGAAAGGATCTACGGAAACAACTTGTCCGTCGAAGACGCGATCAAGGGCATTATATCCGCCGGAATCTTGCTGCCGCAGTCTGTCGCGATCGACTCTTTCATTGACCGGCGCCGTGCGGCGCCCGAACCGGAGGCCGGCCCAGATGAGCTTTCCGCCTCCTCCGCTGAGCCGATGCGCAGTGCCGAATTCGGGACAAGGCATCTTGAGTCGCGCAAGCAGTCCTCGACAGCCTTCAAGCGCGCCAAGGTTCTCATACGGAAACGATTGGTATCCGGTTTCCTCATGATTGTGCCATTGGGCATCACCTTCTTTGTGATACGGTTCATATACGATTTGACCGTAGGCAAGATTACCCCATTCACGGAGCGTTTCCTGGGCCATTTGCCCGGCATTGCGGTCACTCTGTTGTCCGTGGCGCTCTTCTTGGCCGCGCTGTACGTCTTGGGCATTGTCACCACGGCGGTTGTGGGGAAGCGGTTGATGGACCTTGCCGAATGGGGAATAGACCGCATCCCTCTGGTGAAGACGATTTACGGGGCATCCAAGCAGATGGTCGAAACACTCGCATTTCATGAGTCAGGGCCGACGCTTAAAGCAACAGCGTTGGTGGAGTTTCCTTACCCAGGGATCAAAGCGCTCGGCTTCGTTGTCGGCAACATCCACGCGGAAGATGGTCAAGCGTACTATAAGGTCTTCGTTCCGACGACTCCCAACATCACCGTGGGGCTCCTCCAGATGTATAAGCCGGAAGACTTGCGCGTGTGCGACCTTTCCGTGGAAGACGCGATCAAGTCGATTGTCTCGGGCGGCATCCTTGCCCCGTCATACCTGCGGGTCACCCCGCCCGCGGAGGATTCGTTGCCGTAGATGAGACTGATAGTGAACGAAAGAGGGGCCACCCGGCAAACAAGGCCGCGCTGAGTCAATTGAGGGTTTTGAAGGCGGCTCGGGCGGCCTCCAGGGTGCGGTCTATGACGGCGGTGTCGTGGGCGCTGCTTGTGAAGCAGGCTTCAAACTGCGAGGGAGCGAGGTACACGCCGCGTTCGAGCATGCCCCAGAAGAATCTGGCGTAGCGCTTGCTGTCGGATTTGGCAGCGTCGGAGTAGTCGCGCACGGGCCCATCATGGAAGAACAGGCAGCCCATGGATCCTGCTTGCGTCTGATATACGGGGATGCTCGCCTCGCGGGCGATCTCCGTGAGGCCGCGGCTGAGACGCGTAAGCGCGACCTCGATGGACTCAAACACGCCGGCCTGTTCGAGCACGTCGAGCGTGGCAAGACCCGCGGCTGTCGCGAGCGGATTGCCGGCGAGAGTGCCAGCCTGATAAACGGGACCCGTCGGAGACAGGCGATCCATGATATCCGCGCGGCCGCCGTATGCGCCCACGGGAAGCCCGCCGCCGATAACCTTGCCAAGCGTCGTTAAGTCCGGTCTCACGCCGTAACGCTGTTGTGCGCCGCCCATGGCGACGCGAAACCCGGTCATCACTTCGTCTAAAATGAGCAACGCGCCATGCCGCGCGGTGATCTCGCGGAGCCCTTCGAGATAGCCCTCTGCGGGCAATATGACGCCCGCGTTTCCGACGACCGGCTCGATGATCAGGCACGCGATGTTGTCGCCATGCCTGTCGAACAAGTTGCGGACCGCTTCCAGATCGTTGTAGGGCGCCGTCACCGTGCACTGCGCGTACGCGGCGGGGATGCCGGGACTGGTCGGCACGCCGAACGTGGCCAAACCGCTTCCGGCCTTGACCAGCAGGCCGTCAACGTGCCCGTGGTAGCAGCCCTCGATCTTGACCACAAGGTCGCGGCCCGTGTATCCGCGCGCGAGCCGCAGTGCGCTCATCGTGGCTTCCGTGCCGCTGTTGACGAGGCGGACCTTCTGGATCGAGGGGTAATGCTTAATGATCCGTTCCGCAAGGCGTGTTTCGGCCTCAGTTGGGATGCCGAAGCTCGACCCTTTCTCGAGGGCCTTGATAACGGCCTCGACGACGTGCGGGTGCGCATGACCGAGCACCAGCGGACCCCAGGACAGCACATAGTCGATGAGTTCATTTCCGTCAGCATCCGTTATCACGGCCCCGCGGCCCGACTTCACGAAGAACGGGTGTCCTCCGACTCCCTTAAACGCGCGCACGGGACTGTTCACGCCGCCCACGAGCACCTTGTTCGCTTCGTTCCAAAGCTTTGCCGATACATCTAATCTCATTCCCAATTCTCTCCAGATGCTGCCTACTTGCTGAGCCATTCCGCGGCCTGTTTTGCCCAATAGGTGAGAATAAGCTTCGCTCCGGCGCGACGGATACTTGTCAGGATTTCCATTACGACGCGCTTCTCGTCGATCCAACCCTTCTGGGCTGCGGCTTTGACCATGGCGAATTCGCCGGAGACGTTATATGCCGCGATGGGCACGTCAAAACGTTCCGAGGCGCGCGCGATAATGTCAAGATACGGCAAGGCCGGTTTGACCATGATGATGTCCGCGCCCTCTTCGATGTCGAGCGCGATCTCGCGCATCGCCTCCCGCGTATTGCACGGGTTCATCTGGTACGAGCAGCGGTCGCCGAACCGCGGGGGCGACTCCGCCGCGTCCCGGAACGGCCCGTAGAATCCCGACGCATACTTCGCGCTATATGCCATGATAGGGATATCCGTCATTCCTTCGGCGTCGAGCGCCTTGCGTATCGCTGCAACACGCCCGTCCATCATATCCGATGGGGCGATCATGTCCGCGCCTGCGCGTGCATGGGCCAAGGCCTCCTTCACCAACAACTCGAGCGTAGCGTCGTTGTCGACGTCCGGAATACCGTCACGATTCGTCGTGATGACGCCGCAATGCCCGTGGTCCGTATACTCACAGAGGCAGACGTCCGTGATCACGCATATGCCTGGGATGGCCTTCTTGATGCCCTCAATGGCGCGGCAGACGATAGCGGCATCCGAATAGGCCTCCGAGCCCAGCGTATCCTTTGCCGATGGAATCCCGAACAAGAGGATGGCCGGCACACCCGCATCCTGGATCGACTTTACTTCCTCGACCAGCGTATCTGGGGAGAACTGGAAGTTCCCCGGCATCGACTCGACTTCCTTCCTGATGCGAGAACCGGGACGCACGAACAGCGGCATGATCAGATCGTCCGCGGACAATGCCGTTTCCTGGACCATGCGGCGGAATACAGGATTCCGGCGCAACCTTCGCAACCGTGTTGTTGGAAAACCCATCTCATTCACCTCGCTATCGTGGGGCAGACCATTATGTGGTTTCTCTCAGTCCGAAGAAGCGCTTGACCAGGTGCAGAACCGTGTGCGGGTCGTGGTGGCCGATCTCATGCTTTATCTCGACCATGGACCGCTGGAGAATGTTCTTCACAATACGCTTGCTCAGCGCCGCGACCTCTTGGCGCTGCGTTTCGGTGAGATCCGGCAAGGCCTTCAGCGTTCGCTCAAGTTCGCGTTCGCGGATCGTGTTGAGTTCCTCCGTCATCGAGACGAACGTCGGCTCGGCAACCAGGGTGTCCTTCCACTGCATGAACTGGTTCACGCCGTGTTCGACCAGCTCCATGCTGCGGTCGATTTCCTTGCGTCTGAGTTCAAGATTCTCCGCGACCACGTGCTCGAGATCGTCTATGTTGTACAGGTACACGTTGTCGATTTCGGCGACGCTCGGATCAACATCCCGCGGAACCGCGATGTCTATCACAAACATGGGCTGCTGGCCGCGCAGTTTCAAGGCATGATGAAAGCTCGGAGGATGAAGGATGAACCTCGGCGCGGCCGTTGCGCTCATTACGATCTCTGCCCGATGCAGGTGGTTATTGAGTTCCTCGAAGGCGATAGCCTCTCCGTTGTACGGTTCCGCCAGCGCGCGGGCCCGCTCCGCATTACGGTTCACAATCAGCACCGACCTTACGCCCCGCGACACGAGGCTCTTTAAGGTCAACTCGGCCATCTCGCCCGATCCGATGACCATGACGGTTTTTCCGGACAGCGTCTGGAAGATCGACTCCGCAAGGTCGACGGCCACGGAGCTTACGGAGACTTTTCCTTCGCCGATGGTGGTCTGGGTGCGCACGTTCTTAGCCACCGTGAACGCTTTCTGGAACAGGGCATGGATCACTTTGTCGGCGGTCTGCTCGGCTTGGGCGGCAATGTATGCATCGTGGACCTGGCCGAGAATCTGGACCTCTCCAACGACCATGCTGTCGAGGCTTGAAGCCACGCGAAACAGGTGGCCTACGGCTTCCCGGTTCTCGTACTCGTACAGCGCGTCGCGGAACGCTTCTTCAGGAACGCAGTGGCTCTCACTGAGAAAGAAGCGGATTTCCTTCCGCAACTCATCCGGCTCCATCGTGTGGTGCGTGTAGATTTCAACCCGGTTGCAGGTGCTCAGGATCACGACGCCGGCGCCTCCCAGCCCCTTATGAAGACGCAGGAGTGCACTCGGAAGCTCCGCGTTTGAGAAGGCAAGCCTCTCGCGCAGCTCGAGCGGACTCGTGTGATGACTAAGCCCTACCACGACGAGGTTCATGTACCGGAGCTCCAGAAGAAGTGCCAGCGGAGATTCATGACCGAGAGCACCATGTACCCCAGGATCAACACCGTGAAACCGATAAACACCAGAGTGGCCAGTTTGGGCCCGCGCAGCCGCCCGATCCGGCGCAGATGAAACGTCGCCGCGTAAAACCCCGCCATGACGTAGGAGAGAATCACCTTCGGCGCCAGCCACCAGTAATGGCCCAGGAGCGCCCGATCGAACCAAGCCCATATCAGGCCAAGCGTGAGCGTCGCCACGAACAGCGGATAGCCGTATCCGACGAGCCTGAACAAAAGACGGTCCAACTCCTCGAGAGAAGGCAGCCTGTGGGCGAAAGCGGCGGCACGATGGTGTTTGAGGCGATGGGCCTGCGACAGGTACACGAAACTGGTCATGCTTGCCACGAAGAACAGGGCATATGCGAGCAGCGCCAGCCCCACATGGATGATCAATACAATTCCGCTCAGCTCTTTGGGCGCGGCATGGAGGTTCCGATGCGCGGTCGCCGTTGCGAAAAGAACGATGGCCGTGAGGGGCGGGAGATAGACGCTCAACAGCGGCCGCATCCCACACTGGCGCAGCACCGTTACCACCACCAAACCCGAGAGCACCGCGAACAGGCTCAGCGAGTCGGTCATGGTGGTGAGCGGCACGCGGCCCCACTGGGCCCATCTCACGACGAACGAAACGACGAGAAATGCCATGCCTGCAAACAGCAGACGTTCAGCCATTTCAAGCATAGCCGGCTTCTCGCTCCGGAGAAAACGAAGGGCCACGACAGTGGCTATCACGTAAAGCGCCGCTCCAACGTAAAACGTAATATCGGTCACTATTCCCATGTGCTACTACGTCCCCTTCTCCCCAATAACGCCGGGGAACAATATCCTAGTCTCGGCCAATCCGGTGAAACCCCACCTGTTGTTTCACTGTTAGCGTCCATGATTCTATGCCCTCGGATTCCGCGGCTCCAACAGACTCGGACGAGTCGGACACGTCTGACCTGTCCGACCTCCTATCGGCACGCCCGGGGAACGAATGCGCAGTACGGCTCTTCGGACAGATAGTCACCGGCCACTGCAAACGCGCGCGCGCGGCAGCCGCCGCACCAACGCCGGTACTCACATAGGCCGCAACGTCCTGTGTAGTTGCGGAAGTCGCGCATTTCACCGAACAGCGTCGAACTGTTCCAAATGGCGGCGAAATCATAGTTGTTCTCGCGGATATCGCCCGCCTTCTCCTCGAGAAAGCCGCATATCTGCACCCTGCCCACGTGACTGATAAAGGCGAAGCTAATCCCGCCCATGCAGCCCTTGCTCATGGCATCGAGTCCGTGCGTTTCCGGCGTGACCTCGCGGCCGGCTTCGGCTTCCCGCTGGCGAAGCACCCGGTAGTAGTGAGGCGCACAAGTTGGCTTGAATGGGATCGACACCGTTTGCCGCAATTCATAGATCCGGTTCAGGATGCGTTCATACTGCTCAGCGTCGAGCACCTCCTGCTGAATCTCCTTGCCGCGGCCAACGGGCACAAGAAGGAAAGGATGGAATGCGACGGCCCCGAGCGAAACCGCCAGTCTCAGGATGTCCTCGAGGGCGTCCATGTTCTGTCGCGTTACCGTCGTGTTGATCTGGAAGGCAAGACCGGCCTTGCGGGCCGCCTCGAGTCCCGCCATCGAAGCGTCAAATGCACCGGGCACACCACGGAATCGGTCGTGGCTCTCCGCATCAGGGCCGTCGATGCTGACGCTGATACGATCGACGCCCGCGTTCTTGATGGCGCGGGCGCGATCCTCCGTCAACATCGTTCCGCACGTCGCCATCACAGGTGTGAGGCCCGCCGCCTTGGTGTACGCGATGATATCCAACAGATCGTCGCGCAGCATCGGCTCACCGCCCGTCAGAATCATGATGGGCTTGAAATGGGCCGCGATGCTGTCGACGACGCGCTTCACTTCGTCCAGCGAAAGCTCGCCCGCATACGCTGCTTCGTGCGCGGAGGCCCGGCAATGCTTGCATCGAAGACTGCACGTTCGCGTGATCTCCCACGCGATAAGCCTCGGCGCAAAGGCGCCCTCTCTCGCGTGCGAAGTCTGATGCGGATGCGCCATTGTCTCACTCACAGAAATACCTCGGCGCGGTTTTCTTGAATTCGCGCAAACTGAACAGGACGGCATAATCTCGAAGGCCAGTCTCCGCGGCCACACGTTGGGCGGCGTCCCGGACTTCCTTTTCCGTCCGTCCGTGAATCATGGCGTACAAGTTGTATTCCCAGCCGGGCCGCGGCGGCCTCAGGTAACAATGGCTGACCTCCGGTTGCCGCGCCATCAGGCGTCCCGCGTTCTCCGCTTGATCCGCGGGGACTTTCCACACGCTCATCCCGTTCGCCCCGTACCCGATGGCCCGGTGATCGACCCGGGCGCCGAGCCGGCGGATCACGCCGCCGGCAATCCACGCGCGAGCGCGGTCGAGAGCCGTCTCTTCGCTCACGCCAGCCAGCCGGGCCAATTCCTCGAACGGACGTTCAGTCAGCGGCATCGGCTCGCTCATCACACGCACCAGTCGCTTTTCCTCCGCCGTGAGATGAGCGGCGGTTTCCTCGCGTGCAAGTTGTTCACGCGCCGTTTCATCATCGCGGCGTTCGCTAGTCGTTCCGTTCTTCGATGTCCTGAAAAAGACGTCTATCTTGAATGTGCGTTGCGCGGGGAGCGAAATAACGTGCAGGACGCCCGGCGCCGCGCGGATGAGATCGAGGATCGCGTCGATGCGCTCAGGCGACGATGCAATTAACGTGAACCAGATGTTGAACGCATGGTCGCGCAGGTAATTGTGGGTGACCTCCGGGAACGCATTGATGAACCTTGCAGCGTTTTCAATAGAGTCGGGCGCCGCCTGCGCCGCGCACAGCGTGCTCGTATGACCCAATCGTTTCAGATCGAACACGGGCCCGATCTCGCGGATGACACCCTCCCGCGTCAGGCGTCGGACGCGCTCCAGCACTTCGCTCTCCGTCAACTGGACTTGGCCGGCAAGCGCCGCGAACGGGCGCGAGTCTACCGGAAAGTCACGTTGCACGGCATCGAGGACTGCGCGGTCGGCATCGTCCAATGTCATTCGAGGCCAATCTCCTCGTCCGTGAGATAACAGGCGGGATCGGGCGCCCACAGATCGCCGGTGACCGCTTCCGCGCGGACCCGAAAGTTGCCGCCGCAAATGGACAGCCACTTGCATTTGGCGCAACGCCCGGTGACGTGCTGTTTCTTATTCTTGATCTTCATCAAGAGTTCATTTCCGGTGTCCATCCAGATGCCGCCGAATTCGCGATTCCGCACGTTCCCGAGCGAGAAATGCCGCCAGAATTGATCGGGGTGGACGGAACCGTCCCATGAAACGCAGGCGATGCCCACACCGGACGAGTTGCCCTCGTTGAAGCGAAGCAGTTCGAGGACCTCCGCGGCACGTTCAGGGTTTTCACGAAGTAATCGGAGGTAGACGTACACCCCGTCGGCATGATTGTCGACCGTCAGCACTTCCTTTTGCTCGCCGCGCCGGTGAAGTTCGGCCGTCCGATCAATAATCTCATCGACCGCGTCGCGCGTTTGCGCATGGTCCAGCGCCTCTTCAATCAGGGCGCTTCCTCTGCCCGAATACACGAGATGATAGAAGCACACCCGCGGGATGCCCTCTTCGCTGATGATGCGGAAGATCGCCGGGATCTCGCCGACGTTCCTGCGGTTGATCGTAAAGCGGAGTCCGACTTTCAGGCCGGCGTCTTGGCACGCGCGGATGCCGGAGATGGCCCGCGCGTAAGCCCCTGCGACTCCACGGAACCGATCGTTGACCTTTTCGGTGCCGTCGAGGCTCACGCCCACGTAGGAAAGGTTGAAATCCTTCAGCCGCGCCGCGACCTCCGGCGTGATCAATGTCCCGTTCGTGCTGATCACCGCGCGCAGGCCGCGCGAGGTGGCGTGCTGAATCAGCTCGAACAGGTCCTTGCGCATCATCGGTTCGCCGCCGCTGAACAGGATCACCGGCGACCCGAAGTCCGCGATCGAATCGATGAGCCGCTTGCCTTCTTCCGTCGACAACTCGCCTTCGTAGTACAGATTCTGCGATTGCGAGTAGCAGTGGACGCACTTCAGGTTGCAGCTTCGCGTGCAGTTCCACACGACCACCGGCTTCTTGTCTTCCGAGAATTGCAGCAAGTGGCTCGGCAGTTCCCGGGCCTTCCGGCCGTACCGGAGCAGGTCCGACGGCTCCACCGTGCCGCAATAAAGTTTGCTGATACCAATCATGAGTGTTTCCTTACTTCTTGAAGTGATCGCCTATGGCTTTCGCCAAGGCGGGAATGGTCGATTCATCCGCGGTCACAACAATCTGGATTCCGGCCTTGCGCAATGCGTCGGAGGTCACGGGGCCGATGCTCGCCGCTCGAATGAATGAGATAAGCGTGTCACGCCGGTCCTTGGGCAGGGCGTTGACGAAATTCGTCACCGTCGAAGAACTGCTGAAGGTGACCAGATCCACCTCGCCGCGCTCGAGCCGCTCGTAAAGGCCGTCAGGAAGCGTTGTCTCAGGCAGCGTGCGATAGGCCGTTACTTCGATCACGTTGGCGCCGCGTTTGCGCAACCCTTCGGCAAGTTCCGGGCGCGCGATCTCGGATCGCGGGAGGAAAAAGGTCTGGTCTTTGAACGTTTCAGTTTTGTCAAATGCATCGAGAAGCGCTTCGGCCACAAATTGTTCCGGAAGCAGATCGCAGCGAATCCCTCGCTCCCGCAATAGAGCGCCCGTGGCAGGCCCAATAGCGGCCACATACACTTCGGCCAACGAACGCACATCGAGATTCTCGAGGGCGAGGGCTTCCAGGAAGGACTCGACGCCGTTCACGCTGGTGAATACGATCCAATCCGCCTCGGCGACGGCAACCCGCACGGCCTTGCACATCTCAGGCGTGCCGCCAAGACTTTCGATACGAATGGCCGGCGCCGTTATAATTTCCGCGCCCAGCGCCTCAAGCATCTCCACAAGCTCCGAGGCCTGCGCCCTCGCCCGCGTGACGACGATCGTGCGACCGAACAGCGGCCGGGTCTCAAACCAGTTGAGGTGTGCCCTCAAGGAGACCACGTCGCCGACGACCAGCAGACCCGGAGGGACAACGCCCTCCTCTTCCGCAATGCGCGCGATGCTCTCCAATGTGCCCGTAACAGTCCGCTGGACGGGGCTTGTCCCGTTGGTGATGATCGCCGCGGGCGTTTGCGCGTCGCGCCCGCCCGCGATGAGACTCTCCGTGATACTCGAGACGTTGCGGATCCCCATCAGGAATACCAGCGTGCCTGACGAGGCCGCGATCTCTCGCCAATCGAGACTGCTCTCCATCTTCGTTGGGTCTTCGTGTCCCGTGATGATGCGTAACGAGGAACTCAGGTTCCGATGTGTGACGGGGATGCCGGCGTACGCCGGCACGGCCACGGCGGACGTGACTCCAGGCACGACCTCGAACGGCACGCCGTGCTCATTCAGGCACAGGGCCTCTTCGCCGCCACGGCCAAATACAAACGGATCGCCGCCTTTCAGCCGGCAGACGCGCAGCCCTTCCTGCGCCTTGCGGCACAACAAAAGGTTGATATCGTCCTGTTTCATCGCGTGGCAACCGGCCACCTTGCCGACGTAGACTTTTTCCGCGTCCGCGCGCGCATCGTCGAGCAACGAAGGATTGCACAGATTGTCATACACGATAACGTCCGCCTCGTGTATGCATCGCAAGCCTTTCACCGTGATGAGACCCGGGTCTCCCGGACCCGCGCCGACCAGCCATACGCGGCCAACTCCGGGGGCTGCGGAAACGCTCGCAGACTCTATGTTCGCATCAAAGGACATCTTTTTCCGCGTCCGCTTTGAGCGCCTCGAGGATCTCGGCGCCGCCATGTTCGAGCAAGAACGCCCCCAACGCATTGCCTATCTCTTCAGCCTCTTCCAGAGACCCTTCCTCGGCGCCGTAAACGGCGTGCGTTCCCTCCGGCGCCGCCACGAACCCGCGCAACGACAAGTGTCCTCCGTCCGTGCGCGCATACGCGCCTATGGGGACATGGCAGCCACCCTCGAGCCGGGCAAGCAACGCCCGTTCCGCTGTTACGCACACGCGCGTAGGAAGATGATCGAGCGCTTTGGCCACGGCACGCGCAGGCGCGTCGTCCGCGCGCGCCGTTATCGCCAATGCACCCTGTCCGGGGGCAGGCAGCCACACCGCCGGGTCCAGGATTTCCGTTACCATATAACACAGCCCTAACCGTTTAACGCCCGCGTGAGCAAGGATTATTCCACCTAAATCCCCGATATCGCTCAGCTTTCGCAAACGCGTATCGACGTTGCCCCTCAACTCGACGGCGCGCAAGTCGGGCCGCAATGCCAACAGTTGCGCGCGCCGGCGCAAACTGCCTGTGCCGACTCTCGTGCCGGCAGGCAACTCTGCGAGGGTCTTGCTCGTTTTTCCGATGAAAGAGTCGGAGGGATCCTCGCGCTCCGGGATTGCGGCCAGGGCCACGTTTTCCGTCAGTTCGATAGGTATGTCTTTGAGGCTGTGCACGGCAAGGTCCACGCGCGCCTCCGAGAGCGCACGATCCAGTTCCTTCGTGAAGATGCCTTTAACGCCCATATTCGCGAGCGGCATATCCTGGACCTGATCGCCCGTCGTGCTGATGATGACGATCTCCGTTGTGACGCCGGGACAGCATTCCGCTAACCGGGCCGCCACCCATTGCGTCTGCGTCAGGGCCAGCTTGCTGCCCCGCGTACCTATGCGTATCATTTGCGACAAAGTTCCGCGCCTCTCATTTTCGTGCTCGTGTTTGTATGTTTGTTGTACCGGCTTTAGCCGGCAGGGTCGTCAGCCGAACGGCCGCCTAAAGGCGGTACAACGAACATACTATCTCGTAATCGTACTCGTAATCGTGTTCGTAATCGCTCTCCTAACCCTTGTCGTGTTCCAAGTCTCCGGTTCCAAGCCAGGGCGAAGCGACCTTCCGAAGCAGAACACGCGCCTCGTCGGCCGTGCTCTGGGCCAGCGCTTCCAAGACCGGCGCATCGAGCAAAGCCTCTTCAGCTCGGTTGCGTTCGGCCGCGTCCGAGACCCTCGCCTTGATTTCTTGTCTCAACTCCTCCAACAACTCAATATAGGGCCCGTATTCGGGGCCGAACTTTGACTCAATCTCGAGCCTCAGCTTCTTGGCCAGCGCGGGAAACGCGCCCGTGGTGCTCACCGCGATCTCGAGTTGTCCGCGCCGGACCGACGCCGGCACGTAGAAATCGCATAGATCGGGAACGTCCACGACATTGAGCAGCACGCCCATTTGCCGGGCGGCCGCCGCTGCCGACTCGTTTACTGCGCGGTTGTTGGTCGCGGCGATGGCCAGTCGCGCGCCGCGCAAGTCGTCTGGCTGAAACTCCCGCCGGACGGCTTCAATCTCGCCCGACTGCGCGCGCATCTCAAGTTCCTCGCAGAGTTCCGGGCTCACCACCGTCACGCGCGCGCCGCACTCGATGAGCGACGCCACCTTGCGTCGCGCAACATTCCCGCCGCCTATCACGACGCAATGCGTTCCCTGAAGCTTCAAGCACAACGAATACAAGTGCATCCGACGCCCTCACCACGACGCTGGGTAGAGCCCAGCGCCCACGCGGCCCGGCCAATACACCAACCTTAAAGAACCTGCTGCCCAAGAGCAGACGTGTAGTTTATAAAGGAAATGGACACTGGTTCAACAGAAAGGCGTTTTGCACAATCCGCCCCTATCGGTTATCATACCGGTTGATGGAATCTGGTGAGGGTGCGCCTGGCGAAGCGAAAGGAATATCGATGGCAAAGATCCTTCTGGTTGACGATGACGTTGACCTCGCGGAACTCGTGAAGACGAAGCTGTCGGTCGAAGGCTATCAGACCTTTACGATCAATACCGGCGATGGCGCGTTCGAACTGGCGAAGCAGGTCAAGCCGGATATCGCTATCTTGGACATCATGCTCCCGGGCGTAACGGGTTATCAGATCTGCCGCAGAATCCGAAGAGATCCGGAACTGTATCGCGTTGCCGTGCTCATTCTGACGGCCCTCGGCGAGGAACCGGAGATCCTGCATGGGCTCGAGCAAGGCGCGGACGATTATCTTGTGAAGCCGTTCAAGCTTGATCGCCTCGTCGAAAAGCTTGCCAGCCTTCTGGAACTGCTCGAGTCCATGGAAAAACGCAACCCCGTGACAAACCTGCCCGGAACCGATGCCATAAAGCGGGAGATCAACCACCGGCTCGCCCGAGGAATGGCCATCGCCACCTGTTACATTGACGTGGTGGGATTTAAGCCGTATTGCGCCTCACGCGGTCAGGATGGCCAGACCAATGCACTCAAGTTCGTCTCACGGCTGATCACCTCCGTCACGCGGCAAGTCGGCGTATATGAGTCCTTCTTCGCTCACATGGGCGGCGAGCATTTCGTGGTCCTTCTCAACCTGGCCGATTACGGGCGGTTGTGCGGCACGCTGATGGAGACGTTCGATCAGACCGTGCAGCAGATTTACACGCCCGCCGAGGTCGCCCAAGGCTACATTGTGGCCAACGACAAGCGCAGCGGCGAAGTGCGTTGCCCTTTGATGGCCCTGTCGATCGGCGTGGCCCACACACAGCACAGGCAGTTCAAGAGCGCCAAGAAGATGTTCGAGGTGCTTGCGCAAGTCCGTCAAATGGCCCAGCCCACCAACAAGAGCGTCATGTTCGTCGACCGCCGGCGCACGGACCGGTAACGTGAATTCGGGTTTCGGGTTTCGGGTATCGGGGTTCGGGTCCCGTGTGTTGCAAGGCCCAGCGTCGAACTCACGGTATCCAACAAGCCGGATCTGGCCGACCTGCCTGAAACGCAAGACCCGAGACCCGGGACCCGAGACCCGAGACCCGACTTTCAAACTCCTTAGTCTTGTTCTTCTCTCGCTCCTCCCCCTCGCATGTTCCCCGGGCGTGACTGATGCCGAACTCGCACAGCGCGTCGTCGCGGCGCACCCAGCGTGGCAAAGCTATGAGGAAGACATCAAGGGCGAGCTTGGCGCGGGGCCCGTCGCGGAGTGGAGCGGATCGCTGAACCTCGTCCGGTATGACGCGGAGTCAATCAGTACCACGTTTCAAGTCGTGGGTCCCTGGGCGACGCGCACTGTTGCGGCGCCCATCTTGATGCGTGACCCGACGGGGCGCGTTCACCAAAATCGGGATGCCGCCAACGACGCTGGCGCGGTAACGTATGTCTTTGACCTCCCCCGTGAACTCACGTCCGACGTCCCGGCATGGCTCGAGTTTCGTTTTCCTCACGGCGAGAGGCGCGTGGTTCTCTCTAACAACGGCGCTTGGAGCGCCGCCGGCCAATGATACACTGGGAGGAACGAGCATGGAAGTTCGGATGGAACACCTGAGGCCGCGTGAGATCGAGGCGCGGATGGATCGATGTCCGGTGCTGTTCATGCCGCTCGGCACGATCGAATGGCACGGGCGTCACAATGTTGTGGGCCTCGATGCGGTGAAGGCGCATGAGTTGTGCGTTCGCGCGGCGCGCGAGGCCGGCGGAATTGTGGCGCCCCCGCTTTACGGCGGCATGGGCGGACTCGATGAGCCGCACACGTTCGTCATCGAGCCCGAAGACAGCCTCGTCTCAAACATAGTCCGGCCATGGCTCGAACAGGCTTGCCGCGAAGCCATCCGCCAAGGTTTCAAAGCGGTCATCATGCTCACCGGTCACTACGGCGCGTCGCAGCAGATGATCGTGCGCGGCGTTGCGGTGCGGATAACGAGGGAACTCAAGCGGCCCATCCTGGGGACACCGGAATACTTCCTCGCGCTTGACGAAAACTACTTCGGCGACCACGCCGCCTTCTTCGAGACCTCGCTGATGATGCACCTCTATCCCGAATCGGTCGATCTGGGTCAGCTCGGAGATGAGCCTCATCAGGGCGTCGGAGGTCGCGACCCGAAAAAGTATGCGAACCCGAAAGACGGCAAACGTCTCGCCGACGCGATCATCCGCCGTCTGGTCGATCTTGCCCGGCGCATGCCGAATTGGGATGCTGACACTATTCGACGATTTGCCAACGCCGAAGAGGCGCTTGTCGAGAGACAGCATGCACTCGCACGGGAGACGGGCTGCGTCTGGGCTGGCTGGCGCAATATCGATAAGGGCGTACTGTCCGCGTATCCCAAGCTTCTCACTACCGAACACTTCGAGGAAATCGCAGCCCTGACGCTGAAGCTCTAGCCTATATTTGCACGCTCCTAAACTGCGGCAGGTAATCCTTGTTTTTCCGGAGCATCTCGGCGACCATCTTTTTGATCTCGGCCAGCGACAGCACGGCCGCAGTCAATGGATCATAGCAGATGGACTGGTATGCCAGCCACGGGTCTCCGGTCAAGGCCGCCTCGACCGCCATTTCCTCCGATGCGATCACCACGTTGTTCAACGCCGCGCACTGGATCGGAAGCGGCCCCACGTGGATCGGGTTCAGGCCGCGCTTGTTCGCCAGAACGGGGACCTCCACGCAGGCATTCTGCGGCAGATTGGGCACCAGGCCCGTGTTCGGGACGTTGCCGTTGAACAGGAAGGGATCCCCGCCCATGTACGCGTTGATGATCGACGCAGCGTATTCGTGGCCACGCTCGAGCGACATCGGCGCACCCTCATCGAACCACTTCTTGACGTCCTTTCTCCACGCCTTCTCGCGGTTGAGATATCCCTTGAGAATGTAAGCATATTCGCCCGGGTTCCAGCCGGTGCCGTGCGTGCAGTATTTCTTGATGAGGTCGGGACGCTTCCGAAACCACCAGTTGTACTCCGAGTTGTGCCCGCTGGATTCGGTCACGTAATAGTCGAGCGCGAGGAACATCTCGTTCCGGACCAGTTCCTCTTTGTAGATCCTCGGGTTCGTCCTGACCGCCTTGCGGATCAGCGGATAAGCGTCTTTGCCGTTCTTCTTGAATTCAGTGAACCACGCCAGGTGATTTATCCCTGCGCACACGTATGTAATCTCGCTCATGGGCGTATTGATCCAATGAGCGAGCATTTCCGCCGTTCCCTGGACACTGTGGCAAAGGCCCGATATCTGGAGTTTCGATTTCCGCTGCATCGCCCGGCACAACATCGCCATCGGATTCGTGTAGTTCAACAGGATCGCGTTCGGGCAGTGCCGCTCCATGTCGCGCACGATATCGAGCATGACCGGAATCGTCCGGAGCGCGCGAAATATCCCACTGGGACCGCGCGTATCGCCTACGTTTGTATCGACGCCGTACTTCTTCGGGATCTCGATGTCGTGCCGCCATACTTGGACGTCGCCGCTGAGGATCGTGCACAGTACGGCATCGGCGCCCTTCAGGGCCTCCTTTCGATCCATCGTGGCCTCGACTCTGGCGGGATACTTGCCCCGCTCTACGATGATGTTGACGGCCTTCCGCGCGAAATCCAGCCGCTCCTTGCTGATATCCATCAAGGAGATTGTCGCGTCTTTCAGCAACGCGAACGTCAGAATGTCACGCACCAGCCCCCGTGTGAATCCGAGGCTTCCCGCTCCGATAAATGCTATCTTCGCCATAACCTTCTCCTTCCTGTTCCTCAATGCGGAACCGTCGTGCATTCACTGTACGACAGATCCGCGGTGCGGCGGGATTATCGTATGTGTCTCAGCCGCAGTCAAACCGACCGGGAAATCCTGATATGCCCTTGCCGTCAACCGAGTTTCTGCGGTATCCTTATCGAAAGAGGCATAGCGTGACTCCAAAACACTTCAATTATTGTAGGTCCGATTTCTTAATCGGACTGTTACGCTCGGTCCGATTAGGAAACCGGACCTACAATGATGCGATCCATTCTTCAATCGCGGGTTTCCACGGGCCAAGGGTCTTCGCCCTTCTCATGACGCTTGTCCTGTCTGGCACGGCCTGCATCGGACCCAAGGCCGTGTTCATCGCGATCCCGACCTCGGGCGAGGCCCCGCTGACCGTGCAGTTCACGGACCAGTCCGTGCAGGGCAAGCTGCCGATTGCCACTTGGGCCTGGGATTTCGGCGATCAACAGACGAGCGATCAGCAAAGCCCGGCGCATATCTACGACATTCCAGGAACCTATTCCGTCTCGCTCGAGGTCTCAAACAGACTCGGATCGAATATCAGCGTACGCCAGAACTACATTACCGTGCAGGAGGCCGGTGAGGGTGAAGGCGAGGGTGAGGGTGAAGGCGAGGGCGAGGGCGAGGGGGAAGCGGCCGTCCTTTCCGTGGGATCGGCGGAAGGCGCCATCGAGGACACAGTCGAGATTCCCGTGACATTGCAGACGAACGGCACACAGCCCGCGGTGGCGCTTCTCATGGTTGAATACAACAGCAATAACGTGGAATTCGTCGGCGCCGAGGCTGGTCCCGCGGCCCTGGCCGCGAATAAACGCGCAGATGCCTATGTGTCGCAGACCGGACTCGTGCGCTTTCTGGTCTGGGGCTTCGATACGCCGCCCCTCGGCGATGGCAAGCTTCTGGCGGCAACCTTCCGAATCCTCTCCGACAACGGGAGCGGCGGCGTCCCGCTGATCGCACAGAGCGCAAGCCTTGCCGATGAGTCCGGCCGGCGGATCACCGTCGAGCTCGTTAGCGGGCACATCCAAATCGGCGGATGATATGAAAGCTGGCACAAGGGGACCCGGTTGCAAAACGGCCTTGCCTGCGCTAAATTCATCTCACTGAGTATCAAACAGAGGCAGTGAACAAACAATGCAACACGAAGCCCTTAGAGTATTTGATCGTGTGCGCCTTGACAATGGCCGCCTGATCATGGGGTTCTCGGGCTGGATGGATGGCGGCGACGTTTCCACGGGCACCGTCGAATACCTGATCCGGAAACTCAGCGCCACTAAGTTCGCCGAGATCAATCCCTCCCCCTTCTATATCTACAGCTTCCCGGGTTCAATGGAAGTGGCTTCATTGTTCCGTCCCCATGTGAAGATCGAGGACGGCGTCGTTGCCGAGTGCGACGAGCCGGCCAGCACATTCTATTGCAGCCCTCCGCACAATGTGGTCCTCTTCACGGGAAGGGAACCCAACCTGCACTGGCGCGAGTTTGCAGAATGCCTGTTCTCGGTTGTATCCATGTGCAACGTTACGACGGCGTGCTTTGTCGGGAGTTTCGCGGGTCTGACGCCGCACACGCGCGAGCCGCGGCTTTTCAGCGCGGTGTCGGCCGAGACCCTGAGACCGCTCCTGAAGCATTACGACCTCAATCCGTCCGCCTATGAAGGCCCGGGCAGCTTCACAACCTTTCTCACAGCGCTGGCGCATGCTCGAGGACTCGAGCTCTTCAGTCTCGTTGCCGAGATCCCTGCCTATGTTGAGGGCAGGAATCCGAAATGCATAGAGACGGTGATGCGGAAAGTCGCCGCAATATTCGATCTGCCGGTAGACTTGAGCGATTTGCATGCGCTTAGTCGCGATTTCGAGAAGCGGATAAACGATCTCGTGAAAGAATCGCCGGAACTCGCCGAGCAGATCCATCGGATCGAGGAAGATCACGATCACGCTGTGGTAACCGCCAAGGACGACGAACTCAAGACCTGGCTCGAAAAACAGGGCATCCGCCTGGATTGACCGCCGACGAGTTCGTGCTCGTGCTCGTGCTCGTAATCGTAATCGAAGGATGCGACAGCGCGACTATAACTCGCGAGCCAAAACCAATTGAAAACAAAGCAAGACGGTTTCATGCACTCATATACTGGACATTCAGGCGATTACGATTACGATTACGAGCACGAGCACGAGCACGAGAAGCGTGAAGCAGCCGGAGTTCTTGGGATCACCCTGCAACGGCACGCGCGGCGGAGTACTCGCGCCAGCGCACGATAAGGCAGGTCCCGCCTAGGAAAAGGCCCGATATGATCAGGAGTCCGGCAAGGGCTTTTGGTCCCGCGATCAACAATTGCTGTTTTTGGAACTCGCCCAGTGCAGTGCGGATTACGACGTTTTCGCGTTCGGTGGCAAGTTTGGGCAGCAACGCCATCAGGTATTTCTCAACGGTAATGAAGTCGACCATGCCGGGGATGTACAAGGCGATACGCTGCCATCCGAAGGTGAACAGGATCCCAAAGATAATGGGGTGCTTGGTGGTGGCGCCCAGAAACATGGCAAACGCGCCGTAACCCAGTAATGCAAGCACGGCCACAGCGCAGTAATGCGCCATCAACTCGATCGTCTCAGGACTGAAGCTCAGATTGCCCACGGAGGTACAGGCAGCGAAGACCATCGCAATGGACACCACGAGGATCGTCGAGGAGATGCTCAAATAGGCCATGAAGCGCCCCAGCACGAGCGCGCTGCGCGGGAGCGGACGGGTCAGCAGGTATGGGATGGTCTGAAGCTCCACGTCTTCTCCAATAAGCATGCAGCCAAAGAAGAGCGCGAGCAGCGGCGCAATGGCCTTCAGGTAAAGCCACTCGACGAGACGCACGAAGATCAGATTGCCGTCCTCCGAGAAGGCGGCCTCTGAGAGAAATGCCAGCGCCAGGGGAATCACCAGCGGGCTCAATGAGAGCACGGCCGCGAGGACGATTCGGCGGCGGCGCAGCATCATGAGCGACGCGTGGGAAAACGTGCTGTTAAGATATCGCGTGTATGGGACAGGAGGCCGCAGGGAAGTCTCGCTCATCGGTTTTCCTTCATTCAGCGTCATTTCACAAGATAGTTGAACACAGATTGGAGATTGTCATCAGGACACGTGACGCTCGCCACTTCAATGCGTTCATCCAAGATCACGCGGTTAAGGGTCTTGTAGAACCCGTTGGGATCGCTGGTGCGAACGGTCACGCGTCCGTCGCTGAACTCGATGTTCAGGGTCGCCGGGTTATCGATGAAATATGCGGCCATACGGTGCGGTTCGCTGCACGCGATGGTCACGGCATGGGGATGCTCGTCAATCAGGTCGCGAATCTGATGCACGTCTCCTTCCGCGAGCACGCAGCCGTTGTGCAAGAGAACCACCGTGTTCGTCACCCGCTCGACCTCATAGAGGATATGAGTCGAGAAGATCACCGTTCGCCCTTCTTCGCCCAGTTTGCGGATCAGCGCGAAGAGCTCCTCGCGTCCCTCCGGGTCCAAGCCGGACATGGGCTCGTCCAGAAACAGGAGTTCCGGATCTGTGGCGAGGGCTTGTGCCACTTTGATGCGCTGCCGCATACCCTTGCTGTATTCGCTGACGACGTCGTCCATCCGGTGCGACATCTTGACTATCTCGCAAGCCTGTTCGGCCTTCTTGCGGGCCTCAGCCGGCATCATTCCCCAGAAACGATTCATCCAGTAGACAAATTCGTATCCGGTCATGTTCTCATAGAACTTGTCGGCCTCCGGGCAGTATCCGATGCGGCGAAGCACACCGAGATTGTTCCGTGGCGTTTGGCCCAGCACGCGCAGCCTGCCGCGGCTCGGCCCGTAAAGGCCCAACGCGAGCTTGATGAACGTCGTCTTGCCTGCGCCGTTCGGCCCCAGCAGGCCCGTCACGCCGCTTCCGATGCTCAAGGAGAGGTTGTTCACGGCGATGACCTCGCCGAACCACTTGGACAGGGTCTGCGCTTCGATCACAGGCGTCATGCGGCAATCTCCGAGCGGCGAACCTTCGAGCAGATAAGCCATAGGCAAACGGCGCACACTACACCGAAGTACGCCGCCGACCATTGCCACGAGAGTACGTAAGTCGGCCGTTTCACCTCGAAGAGGAGTTCACCGAGGCGGTTGATGGCAAGCGGAAATGCGACGATTGCATATCCCTGTTTGTGCAGCAATTCGGGGAGAACGCTCCCGATGGTCAGGTCGCCGAAAAGCACCATGAACACCGCTATCGAAGCGTATCGCTGACTGCTCGAGAGCGCCGAACACGCAAGCACGCCCAAAGCGCAAGGAACAACGAGCGCAAGCGAAAAGACCGTGATCGAAACAGGCAGCCAGTAAGTCTCGCGCAGTGTGTCGAGACTTGCGGCAAGCATGTTGTGTAGCAGCACGAGGAAGATCCCCGGGACGGCCGTGAAGCAGAGGCCAATGACGACCAGGGTCATGATCTTCCCCAAGGCATAATCCCGCCACGTTATCGGCTTCGAGAAGTAGACCTCCGTCAGGTTGTTCTTATGGTCGTCGCATATCATTCCCGCGCCCGCAAGGATCGTAGCGAGGAACACCATGAAGCTCTGCATCCGAAGGAAATCGAAGAAGGTCGAACCTTTGACGGTGAACATCTCGACCTGCCTGAGCACCTCGGTGATCGGATTGCGGGGGCTCGAATTGAGCGTGTCGAACGCCACAACCTGCAGGATGCGTATGCAGACGTGGACGTAACCGAGGATGATAAGGCCGACGAACATCCGCGTCCGAAACAGAACTCGGACCTCTTGTTTGATGATCACCCACCACCGGAAATGCGGCCGGATTTGTCCGTCGTACGTTCGGTAACTCTGTCTGTATATCGGCAATCCAAAGACTCCTTCGAAAGTAATGTTGAACCGGGGAATACAGAATTCAGAATTCAGAATTCAGAATACCGCTTCGTTCCGAGCGGCTCCCGTTCGTGACATTCTGAATTCTGAATTCTGAATTCTGTATTCCTAGGTGTTTATTGCCTTCATGAAGATTTCCTCGAGGCTCTGACGCACGGGCCGGAGTTGTCGGATCTGGGTGTTCTGGGCCTGCGCGACTTCGAAGAGCACCTGGACATCGCGGTCCGGCGGCTTCGTCACAAGCAGCTCGCCCGTCTGCTGGTCTTTATACGAGAATCCCAAACCCTCGATGGCCGCGACGAAGCCGGCCTTGTTGTCACGAACGCGCAGCTCGTAAAGCCCGTCTCGCGCCACCGTGAGCGAATTGATGCTGCCGTCCACCACGACACGGCCCTTCGAGATCATGATCACGCGGTCGCACACGTGCTCGACGTCGGGCAGCAAGTGCGTTGACAAAAGCACGGTGACCTTGCGTTTGCGCGCAAGTTCTCGGATCAGATCGAGCATTTCGACGCGCCCCTCCGGATCGAGACCGTTTGTCGGCTCATCCAGAAGAAGCAGCTTGGGATCGTGCACGAGGGCTTGCCCAAACTTAACGCGCTGGCACATGCCCGTCGAATAAGTCTCCATCTTGCGATAGCGGCTTTCACCGATGCCCACATAGTTCAAGACCTCATGCGCGCGCTCCATCGCGTCCACGCGCGTCATGCCAAACAGGCACCCGCAATACGTCAGAAACGACACCGCGCTGACCTTCGGGCTGACGACGTCACGCTCCGGCATGTACCCGAGCCGCTGCCGGACCTTGAGCGCAAACTCGGGCATGGGCATGTCGAACATCACGACCTTCCCCTGCGTCGGACGCACGAAGCCGAGGATCGCCTTGAGCAGGGTGCTCTTGCCGGCCCCGTTCGGCCCAAGCAAACCCACCGCGCCCCCGTCAACTTCAATCGATGCGCCGGATAGGGCCTTCAAATCGCCATATGAAACGTGAACATCCTGCAGTGAGATCTGTGCCATTCATTGTCTTTCTAAGAGCGTGTACGGAAAGCTCCTTGGCTGCGGGGTGGCATGGATAAGACGGCGTCGTATGAGCCCGTCTATTGGCCATAACAGCGCAAAGCGACGCCGTCTTATCCATGGCACCCAGTCCTTGGAAACCATCCCGGAACCTTTCCGTACACGCTCTAAAATGAGATTTCCCTCAAAGGGATTATCATCCTCCGCCGACCGGAATATCCAGTTCCGTCACCTGCCCATTGACGATCTTTGCGCCGCCGCTGTAAACGTGACGGACGTTGCCGCTGAAGACCTCGCCGAGATTCGCGTAAAGAATATCGAGCAGGTATTCGCCTTCAACGAGGTTGTCCATGCGGAAATAACCATCCCGATCGACGGTGGACATGCCTACGATATAGTTCGCTGAAGCGGCGCTGTCATCAAACCAGGTCGCCGGATTGGTAAAGTTGAGGGAAGAGAGATCCGTCGGGCCGCCCGGTACATGAAGCACCGCATACGCAATGGTTCCGACGGGCGGCACCGGGGTGCAAAGGCCCACCAGCGCCGTGTTCGTGGGCTCCCCGAAATTGTACGTGGTCGTAACGCCTTCCGCGATCTCCACTCGGGCGTGCAGCGGCGAGAAGAGACCGCTTGCTATGCCCCCGCTGAACGAGACCGCGGACGCCAGATAGGTGCCCGGCGACAATCGTTCGATGCGATAGAAGCCGTTGGCATCGGTCGTCGTCATCTCGCTGATGCCGTTGCCGACAACCGTTACGATGGCGCCGGCTTCCGTGCGGCCATTGAACGCCACATATCCCTCCAAGGCGCTCCCAGGTCTTAACACGATTTCGACGCCCGAGACTTTCTGGCTGTTGTTCACTTGCACAGGGCCGCTCTGAGCCTGCGCGTAGCCTTCCAACCGTGCCCTCAGGGAATAGATCCCGTCGGCAAGGTTTGAGAACTGGAACGCGCCGTCGGCGCCCACCTGAATGCCGCGCTGCTCACCCGCGAAACCCATCTCCGACAGCAAACCCATCTCTGAATCGTTCTGGGCGATCCACACCAGCGCCCCTTCGGGACTCTTCCCGGACAACACCGTAACGCGGCCTGAGATGCCTCCTCCGTTCTGGCGAACGTAAATGACTACGTCGTCGCGAGTCTGTCCGGCCTCGACGGCCACTTGCGTCCGCCCTGAAGTCAGCCCTGCGGAGCGCGCTTCAATCATATACGTACCCGCATCGACCTCCAAGGCGAAGTTGCCGGCAGCGTCGGTACTGCTGCCGGCGGTATTGCCGTCGGCCAGAAAACCTAGTCCTGTCCTTCCTCCCTCGCCGCCCGCAACGCGTATGGCACGGACTGAAGCGTACTGAGGCGGGCTGTCCGTCTCCTTCACGAGGACCCTGCCGCGGATGTATGCGCCCGCTTGGAGAACGATGCTGGTCGGCTCGTCCAACTTGACGTTCGTGACGTTCTGCTCTTGGTAGCCGGGTTTATTGGCGTGCAGAAGCAGGAAGCCCGACTGGACACGCTCGAACGCGAAATTCCCTTGCTTGTCCGAAGTGGTCTCGCTCTCCCCCACTCCAAAATCGTCGCCGCCAAGCGAGCCCAGTCCGAGGCGAACGCCCTCGATCGGGTTCCCTCCCGCATCCGTCACGACGCCATAAACGGCAAACTGGCCGCTCTCGACGGGCGTGAGGACGACTTCCACGTTTCGGATGTCATTGAACCCATCGGGAAATACCGGCTCGCCCATCGCCGCAAACTTGTAGCCTTTCTTCTGAGCCAGGATTTGATACTCGCCGATCGGCAGGTGCGGGACTTGGAAGCTGCCATCCTTTTGCGATTTCTGATTCCGAAACGCCTGCGGTGTGTCAAGGGGCGAGAAAAGCTTGGTGTAGGCGGGAATGCAGATCACCTCCGCGGCCTCGATGGGAGTGCGTTCCGTGTCCACGACCCGGCCGTAAACCGTCGTTCCCGGGCTGACGTAAATGTCGATCCGAGCAACCCTTTGGCTCGGCGTCAGGATAAACGGCGCCGTCAGTTGCGGCGCACGCTGATTGGCCGTGGCGTACAGGCGCCATTCCTTGTTGAGCGGCACCCCGAACAGCTCGTAGTAGCCCTCGCCGTCGGCGCGGTCGGACAGCGGCTGCGCCTGCTTGATCGATGCCTCCGCAACTTGTGAGAAGATGCTCGACGAGTTGCACAGGATCACATCCGTGCCCTTCAGCGCTTCCCCTTCTCGGGTGATCACGTAGCCCCAGACCTGTCCCGCGGCATCAACGGTGAAGTCGACGTTCTTGACCTCCTGACTCTCCGTCTTGATGGTGGCTTTCTTCGACGGGATCATGCCGGTAATGATATAGGCGGACCTCCTCAGCACGATCGTCACATCGAAATCGCCCGGACTAAGGCCCGATATCGTGTAGCGGCCATCTTTGTCCGTCTCTGCGTCTCCAGAGGAAGACTTGGGCGAGTTCGCGGTCACGACCACCCCGGGGGCGCCTCTGTGCGTCCCCGATTCAGTGACCCGGCCGGAGATGGACGCGCCCGTCGACATCGCGAAATCCATTCGGAGTTCTTCACTGCCTTCCTGGAACGCTCCCCTCTTGTCAATGATCTGAAGATATCCGGGAGCGTACACGCGGAAAGTATAGGTCCCCAGTTTGTTGACCCGCGCCACGTAACTTCCGTCATCGCGTGATTTGACTCGCGGCGAACTTAGCCTTGCTTCCTCCTGCAACGCTTGGAATCGTTTCTCGAGATCCTGGTTCCAGGGTTGCTTCTTCAGTTCCGTGATCTCGTCGATAATCCACAAAGGCTCACAAGCCACCCGCGCCTGCGGAATGGGTTTCCCCGTCTTCATGTCCGTGACCGCGCCGAAAACCTTGAACCGGCCCTGTGGCTCTTGCTCAACAGCTTCCGCCGCCTCAGGTCTATGACGACGGGACCGCGGACTAGAGGGAGATGGCGCATCATTGAAACCCTGATCCCAGGCTTGCCGCTCGGGTCTGTCCTCATATGAGATGGCTGATGCAGGGGGAGCCGCCGGTTTCCGGGGGGCAAAGAGAATCGCACATATGACGGCCGCAACGAGGACGGTAAGAAACACCAACAGTATCCGCGCAGAGTTCTGCGGACCGCGGTAATGAATGTGAGCTGAACCTCGCGGCCGGCGTATCCGTTCCATTGTCTGAGAACCGCCTTACCCTATATTACACCACCGGAGATTGGACCGTTACCGACGCCCACCCGTTTCATGCATTCCCGCTCGTCGTCCGTTCAACGCGCCGGCGTCCTGTCTCAAAAATGCCGAACGCTCGTTGTACAGGCTTGAGCCAGGGCTTCGGAGCCGAGCTCTATCCTAAAGGGTGTACAACGAACGCTTATCGTAAAGGTTTGTTGTACCGGCTTTAGCCGGGAGATGCAACAACAAAGCACCACCCTAGAGATGGCCGGTGCTATTTAACAATGATACCGTTTTCTCGCCAAACGAATTGACCGTAAGTATCGTAATGCTGGCTGGTAAAAAATCGTAGGAGATCTTCGACATCATGTCTTCAGGGATGCCTAGCCACCAGTGAACAATGCAAACCAGACTATTTGCGTGGGACACGATCACGATGTTTTTCGTATCCCTTGTTTGGATGCCTTGCATGCACTTGACAACTCGTCCGTTCAAGGCGCGCCAGCTCTCTGCACCGGGATACGGAACCCAGTCAATGGTGGGCGCTGTCATTGGCAGCAGCAGGCTTTGTGCTTCTTCCCTCGTCCTTCCCTTGGCTACTCCATTGTCTAATTCCCGCAAACCAGGCTCAGCTATAACTTGGAGGCGAAGGCGTTCCCCGATCTTTTGCGCGGTTTGTCTGGCGCGGAGCAGGTCGCTGCAGTACAGGGCCGCCTCACATCCACGTAACAGGGATTGAATTTCCTGACCCACACTGTCCGCTTGACCTTGTCCCAGCCGTGTCAATGGAAGGTCCGTCCAACCGCCGGTGATGTTTGCAGCGTGGTGCTCGGATTCTCCGTGTCTAACAAGGATCAATTGGTCTATCACTGCCGCTCCATTGGATATAAGGCCCACAGGCGCTTCCCCGTTTCTTACTCCGCCAACACTCGCGTGCTGCAGAAATGCCATCCGGCAATCTCTGGTGTCACCCAGACCAACGAGGCCGCTCGCGGGAGCAAAGCATCAAACTGTTATTTTCACAAAACGGCGGACAAGCTGTAAACGTATTATGGTGTACAAGGAACATTTTTCATTATTTCAAGGTGACCCGAAGGTTCATGAGGGAGCAATGGAGACAACTCCCTTTCTACAATGAACGAAATCCAGAATTGTGATCAATCACAAGGTGCGCGTCCGTCTGGTGGGTTTCATGATCAGATATTCCCGCGCGTGCCGCATCTCCTCCATAATAAGGAGTTTCTGAGTGCATTTCGTCTCGCACTGCCCGCATTCCTCGCACGCCTCCGCGCCGGCTTTGCCAAGCTGCTCGTACCGCTTTCGCGCGGTTTCCGTGAGGCCCCAGTAGCGGGCATCCTGGACACAGCCCATGACCTCCGGAATATTCACGCCCTGCGGGCACGGCATGCAGTAGCCGCAACCGGTGCAGAGCCGGCCCGCCCCGCGCGAAACTCTTTCCGTAAACGTCTCGATCGTCTTGATCTGCGATCTCGAGAACGGCCCTTTCTCCGCTGCCGAAATGGCGCCGTCTACATCCGACTTCTTCGCGATGCCGGAAATGAGCGTGTCCACGTGCGGGTTGCTCAGCACGTAGCGGAGCGCTAGTTCCGGCACGGACGAAGCGCCCACCCGGCGTGCGAGTTCCATCAGCACCGGGCTGGCCTCGGCGAGCTTGCCGCCGGACACCGGGTTCATGATGATCGTGCCGATGCCCCGCTCGTGGGCCGCCGCGATCACCGGCGCGTACGCCGTGTTCAGCATGTTGTACGTGAACAGGATCACCTCGCACCAATCCGCCTTATCGATATATCCCAGCAGGCTTTTCGGATCGTCATGCGTCGTAAAACCCGTGTGCAACACGAGCCCCTCATCCATGGCCTTTCGGATGCCGGCCAGCATCCCGCGTCTGGACACCACTTGCCTGTAATCCTCGCGACTGTTGACGCTCCAAACTTGGTAGAAGTCAAGATATTCGACCTCGAGACGTTTCATCTGCTCATCGATGCGACGCCGGACGCAGTCGGCTGAGCTGGTATCGGACGACGAAACGCGCATCGCCCATGGCGACCACTTCGTAGACAAAATCACCTTGTCGCGGTATCCGCCCTTAAGCGCCTTGGCAAGTTTCAGCTCCGAGTCGGCGTAACCCCGGCTCGTGTCGATGTACGTCATGCCGGAGTCAATCGCATGACGGATCAGCGCCACCGCTTCATCCATATCCTGCGGAAACCTCATACCGCCGATATTGACGGGGGGCACTTTCAATCCGCTGCGTCTGCCAAAATAGCGTTGGCGCATGGAAACCTTATCCACTCCTGGCCTACCCAAACACTTCTCGCATTCGGTCGCAGTAGTACCTGACGTTGTCCCATTTAGCGTCAGGCGCCAGTCGATGATCTGGACACGGGATAAAGCCGCCTAAGTCGACCAACGGGCGTAAGCGTTCAATTTCGGCGTCGATGGCCGCAAAGTCGCGCGCAAGGACGTTCTTGTTCATGCCGCCGACGCCGCGTAGATCCTTGCCGAACCGTTTGCGCCAAGGCGCGATACTGGCGTTCCAGGTCCCCACCTCGATCGGGAACATCGTATTGACGCCGTTGTTGAACCATGTCGGAAGAAGCGCGTCGATCAAGCCGTCGCAGTCGAGGCTGACGATGTTGATCCCGTAACTCTCGGCAAGGTCGGTGATGCGCTGGTAATGCGGCCCGACCTTTTCGTCGAAAACGGCGGGGTTGATCAGCGGCCCGTTCTTGAAACAGATGTCTTCCCAGAAGTGGGCGAAATCAAACTTGGCGCCGGAGTCGAGGGCCATTTTTGTGCACCGGTAACAAAGGTCGCCGTAGGTGTTGATGATCTCGTCAAACAATGCCTCGTCCTCGGCGTAGAGATACGTCGCGCCGAGCATGCCCAAAATGTTGCGGACGCGGCCGAACAGGCTGCCGCAGTGAAGACCTAACGGATAATCGCGTTTGTCGTTCCGGAGGTACTCGAGGCCGCCTTCGTCAAACGGGACCATTTCCTCGCCAACCCGGACCTTCGCCTTTAGTACGCGATCCGTGGAGAATTGCAGCTTCGGGAGGTAGTGTTCCTCCCAGGACTTCCGGTCCTTCAACAAATGATCGATCTCCGGCGGGATCCCGCTTGTCCCGGCCTTCTCGAGGACCACGACCCCCTCGCCGTTGACGACCTTCTTTGAACCGTCCGGCAACTCCTCGATCTCTTTCCGCTCGAAGGCCGGCTCAAGATGCGTGTTGCAGTGCATCACGGTGTAATAGTTAAAATCGAAGCCCAGGCGTCGGCTCAGCTCAACGTCCGTCGGATTCCCGTCGCCCCATTCCTTAGCCTCCTCATTCGTAATGTGGCCCTCCGCTGCCCACTTTTTCAGCGTGTCCGTCCAGTACCCGAAATGCACCACGGGCATCCGGTCATACGGTTGATAATCGAGCACAGCCATCGCCCGTTCTCTGTCGTTCATCACCTTCCCCTCTTATCCAAGCTTCTTTGCAAAGATTTGATGCTCCAGTGGTATGTAGCCTGACGACAAGTATAGTTTCTTTGCCATTTCATTCGCCATGTTCGTTTCGATTCTCATTTCATTGACCTGCCTGGCAATCAGGTCGGACTCGATGTGCGCTACCAAGGCTTTGCCTATGCCTTGACTGCGGTAGCCAGAGCGTACATAGATCTCGGTAAGCTCCGCCGCGGGCCTCTCATAACAAATGGAGTGGTAGACCTGCGCGCAAGCGAAGCCGACTGCCAGTTCGTCTTTGATCGCGATGCAAACAAGCTCGCGGCTGCCTGTTTGCCCAAATCGCCTCCGCACATCTTCGGCCGTGGTGACAGTCGCATTGAATTCATCATTGAGCGCTGCGAGCGCTGCCGCATCGTCCGAAGTTGCTATTCGAATATTCAACATTTCCTCAGCCCACATCGCGCTGAAACGTGCTACAAAATCGAAAGGTCATTCCAACCACGTCTCGAAGACGGCCTCGATGTTTTCCTTGGGATCGCGGACGCCCCATTCACATTGCGCGATCACTCCTCCGGAACCATCGTCGAGCGCCCGGCGGACTCGGCGGACGGCGGCCCGAACCTCGTCGACCGTCCCAAAGGGCAAGATGTCCTGGCGCGAAATCTCGCCCCAGAATGTGACCTGGCCCTTGAATCGACGGCCGATCTCCTCGATGTCCATGCAGAACAACTGGCTGTTGACTGCATCCATCCCGATCTCGATCAGGTCCGGATAGATGTCCATAATGTATCCGTCGCTGTGAAAGAAGATGTACTTGCCATGTTCATGCAGAAGGTCGCAGTAGTCCTTGTACATGGGTTTGAAGACCGCGCGCCAGAGCTCCGGCGAAATCAGAAGGCTGTTCTGCGTCCCCCAGTCATCCATAAAGCTGACCGAATCCACGCGCGTCTTGGCCCACATCTCGATGTCCCGCAGATTGAACTCATGGATCAGCTTCAGCAGGTGTTTGAAGGCCTCCGGCTGCGTCATCAGGTCCACGAACAGGTTCTCAGTACCGCGCAGAAACTGCAACCGTTCAAATGGCCGCACGTGCGTGCCGACCTTCACAAACCTGTCTGACCGCGCGCAGCTTGCATCGACGCCGCTCAGGTCCGCATCGTCGAGCAATTCCCACGGGGGCGACCATCCGTCAAGACAGCCCCAATCCGCCAGAGGCGGGTTCTTCACCTCGCCCACTACGCCGATCTCTGCAACGCTCCACTCGCAGCCCCACTCATCGACGTAGGTCCCAACCTCGGCCGTTGTTCCCCGCTGCCGTGTCGAGGCGCCATACCGCCCATCCGCGCCGCCGAAGTCCGATGGAAACCGCTCGCACACGGCGTCGAGCTCGGCCTTGCGCAGCATCGACACACCCGGCAGAGACCACAACTCCCGCGGCGTCCGATCCGGATGATCAAATTCGAGTGCGCGTATCACACGTTCCCGTGGCGTCATTTCCGAATTGCTCCTGGTTCCCGCAGCCTGATTAAAACGGATTCGTAGCGTAAACGGCAAGTGTTGTGCGATGCAAATCGCTCCACAAGGAGACGCCTTGCAACGGCGCATTCACAAATACCAATCGAGGTCCCAACTAAAGAACAGTTCTCCCCGTGTGCCCTCTTGTCGCGTCGAGGAAATCGCGCTCCCGCGCGTGTTATATTTGGGTTCCAACACTAACCATGGAGCAGCGAATGACGGTCTCTTGCTCTTTCATGGATTTGATCTTCGTCATGAACCAGCATATCGCCGATTCCAATGACGCTGAACAGCTTGAGAGGGGGTATTCCGATCCTTTCAAGACTCAGAACGTGTCAGCTCGCGGCGGCGCACACGGTCATTCATGACGATAACGAAGTGGCTTGATGCACTTGCATCGATTTCTGCCCAGTGTTTCTGAAGCAGGGCAAGGCGTTTCCACTGGTTCTTTGCCCGAAGACGCAATAGCACAACGCCCCGTGTATTCAGGCGTTCGCGGAAAACGAGGTATCCGAAGTCCCGGTCGCGTGTCAGGAGAATTCGTTCTGAGGCATCGGCAATTGCGTGAAGCTCGGAATCAGGGAGTCCGGCAAGATCCTCGGCGGCCCAGCAGACGTCATGACCCATTTCGCGCAACCAACGAACGGTTGCACCTTCGATGTTCTCATCCGCCAACAGCTTCATCCGGACGCCGCGCTGGGAAATAGGACATCCTCTGACGCCAACGCGGCTGCGCCAAAGGCCAATGCCGCGCGGATATGCTCAGGCCTCAGTCTCGGATGCGCCTCCAACAGATCGGCCTCCGTCGCGCCGTCTGACAGGTCCTCGAGAATCTGCTCGACGGTCAGACGCGTTCCTTTGATGACCGGCTTGCCGAGCATAACGTCGGGCCGCTGTTCGATGTACTCGCGCCAATCCATTCTCTTTACCTCTTCTCGACAAGAGGATACCAAGATACGATTGAAACGGCAACCCACTGACCTACACCCATTGACCTACAGGAACCACGTCCGCGCCATTAACGCGCAAGGGCGTCGTAACCGTACGAATTCAGACTCGGCAGGTCCGAGTGTCCTATGAGGGCAATGTCGATACAGCGCGCAGCCTCGCGGCCTTCGCGAATGGCCCACACAACGAGCGACTGCCCTCGGCGCGCGTCACCCGCCGCAAATGTGTTTTCCCGGCTGGTCTCGTAATTCAGGCCCGTCTTGACATTGCCTCGCTCATCGAGCTCAAGCTCGAGATCTTTGACGACGGTATCCTGCTCCAAATGTACGAAGCCGAGCGCCAACAACACAAGGTCGGCATCAAGCGCAAAATCACTGCCCGGGATCTCCTGCATCTTACGCCGGCCGGTCGCAGGATCTGAGATCCATTCCACGCGCACACAGCGAAGCTGCTTCACCCGCCGCGGCGGGCCGTTCTCGCCGACGAACTCCTTCGTAAGTATGCTCCATTCGCGCAGGCCGCCTTCCTCGTGACTCGACGACGTTCGCAGGAGAAACGGCCACTGCGGCCACGGCATCGTCTCGTCGCGATCGAGAGGCGGACGAGGAAGGATCTCGATCGAGTGAACGGCTCTGGCCCCTTGGCGGATGCTCGTGCCGACGCAGTCGGATCCGGTATCTCCGCCGCCAATGACGAGCACGTTCTTGTCCTTGGCGGAGATCTCGACATCGGCGACCTCCTTGTTCAAGAGTCTTTTGGTCTGTTGCGTCAGGAATTGCACCGCCGGATAGATGCCTTCAAGGTCCGCGCCTGGGATATCGAGCAGACGCGGTTTGGTCGACCCCGTGGTCAATAGAATCGCGTCAAACTCCTCGAGTGCGCTCGTCGGGACATCTTTCCCGATCCAGGAATTGCACCTGAACACAACGCCTTCGGCCTTCAACTGATCGATCCGGCGATGGACCATTGACTTCGACAACTTGAAAGCCGGAATGCCGTACATAAGCAAACCGCCCGGCTCGTCCTCCCTTTCAAACACGGTCACTGTATGACCCGCCCTAGCGAGTTGCTGAGCCGCGGCCAGCCCGGCGGGCCCCGATCCTACAATGGCGACGGCTTTCCCCGTGCGGACACTTGCGGGTTCGGGACGAATCCACCCTTCCCGCCAGCCGCGGTCGGCAATCTCGCGTTCGAGGTATTCGATCGTGACGGGCGGCTCGTTGATGCCCAGTACGCACGCCGCTTCGCACAGCGCCGGGCACAAACGGCCCGTGAACTCCGGGAAGTTGTTCGTCGATTGAAGGATCGCCAGCGCCTCTTTCCAGTTTCCGTTCTTGACGGCCTCGTTGAAGTCCGGGACCTGATTGCCCAGCGGACACCCTGCGTGGCAGAACGGAATGCCGCAGTTCATGCAGCGATACGCCTGTTCGCGAACCTTGTCTTCCGGCAGCGACGAAGTGAACTCATCGAAATGTTTCACGCGCTCGCCCACGGCCTGATTAGCCGGCAGTTCGCGCTTGAATGCCATGAACCCTTTTTCTTTACGGGACCACATGAGCCATCTCCTGAACGGCGCTGGCTTGCTGCTGTTCCCGCAAAACGCGCGCGTAGTCTTGCGGCATTACGCGCACGAACTTCTCTCGGGAGACCCGCCACGTGTCCAGAATGCGCCTCGACACGGCGCTTTCCGTGTATCTGTAGTGGTTCTCGAGCATCATTCGCAACTCCGGGACGCTCTCTTGATGCAACGGTTTCAGATCCACCATGCCTAGGTTGCAGCGGCTCGCGAAAGCGCCGTTTTCGTCATAGACGAATGCGATGCCCCCGCTCATCCCGGCTGCGAAATTCCGGCCCGTCCGGCCCAGCACCGCCACCCGGCCGCCCGTCATGTACTCGCAGCCGTGGTCGCCCACGCCTTCGACGACGGCCCACGCGCCGCTGTTCCGAACGCAGAACCGTTCGCCTGCCAGACCTCGGAAGTACGCCTCGCCCGACGTCGCGCCGTACAATACGACGTTACCGACGATGATGTTCTGCTCCGGAACGATCATGGAGTCGCGCGGCGGCCTCACGATGATCTTGCCGCCCGACAAGCCTTTGCCGAGATAGTCGTTCGCTTCGCCCTCGATGCAGAAGGTAACGCCCTTGATCGCAAACGCGCCGAAGCTCTGTCCCGCGCATCCCTTGCAGTCGATCCAGACGGTGTCCTCCGGCAGGCTGCCCGTGTACATGCCAAGTCTGTGCCGCCGCGTCAATTCGCTCGATAGCATCGTGCCCACGGTGCGATTCGTGTTTCTGATCGCGATCTCGAACCGCACGGGCGCCTGGTACTCGAGCGTCGGCTGCGCTCTCCTCATGATCTCATGATCAAGGGCCTTCTCGAGCCCGCGGTCCTGTTTCTTACTGCAGTAAAGCGTCTCGCCCTTCCACGGCTTCGGAACGTAAAGGATCTTTGAGAAGTCCAGCTTTTTCGCCTTCCAATGCTCGGGCAGCGGGTCGAACTCGAGCATGTCCGCACGGCCTATCATCTCGTTCACCGTCCTGAAACCGAGTTCCGCCATGATCTCGCGCAGTTCTTCGGCAATAAACATGAGCATGTTGACGACATACTCGGGCTTCCCGTGGAACTTCTTGCGCAGTTCGGGGTCTTGCGTGGCAATGCCGCACGGGCAGGTGTTCAGATGGCACTTCCGCATCATCGTGCACCCCAACGTCACCAGCGCGGACGTGGCGAAGCCGAACTCGTCCGCGCCCAGCAGCGCGCCGATGGCAACGTCGCGGCCCGTCTTCAGTTGACCGTCCACCTGGACCCGGATTCGGCTGCGAAGGTTGTTCTCAACGAGCACTTGATGCGTTTCGGGCAAGCCCAACTCCCAGGGCAACCCTGAATACTTGATGGCGGTCAGCGGGGACGCGCCCGTCCCGCCGTCATGGCCGCTGATGAGCACGAGGTCGGCCTTCCCTTTTGATACGCCCGCGGCGACGGTTCCGACGCCCACCTCGGACACCAACTTCACCGAGACGTTCGCGTGAACGTTGGCATTCTTGAGGTCATGGATAAGTTGGGCGAGGTCTTCTATTGAATAGATGTCATGATGCGGCGGCGGCGAGATCAGCTCGACGCCCGGTGTCGAGTAGCGAACCTTCGCGATCTCCGCGAACACCTTGTGGCCCGGCAATTGGCCGCCTTCGCCGGGCTTGGCGCCCTGGGCCATCTTGATCTGAAGTTCGTCGGCGTTCACGAGGTATTCGTTCGTGACGCCGAACCGCCCCGAGGCCACCTGCTTGATCGCGCTTCGCCGGAGATCTCCGTTCACGTCGCGCTCGAACCGCAATGGGTCCTCGCCGCCTTCACCGGTGTTGCTGCGTCCGCCGATCCGGTTCATGGCGATGGCCAGCGTCTCGTGCGCCTCCTTGCTGATCGACCCGAAGGACATGGCGCCCGTGCAGAACCGTTTTACGATCTCCGCGGCAGGCTCGACCTCCTCAAGCGGAACCGGCTTGCCCTTCTTGAATTTCAACAGACCGCGCAGGGTTGCCAGCGTGCGGCTCCGATCATTGACAATCGTCGAGTATTCCTTGAACAACCGCCGGCTGCCGGTCCGCGTCGCATGCTGTAGCTTCGCCACGGTGTCGGGATTGTACTGATGAAACTCGCCGCGATGCCGCCACCTGTACTGCCCCCCGGGATCGAGCTGCGACCGATGGCGCATCTGATCGGAGAATGCCATTGAATGACGCATCAGCGTTTCACGTCCAACGTCACAGATGTCAATGCCGCCGACGCGCGATACGGTGCCCGCGAAGCAGCGGTCGATCAACTCATGTCCTAGACCGATTGCTTCAAAGATCTGTGCGCTTCGATAGCTCTGCAGCGTCGAGATCCCGATCTTCGACATTACCTTGAGTAAGCCCTTCTCGATGGCTTTGATGTAGTTCTTGATGGCCTTGGCCGGACTCTCGACGCTGAGCGCGCCTTTCAAGATCAAGTCATGGATGGTCTCGAACGCGAGGTAGGGGTTCACGGCGCCCGCACCGTAACCCGCCAGCAGCGCAAAGTGCATCACCTCGCGCGGCTCGCCCGATTCGATCACCAGGCCGCATTGCGTCCGCGTCTGTTCGCGCACGAGATGATGGTGGACCGCCCCGCATGCCAGCAGGCTTGGGACGGGCGCTTTCTCCGCATCCACACCGCGGTCCGAAAGGATAAGGATGGTCGCGCCGTCTGCGATCGCCGCCGATGCTTCCGAACATATGCGATTTAAGGCGCGGCCCAAGCCCTCCGGGCCTTCCTCCGCGTTGAACAGCGTCGATATCGCCGCCGGCTTGAGGCCGGGTCTGTCAATCTCTTTTAGATACCTGAGCTGCCCGTCAGTAATGATCGGCGAAAGCAAGCGGAGTTGCTCGCAATGGCTCGGTGTTTCGTCGAGCAGGTTCCGTTCACGGCCGATGGTTGTCTCCATCGACATGACAATCTCCTCGCGAATCGAGTCAATCGGCGGATTGGTGACCTGCGCGAAGAGCTGCTTGAAATAGTTGAAAAGGAGATGCGGCCGCGTCGAAAGCACCGCCAGCGGCGCATCATTTCCCATCGAACCCACCGCCTCTTTGCCGGTTTCGGCCATGGGCAGCATCACGATCTCGAGGTCTTCTTGTGTATAGCCGAAGACCTGTTGCCGCTCGACTAACGTCGCCCTCTCTCTGATCCGTTCGCCCGGCGCACAGTCCATGGGCATTGTGACGCGGCGTCGATCCAGCCACCTACGGTACGGCCGCAGATCGGCGCATGAGTCCTTGATCTCGTCGTCCCCGACGATGCGCCCTTCCGCCGTATCGATCAGGAACATGCGGCCGGGTTCAAGCCGCCCCTTCTTCACGATCTTCTCCTGCGGGATGTCCAGCACGCCCACTTCCGACGCCATCACGACGAAATCATCGTCCGTGACCCAATAACGCGAGGGACGCAGGCCGTTGCGATCCAGCACGGCGCCGATGCGGACGCCGTCCGTAAACGCAATCGACGCCGGCCCGTCCCACGGCTCCATCAGGCAGGCGTGATACTCGTAGAAGGCCTTCTTGTCATCCGGCATGCTCTCATGCGCGCGCCAAGGCTCGGGGATCATCATCATTACCGCGTGCGCGATGGATCGCCCGCCCCGGACCAGCATCTCGAGCGCGTTGTCAAAGGCCGCGGAATCGCTCGCCCCCTCGGTCAGGATAGGCAGAAGCTTCTTGATTTCGTGCCCGAACAGCGTGCTGGCGAGGTGCTTCTCTCGTGAACCCATCATGTTGATATTCCCGCGCAACGTGTTGATCTCCCCGTTATGCGCAAGAAAACGGAACGGATGCGCCAGCGGCCACGCGGGAAGCGTGTTTGTGCTGTAACGCTGATGCACGAGTGCAAGGCAACTCTCGAACTTCTCCTCCGATAGATCCGGGTAGTACCGGTCCATCTGGTGCGCCAGCATCAAGCCCTTGTACACGATCGTCCGCGCCGACAGACTCGAGATGTAGAACTGCGCTTTCGACGCCATGTCTGACCGGCGGACCGCATTCTCGACCAAGCGGCGGACCACATACAGCTTCCGTTCAAACCCGTCCGTGTCGAGCCCCCCCTCGCGCCCAAGAAACGCCTGCATGATCACAGGCTCGTTCTCGCGGGCAAGCCAGCCGATAGCCGACGAGTCCCTCGGCACCTCGCGCCAGCCGAGAAACGCCTGGCCTTCATCCCGCGCCGCCTTCTCCAGCAGCTTCATGCAGACCCGTCGGTCGCTCGTCTTTGGCGGCAGGAAAACCATCCCCACCGCATAGGTTCCCGGGGCAGGCAAGCTGAAGCCTAGTCTTTCCGACTCTTCGGCAAGGAAACGGTGCGGAAGCTGCACCAGCATCCCGGCGCCGTCTCCGGTCTCCGGATCGCACCCGCAAGCGCCTCGGTGCACCAGGTCCTCGAGCACCTGAATGCCCTGCCGGATGATCGTATGGCTGATGCGCCCATTGATGTTTGCGACAAAACCGACGCCACAGGCATCATGCTCAAATCTAGGGTCATATAGACCATCTTGAGAAATACCATGTATCTGCGACTTCGCTGCACTCTTGTCCTTGAGAAGCATATATCCTGCTCTTGCCCGGCATCGAAATACACCTTACCTACACTGCCCGTCGGCAATCGTTTGGGAACAGTGATCTTCATATTCATAACACGCCGGGGCCGCCAAATATTCGATTGCCGTTTTCGATCTCAGCACCCATACCATCCTGAAGTGCGCAGGCTCATACACCGCATTGCGCCCTGATGAACAACGGCGTCCATCCCGTCCACAACAGCCGCCGCACCATTCGCCGCCTTGCATTGTTCTCAAGGCAACGTCATTTCTGCTGGACATCGGGACCGCAAAGGCGGTATATGATCCAGAGTAAGCGGATGTCATTCAACCCGGCAGGTCCGAGATGATTTCGGACCTAGATGAAGGATAGGGAGCGGCATGGGCACCGATGGCGGTTCAACGAGGAATTTGCCTTTTTCTCGACGTTGTTTCGTTTGCGGTGAGGACAACCCCGCAGGGCTGAAAGTGCGGTTCTATACTGAAAACGGCCTCGTGAAGACCCGTTGGCGTGCACAGCCGCACCATTGCGGCTATCAGAACGTCGTGCATGGCGGCGTGACCGCGGCGGTCTTGGATGAGTGCATGGGATGGGCCGCCGCGCGGGCGATCGGACGAATGTGCGTAACGGGCGAAATCACCGTACGCTATCTCCTGCGTGTGCCGGGAGACCGCGAACTTATTGTGGCCGCCGAGACCGTCAAAGCATCCCGGCTGTTGGCCTACGTCAAAGCCACTCTGACCGACGGAGAGGGGACGCTCTACGCCCGGGCCGACGGGCGGTTTCTGCCTATTTCTGCCAAGGAGACCCTGGACGTGGATGACGCGCTGGTATATCGGGGCGGCGAGGAGCGCATATTTGACGCGTTGCGCGCCGCACAGAAGGGGTCCTCTTGACGAAATTGTATCGTAATGCTGTGAAAGATGATTTGCGAGCCGTCGCGGTGCTTCAGGATCTGACGCCAGCGGAGTTGGCGGGCGGTGGCCCGAAGTTCCTCTCCCATGTCCAGCCAACGCCAGATCATGATGCTCGGTCTTACCGTAACCTATCCGCCTCACCCTGTTCGGCGTGGGGGATGTTGCGCTTGGACCTTGAACCCAGAGATCATGTCACGGCGGACTTGCGGTTTGTTCGGGAACATGCTATGCTTACCATCGTGTGATAGAAGTGGAATGGCCATTTACGATTGCACGCGTTGGACATAGCGTCCGGGGCAAAACAGGGGTTCGGCCCACTTAGAATGAATCCCACGGAGAGACAAAGAGCATGGCAACAGGTGTGGTAAAGTGGTTTAACGATGACAAGGGATATGGGTTTATTACGCCCGATGACGGAGGCGATGATCTGTTTGTGCATCACTCCAACATCCAGATGAGCGGCTTCAAGAGCCTAAAGGATGGACAACGGGTGCAATACGAACCGGCCAAAGGCAAGAAGGGTATGGAAGCGACGAAGGTGATGCTCGTCTAAGACGGCGCGCGTTCGAACCGCCGCAACAGCCCCAGCAAAGTCTGGGGCTTTTCAATTTGCGATTGCAGATTGACGATTGTAGATTGCAACAGAGATAGACGAACGCATACAGGTTCTCACGTCAGGTCGTGGAATTAATCATCTGCAATCGTCAATCTGCAATCGTCAATCAAAGGTGGGCCTGTGGGGATCTCAATCGAGGCGGAACGGCTCATTGGGGTCGTTGAACGGACGCTTCTCCTTGATTGATGCGCTGAGCCGGCCTCGTTGAGATCCCCACAGGGATGGTCGCCGGCTCGATGTGTGTTGCGCGTGGCAAAACCGCACTATGCGCGAACGCCTGACGGCGCGTTCTGGGGGGGCGCGCCGCCGCGCCGAAGGTTGCGTGGGCAAGAACGCGGCCCTCGACGTCCGGTAGGGAACAGTGGCTCCGGATACTCATCCAAGGACCATCCGTCCGTACCGGAAGATAAGCATCGAGACAGCTAAGATCAACATGTATTGCTTTCCGGACGCGAACTCGAGAAGAGCGTTCCCTCCCCAAGACCATAAGCGTCGACTTCAGGCCCCCGAGGCCCTTTCATCGATACTACAAGCGGATGCCCGCTTCCGTTACAGTCGGGTTTCGAGACTTGGGCGCGGAACCCAAAGCGGGATCAATTGTGGCAGATTCAGTTGTACGAGGCCGACGACCCATACGTCCGCACAGGGAAATCCGAATTCATTCGTGGGGTTGAGATGGGGGTGGAGATGCCGGGAGGGGGCGCCCGGCATCTCCGGTGAGGTGCGTCACTCTAACGTGCGTTAGAGATCCGCAGAGGATTAGACATCCTCTCTTCGGGGGAAGATCATAACCAAGCCATTCAGAACATACGGGCCAAGCGAGCAAGCGCGAGCGCGGCAACAACAGCGCCGATGCTCACGCCCCCTACGATAACATACCGCGGAAACCGTCGGCTCGCCGTGCTTGCCTTGGCCGGATCCATGGCTTGGGTTGGTTTTGTTTCAACTGTTCGCGCGTCATCACCACCCGCCCGGGGTACTTCTATCCGCGCTTCGGGCTGATCGCGTGACGCCAGCGATGAACCCTCTATATTCGAACCAGTCGGCCTCGACGCGCCTCCCGACCCGTCAGCTTTCTCCTCTGGTCCTTCTTCTGTCCCGGAATCTGCTTGTTCCGTCCCTTGACCGTCTATCCGGCCGCGAACCCGGTCACGTTCCGCCAAGGCACGGGCCAATTGAGCGCGAGCCCTGTCGGCGTCCGCAGTTGGCGCCCTGGGTTTCGCTCTCGGCGTCTCAACCGGCCCCACAGGGTTGTCGGCCGTTTGCAGTACATTGACTGCTGTCGGCGTCGACGTCTCGTTCGACGAGGCATCATCCGGTGTTGTCGGCTTTGTCGGCTCCGCCGGCTCGGGCGTCTCACCGGGATTATACGGCAACACCTCACTCGAAATCACGGTCCCGTCAAGGGAGGACAGGGTCTGCCGTTTGATGCCCAAATTCCATTCGTTGCCCGGCGCCTCGGTCACGCGCTCCATGACGATCTTGGCCACTTCTCCGGTAGTGCACGTGGTCTGGTTCATGCCCATCATTACCACGATGTACTCTCCCGGGGCGCTGATGTTCGCCATCACGCGCTTGTCCGCGCTTGCCGCCGCACTCCCAGCGCCGGCCGACACCGGACGAAGGACCTCTGGATTGTAAGTCAAGCGAAAATCCAGAGCGGAAATGCCCGTCCCGACGTTGCCTCCCAACATGACCGGAATGGTCACTTGGTTTCCTTCAACTTTAGGACTGGAAATCTGCAAAGTCCCCGTTGCGTATGTTCCCACGCTTACAGTCAGGGCCAATGCAAAAGCCCAGATGCGGATCATCGAGAATCCCCGCAGAAGACCTCATCGAGGCCCTCAATTGAATACTCTACAGTACGTACCGGATGAACGCAATGGCAATGTCCAACGTTGACCACTCCAAGGGCGCATATCATAAGAAACTGATATTAAATGATTTAGGTATCAAGGCGATGACTCGGCTGTGGAATCCACAATAACGCGTACCGGAGGCCCCTCCGGACACGGCGCGCCAGATTTGTAATATGCATTACACATACGGCGTTTGCGGTGATATGAATCAAGTTTTTCCCGACGATGGCCTCATCCGACAAGCCAACGCGTGCCTTACCCGCGCGTTCCTCTAGGAGTCTGATCGTGGCAAAAAGTTTGCTCACACGACTCAATTCCACTCCCGTTCAGACAAGCGTCCGTCGTGTGGCCGAACACAGTCAACCCACGCGGACGCTTGTGCGAGAAACCCATTGCATTCCACCCCTGAGCCCACCTCAGCCGCGTTTTATCTCATTTCGCCGCTAGTATATACTGTGAACCGCTGTTTTCAAACTCGGAGCGTCAGGAGTGCAGTTCTATCCAGATTCACTGGGAGAGAAGATTGTTTGTGGCGAGCGCGCCTCGCTGCACGATAGCGCGTGAGGAGACAGAATGAGGAACCAAGCTTCGACACGACGTGTGATCAATGCGGTGGCGCCGATCCGCATCTGCGACCTTGGCGGTTGGACGGACACGTGGTTTGCCGAGGAGGGCGCCGTTCTTAATTTTGGCGTGTACCCGTACGCGGAGGTGCAGATCTACGTAAGCCAGCGGGCGCGGGAGCAAGGCGCCGAATCCGGACGCATCACCATTCACGCGGAGAACTTCGGAGATCGTTACCACATCGACCCGGGGCCTGCCATTGAATACGACCGTCATCCCCTGCTTGAAGCGTCGATCGACATCATGGAGTTGCCGCAGAACCTTACGTTCGAGATCAACTTATACTCTTCGGTCCCCGCGGGTTGCTCGACGGGCACCTCAGCCGCCGTGACGGTGGCGCTGCTTGGCGCCCTCGACCTCCTGACGCCGGGTCAACGAACGCCGCACGAGATCGCCGCACTGGCACACCGCGTCGAGACCGAAAAACTGAAACTCCAATGCGGCATTCAAGATCAACTCTGCTCCGCATACGGCGGCATTTGCTTCATTGAAATGTTTCGTTATCCGTTCGCCAGCGTATCGCAGCTAGCCATCCCGAACGACGTCTGGTGGGAGCTCGAGCGCCGGCTCCTTCTGGTGTTCCTCGGCAACGCCCATTCTTCGAGCGACACCCACCGCCAAGTGATCGACCGCCTCGACCGTAAAGACGCCGACAAGTCGGCGCTCGAACCATTGCGCCGGGCCGCACGCCAGGGAAAGGAAGCCATCTACAACGGAGATCTCAAAGCTTTTGGCCGCTGCATGATCGAGAACACCGACGCACAGGCCGGGCTTCACCCCGGCCTGGTGTCCGATGCCGCCCGAGAGGTTATCGGGCTCGCGCGTTCGCACGGTGCACTGGGGTGGAAGGTAAACGGCGCGGGCGGCTCGGGCGGCTCGCTCACGATCCTCTGTCCGCCGGAGAGCCAGCGGAAACGCGCATTTATCAACGCGCTACCCTCGGTGGACCCCAAGTTCCAGGTCATTCCAACGTATCTTTCCCGCATGGGACTTAGGCGCTGGGAGGTCATCGAGTAAAACCCCGCGCCCTTTCCCTCCGGCTCGATGCGGTCACCAGAGATAACCATTTGCTTGACAACGCCGATAAACGGACCTAATGTGGGCATTGTCCCGTTGCAGTCGTCTTGAACGTGCCTGGGGATCGGCCTTATGCGCGTTAGCAGTTTGTCGGACTTTGTACATCCCAGTCCGCCTCTTTGAATCTGCCGAGCCGTTTTTTGGTTCGGCTCGCGGCAGCAGAGCCT
>Ga0315274_10000307_pt1 | contig 76391 bp, 89 predicted proteins | sample YL17G02_20_MG_FD_203700 | JGI IMG/M metagenome (GOLD analysis project Ga0315274, IMG submission 203700) | Sediment microbial communities from Yellowstone Lake, YNP, Wyoming, USA - YL17G02_20 | ecosystem: Environmental > Aquatic > Freshwater > Lake > Sediment | place: USA: Wyoming | collected... | reverse complement strand
TTAGGGGGCACACTAATTGATAAATCTCTTCGATAATCTAGATTACTAAGAAGAATGTACCCCCTAAATTGATTAATAGGCAAAAGTGCTATCATCAACTAGATTTTGTACTTAATTCAAAATACTCGCCCCTCCTTTACCAAATCATAAAACAAAAATTTTTAGGGTATTAATAAATTGTGGTGATAAAAAATATAAAAATTAAATTAAAAAATATAAAAATTTCTCTTTAGTTTATAAGACAATCCTTTTCTGATTACTCTTTTTTACTCTTTCAAGTCACTTATTCCAAGCATTAAGAATAACAAGCCAATCATAATCACAAACCAGAATACTCCTCCTTTAAGAAATTCCCAGCTTGCATGCCAGAAGTTTAAGGATTTGCCTGCTACTGTCCATCCGTATACTGAGGAATAATATCCTATAAGAATCATTCCTATTATCAATATCAATCCAAGTAAAATTTCAGCCCATTTATTCATTGTAATATTAAGAAAAATAGAGTATTTATAAAGATTTCTGTGATTTGGTAGATAGATTTTAGCAAGCTGTTTTTATAGGATAATTTGCTTTATGATTTTTGGTGGTATGATGTTTTTACCTATGACTTCAAATATAAGGGAGGTACCCCTACTAAGAGAAGTATCTCTTAGAAACTCTCTCCTAACTTCTCCACGATAACTCTCTTTGGATTTTACCAATAACTTCAAATTCATTTGAAGTCTTCGACGCATTTAAAAATAAGCTTTTCTTATGGTGGTTATGAAAGATAATGAGGACAATAAGATGACAGAAGACAAATTCATATTAATGGGATTGAATGATGAAAGGGCCGGAAATATAGCTGAAGTATTGAAAAATCCAACTTGTAAAAAAATACTTGATTTTTTAGGAGAGGTAAAAGAAGCAAGTGAAAAAGATATTTCTAGTGGTTTGGGAATTCCGATTAATACTGCTGAATATAACTTAGAAAAATTAGTTAAGTCTGGGCTTGTAGAAAAAGCAAAGAATTTTTTTTGGAGTACTAAAGGTAAGAAAATTCTTATGTATAAATTAGCAAGAAAACATATTATCATTTCTCCTTCAAAACAGCCGAGTGTTCACGCATTAAAAGCTATACTTCCTGTAATAATTATTGTTATGGCTGCACTTGCGATAATTTTATTTGTTTTTCCTCAACTGGAGAAAGGCAGTGTATTGCCTGTTCTAATTGAAAAAAATATATCTGAAGAAAGTTCATTAAATCATTTTGCAAATTATAATGAACTAAAAGACTTTTTAAAGGAAAATTATGGAGAGGATTATAGTGTTAAAGCGTTTGGCGAAGTTGGCAGAGAGGCAGCTCCGATGACTACTGCGCAAGCTGAAAGTGCTGGAAGTGCAGATACAAGCGCATCTGAATTCTCAACAACAAACATACAAGTAGAAGGAGTAGACGAAGCAGATATTGTTAAGAATGATGGAAAGTATATATATGCTGTTTCTGGAAATAAAGTAGCTATTGTTAATGCGTATCCTGCTGAAAACATGAAAATTTTGTCAGAAATTGATGTGAACAAAAGTGTAAGCGAGATTTTTGTTAATGAAGATAAGCTGATTGTGTTTGCATCTGATAATGAATATATACCTTATAGAGAAGGTTGTGCTGTAGGAGAAAGCGGATATAGCAGAGCGTGCGGAGGTTATTCTAAACAGAAAAGTTTAGTTTATATTTATGATGTTTCAGACAGAGAAAATCCAGAATTGAAAAACACAATAGAAACAGATGGAAACTATGTTGATTCAAGAATGATTAAAGAGCATGTATATGTTATATCTACAAAATACATTAACATAGACGAGCCAGAGCCTCCTGTTTTTATAACAAATGGAGTAGAAACAAAAGTTAAAGCAGAGGAAGTTTATTATTGGCCTTATCCTGATAACAACTATGTTTTCACTTCAATAACTGCAATAAACTTGGAAGATGGAGAGACAAACAGCAAAGTTTATTTAACAGGCTACACAGGAACAATTTATGTTTCTCAGGACAATATTTATCTCACACAGCAAAAATGGATGAGTTACGAAGAAAAAACAAAAAGAATGATAGAAGAGGTTTATCTTCCTTTGCTGCCAGATGAATACAGCGAGCAGATAAATGATCTGATGGATTCAAGCGAGTACACTTATTCAAAGATGGATAAAATTAAAAAACTTGTAGAAGAGTATTTAAAAACACTAGAAGGAGAAGAATTTTCTGATTTCAGTGAAGAGTTAGGGAAAAAACTTGCGGACTTTGAAGTTAAAATTGAAAAAGAACAAGAAAAAACAATTATCCATAAAATTAATGTAAATAAAGACAAAATAGAATATAAAGGGCAAGGAGAAGCGCCTGGGCATATCTTAAATCAGTTTTCAATGGATGAATATCAAGGAAATTTCAGGATTGCTGCAACAACGGGGAACTGGAGAGAGACAAGCTTAAACCATCTTTACATTTTAGATAAAGATTTGAAAATCATAGGTAAAGTCGAGGATTTGGCTAAAGGAGAAAGAATTTATTCTGTGAGATTCTTAGGAGCGAGAGCATATGTTGTTACATTCAAGCAAATTGACCCTCTTTTTGTAATTGATGTTGAAAATCCTAAAAAGCCAGAGGTTTTAGGGTATCTAAAAATAACAGGAGTTTCTGATTACTTGCATTTTTATGATGAAAATCATATTATTGGAATAGGAAAAGAAGCAACAGAACAAGGAAGATTTTTAGGATTGAAAATTTCATTATTTGATGTTTCAGATGTTGAAAATCCAATTGAAAAAGCGAAAATTGAAATAGGAGATAGAGGAACAGACAGTTTGGCTTTGCAAGAGCATAAAGCATTTTTATTTGACAAGCAAAAGAATTTGCTTGTTATACCAATAAGTCTTGCTGAAATTAAAGATAAAACCGAAAATATGCCCCCAACTACTTATGGTGAAAGAGTTTGGGAAGGAGCTTATGTTTTGAATATTAACACAGAAGAAATAAGCGTGAGAGGAAAAATAACTCATGTTGAAGAATACAAGCCAAGATATGGACCAGCAGAAGATGAGCCTATTGGAGCTACAAGAGAAGCAAACGATAAATATTATGTTTGGACAAAAATTAGTGAGAATAAATGGCAAATAGTAAATACAAATAATTCTCAATCTTATTACTATTACAAATGGGAATGGACAGATGAAACAATTGACGCACAGGAAGGCGGAGTAAACTACAAGCAGTATATGTATGATTGGAAATTTCAAATAAAGAGAAGTTTGTACATGGATAATGTTCTTTATACAATTTCTCAGGCGAAAATAAAGGCGAATAATTTAGAAACCATTGATGAAATATCAAAAGTAAGTTTGCCTTATGAAGGATATGATTATCCTACTTGGGGATTGGCTTAAATTTAAAAAATAAATAAGTTTATAAACTTTCTTTTTTTAAATAATTCATAAATTTTTTAAAATTGGTTCAGAGTGGTTCCGAAGAAAGTATTTTTTACGAAAGGTGTTGGAAGGCATAAAGAAAAATTAGCTTCTTTTGAATTAGCTTTAAGAGATGCAGGTATAGAAAAATATAATTTAGTTTCTGTTTCTTCTATTTTTCCGCCTAATTGCAAAGTTATACCAAAAGAAAAAGGTTTGCAAGAATTAAAGCCTGGAGAAATTGTGCATTGTGTTATGGCAAGAAACGAAACAGACGAAAATAATCGGCTGATTGTAGCTTCTATTGGAAATGCTGTTCCTGCTGACATGAATGTTTATGGTTATTTATCAGAGCATCATTCATTTGGCGAGACAGACGAGAAAGCTGGCGATTATTCAGAAGACCTTGCTGCTTCAATGTTAGCTACAACTTTAGGCGTAGAGTTTGACCCTGAAAAAAGCTGGGATGAAAGAGAGCAGATTTACAAATTATCTGGAAAAATTGTCAGGACAAGAAACACAACACAATCTGCGCAAGGAAAAGCAGGCATATGGACAACTGTTATAGCAGCTGCGGTGTTTGTTGAAAATGAAGCTCTTGTTTTAGGCAATTCACATACAACACAAGCGCCTCTTCCGCAAACACCAAACAGGCTTTCTAGCTGATACTTTTGTCTTCCGAAAAAAATAAATACTCTTACTCTTTATATTTTTATGGCTGAAAAGATTATTTCTGAACTAAAAGAAGAAAAAATGAGTTTAATAGATGTTTTGAAGCTTGTTTCTCCTGGAACTATTTTAAGGACAGCAATAGATGATATTTTGAGGGCAGGAATGGGGGCTTTAATTGTTGTCAATTCTGATAAGCTTGAGGGTATAAAATCTGGAGGATTTAATGTTAGTTCTTCGCTTACACACCAAAAAATTGTTGAGCTATCTAAAATGGATGGAGCCATTATACTTTCTGATGACTTTAAAAAAATAATGCATGCAAATGTTTTGCTTGTTCCGGAGATTTCAATAAAAACAGATGAAACCGGGACAAGGCACCAGGCAGCTGAAAGAACAGCAAAGCAGGCTGAAACTTTAGTTATAGCAATTTCTGAGAGAAGGAGAAAAATAACTGTTTATCACGGCAACATAAAATACATTCTTCAGAATACAAATGAACTCTTGAGCAGAGCTGTTGAAACCCTGCAAATTCTAGAGAAACAGAGAGAAATTTTAAATGAATTGCTTTCAAATTTAAATGTCTTGGAAATTTCAGGATTAGTTGTGGTGAGTGATGTTTGCTCTGTTTTGCAAAGAATGGAAATGATAATGAGAACTGCAAAAATGATGGACAGATACTTAATTGAGCTGGGAAAAGAAGGCGGGATTATTAAAATGAGGCTAAGAGAGTTGTTGAGAAATATTGACCGAGAAAAAGAATTAATTTTAAGAGATTATGGTGTTGAAAAGAAAAACGAAGAAGCTTTGATAGAGTTTGCTTTTGATGACTTGTTAGAGATGGAAAACATATCAAGTATTTTATTTTCTGCATCTCTTGAGACGAAGGTCCAGGCAAGAGGCTATAGAATACTCAACAAGATTGATTTAAAAAAAGAGGTATTCACGAAGATAATAGAAAATTTTGAAAATCTTGATGGCATTTTAAATTCTGATGCTATTTTGCTAAATGAGGTTTTAGGAGAAGACTCAGAGAGTTTCCAAAAAGACCTTTCTTCCCTAAAAGAGCAGATAATGATGGCGAAGAAGATTTGATAAAAAGGCAAAAATATTTAAGTTAGGGCAAACTCTATAAGATATGGGCATCGAAGAATTTGTTGAAAGCCTTGAAAAAGAACAATCCAATCAATCCAATAAGAGAGCAGAATCGGATAAAATACAAGGTTATCAAACATTGTTGCAAATTCTTCAAAAACAAGATTATAATAAAGATTCTATTAAAAATTCTCTAGATACTGACAGAGCCAAAACTTTAGGTCTTTTATTTTGGGCAACAAAAAATGGGAAAATTGAGCTTAAAAACGATTTAGGAAGAAAAATTTGGAGAAATGTTTTAGATTATGCTGAAAAAAATATGTCAAAAGAAGATTTCTTTCAAATAAAAGCAGGATTGTATGTTATTGAAAAAGGAAATAAATTTATTTTTGTAAATTCCTTAGCAGAAGGTGTAGGAATGCTTCTTATGGGAATGTCAGCCGGGATAATTTCTTGGTATTGGGTAGCTAATAAAATTAGAGAGAAATTTGTTAATAGTTATTTTAAGAGAGAAGTGTTTTTAGGACAATATCAAAAATAAATTAAAAATATAACTTTTTAAACTCCTTTTCTTTTTAAAAAGCGACAATTAACGCATTAACCAAAACCTTTAAAAAGACAGAAAAAGTATAATACATTAATGGAAGAGCTATTAAAAAATGCAGATGAATTTTTAGATTCTGGAAATGACAATATAAAAAAACAGAGATTTAATGCTGCGGTTTCTGATTTTTTTAAGGCTATTGTAGTTTTATGCGATTATTTAATTTATAGAGAGATAAAAATTATCCCTAAGAACCATAACGAGAGATTTTCTTTTTTGTTGACTTACTTTAAAGATATTTATACTGAAGTTTCTGAATTTTTTAAGCTTTATACAAAATCCTATAATCTTCGCTTAAAAGAAGAAGATGCAGTTAAACTTAAAGATTATGCAAATGAACTCAAAAATTTTATCTTCAATAAGAAATAAACTGAAAATATATCTAAAAGACAGAGAAATTTTAGATATTGTTGTATTTGGCTCTGCTGTAAAAGGAAAAGCTAATCCTAAAGATATAGATATTGCGATAATAACAAAGAAGCAATTAAAAATAGATGCAGAAGGATTTCATGCAAGCCTTTTAACTCCAGAGGATTTTTTTGTGAATCCTCCTTCAATTGTTCATACATTATTAAGGGAGGGATATAGCTTAAAAAATGAAAAACCTTTTTCTGAAATTTATAAATTTTCAAATAAAGCACTATTCAAATATGAGCTTACAAATTTAAGCCCTTCAAAGAAAGTTAAAATTGTGAATATTTTAAGAGGAAAAAAAGGTGAAAACGGATTGGTTAAAGAGAATTTTGGTGAATGGCTTGCAAATCAAGTATTCATTGTTCCTGTAGACAGCGAGCATATTTTTTATCAAATTTTTATAAACTTCGGAGTTAAGTTTAATAAATTTTACGTATTAATACATTAATCAAAAAATGGGAAAAAATAATAAAAAAGATAATACATTAATTAAAAGGAAAAATCTAATTTTAGAGCTCAAAAAAGAAGGCATAAAAAGAGTAAATTTAAAGGCAGCAATCTTTCTCGAGCAATATTTTAAAAAATCTTTAGGCGTGATGGCTAAATTGTTGAAAGAAGAAATGCTCATTCAAGGAAGAAAAACCTTGAAAAAAGAAGATATAGAAAAAATCTTGGAGAAAATGAAAACTAATGAAGAAGATTTTGAAATCTGAATAGATATAACTTTTTAAACTCGCTTTCTTTAAAATTTTTATGCTAACTTCACAACAGCTTAAGGAAATACGCGAGCATCTTGAAAAAGCTCAGGCTCCACTTTTCTTTTTTGATAATGATGTTGATGGCTTAGCATCTTTTTTATTACTTAGAAGAGCTATTGACAGAGGCAAAGGAGTTGCTATAAGAAGTTTTCCTGACTTAAATGTAAGTTATGCAAGAAAGTTGCATGAATTAAAGCCAGATTATGTTTTTATTTTAGATAAGCCATCTGTTTCTTCTGGATTTTTAGAAGAAGTTAGAAATTTAAGTCTGCCTTTGGTTTGGATAGATCATCATAATGTTCCAAAGCCAGAGAATAAAGAAATTTTTTATTATAATCCTTATCACAATGATGGGACGAACGAGCCTGTTTCTTATTTATGTTACAAAATAAGTGAAAGAAAAGAGGATTTGTGGATAGCGATGGCTGGATGCATAGGAGATGGAACTTTCCCTGATTTTTCTTCTGAGTTTGAAGAAAAATATCCTGAATTATGGGGAAATGTAAAAACCGCCTTTGAAGCTCTTTACACAACTGAAATTGGAAAAATAACAAGAATTTTGGGATTTGCTTTAAAAGACAGAATAAGCAAGGTTGTTGCTATGTTAAAATTTTTGTCTTCTGTAAAAAGCCCGTATGAGATTTTAGATGAAGATAAAGCTAAAGCAATTTTACAAAGATTTAAACAAATAAACTCCAAATATTCTAAGCTTGTAGAAAAAGCCAAAAAATTTTCAAAAGGAAAAATTTTATTTTTCCAGTATGGCGGGGAGCTTTCAATAAGCGCAGATATTGCAAACGAGCTTATTTTCCTTTATCCAGATAAGCTTATTGTGGTAGCTTATATAAAAGGAAGCAAGGCAAATGTTTCTTTAAGATGGGAAAAAGATGTCAGGGAGACAACACTTAAGGCAATTGAAGGATTAGAAGGCGCGACAGGAGGAGGGCATGAGCATGCAACAGGAGCGCAAGTTCAAGTAGAAGATTTGCCTAAGCTTAAAGAGAATTTGATGAAATTGGTTTAGGGCTTTATAGACAATTTAATGAAGCTGATATAATGTTTAAAGAGAATTTAATGAAGCTGATGTGGTGTTTTATAGAGTAAACCTCTAAAATTAACTTTAGGATCGCTTTTTTTCGCGTAAACAAAATTTAAAATATATCAATAAACAATAAAAATTAATTATTAGTGTAACTATAGATGCTGTTTGATTAGTTTATGTTTGATTGATAATTTGATTTTATACTGCGTGTCAATCTGACTTAAAACGAACATTCTGCTTTGCAGAGAGAGTTTCTCGCAAGCTCACTCGCCAGCCAATCCTGTTCGTTTGACTGGCTCGCCTGTTCTTTAAACTTGCTTGACTTCGCAAGATAATTATTTTCTTGATTTAATTAATTACTTAGGTTATAATGAACAGAGCGAACTATATTTCTCTTAGCAAGTTGATTTCTTTATTAAATGTTTAGCTAGACATCTGAGTTTATAATACAACAATCTTTATTAATTCCCTTTTCTTTTGATTTTTATGGAAAAAAGGAGTGTAATCATTTTGATAGTAGTTTTAATTTTATTAGGAATTTTAATTTTTATTAGTTATGCTTTTTATAAATATTTTAAAAGTCCTGAAAAAACTCTTGGTATTGGAGCAAGTATAGACTCTGTTCTTTTGAGCGAAGATGGCAAGACAGCTTATATAAAATTAAAGGGGGGAAGTTTAGATAAAAATATTACGAAGATAAAATTTATTTTTCAAGATGGAGAAAAAGAATATTTGTATGAAACTTCTGAAAGAGCACAAGAGATAAGCGTCCCTTACAAAAAAAGTTTTTGGGATTGGCTTTTTGGAAGGCAGTTTGTTGGAAAATATGAATATAAAATCGATAATAACAAAGTTGAAGGTTTAGAGGATTTTAAAGATGTAGAAAATGTTAGTGTTGTTTTTATTTATCAAGAAGAAGGTAAAATAATTGAAACTCCTGAATTAGATGTAGGAACTACTAAAACTCAAAATCAAACAACAACTCCTATTGGAGGTGGGGACGGAACAGACGGAGGGACAGCCCCTTTAGGTTGTGTACCCAAAACTTGCAATAATTATATTGAAAGCGGGTTATGCGGGAGCGTCATAGAAGATAAATGTGGAAATTCCTTAAACTGTGGCAATATCTGTGGAGCAGGATATAATTGTATTCATGATAAATGTGAATTTAATTGTGTTATTGGAGAGAACTGCTTTTATGTCTCTGTAGCAGGCCGAGAGAGCCATAATGGAAGTTTAGGAAATGAATTTAATTTAAGCGAAGCGCAGAAATTTGCAAACAAATCAGAAAATTTAGGTAAAGAAATTACTTTCTTGCTGGAAAGCGGGAATTATGGGGCTTTTGAGGATTTTACCAGCAGTCGCAGCGACTGGATTACTTATAAAGCTGACATAGGCCAATCTGATGTGATTTTCACATACATTGATTTGGGACGATGGGACGGCCCGTATAATCTCTATCTAACTTTTGACAGCATTAGTATATATCCTGGCAAACTCTATACTGGAAACCCGAATTATCGAAGAGGAGTAAATGTTGTTACAGCTGCTTATTTGAAGTTCAAGAATATGAAAATTATTGGGTCAGGATATATTGACAGAGATAACAGCGCCGGTATATGGATGCAATATTGCTCTAATGTTGAGATAAACAATGTGACTATATATGGTCCGCCTACTGGAACTGATTATGAGGGCGGATTCTCTTATGGTATTTATAGCAGAAAAAGCAATGATGTTATGGTTACTGATTGCAATATTGCAAATTGTGAATTTGGTATTAGTGCGTGGGGAACAAATTGGATAGTGAAAAAGAATGTAATTCATGATATAGATAGTGATGGTATTTTTGGGATAGACTGTAAAAATTGCGTGTTCGAGGATAATGATGTTTACAATATAAGAATTCCGGTTTATGTAAAGGACACAAGCGGTTCTTCTTATGATGATGTAACCAATACAATTACAGCAGGCTCAGGCACACCTTACACCAAAGTCAAAAACAATGATTTTGTGCGCATTACTAAGAATGGACAAAAAACTGCCTTTACTTATTATATAAACAGTTCCACACCTACCACAATAGTTCTAACGTCTGCAATAGGACAGGATTACATAAATGCTGATTTGGTGGAGGTGAGAGAAGCGTATCACGCAGATGGAATGCAGCTTTATCATGCTGGTGTACCCCAAAGCGAGTATGTGCGCTGCGAGAATATAACTATTAAAAATAATCGTTTCCATGACCTTGACGAGCAAGGATTATTTATGCGGTTTGGCCCACAACCACCTAATTATCCTTGGCAACAGACTGCTCTTGGTATGACTATTGAAAACAATGCTATATATAATGTGGCCCAGCTTGCGCCCTGTCATGCAATGTTTATAGACCAAACTGAAAATGTTAATATCATTAACAACACAATTATTGGCATAGTTAATATAAAAATAGGCACAAAAATTAATGCCCTAACCAAAAATATTATATATCTTATTAGAATCTGGTTTGAAGAAGCAGGTGTTAATGTTACCAACGAGGACTATAATCTTGCCTATAAATGGTGGGCAACTGGCGAGAGCACATATGTTCAAGGTCAGCACACAATTGCGTATGATAATGAAACAAAATTCAATGCGCTATTTGTTGATTCAGCGAATGGCGACTATAATCCTTTAATGACAAGTGTTGCTTGCAACGGTTCTATAAATCCTCCTGGAGTTGCAGTTGGAGCTTTGCCTTGCATCTGCATAAGCAACAGCCAGTGTCAAGAAGTTTTTGGCTCAACTTATAGTTGTGAAAATGAAAAATGTGTTTCTGGAATAGAGAGTTTATCTCCATTCGCAAAGCTCTGGAATTTTATAAAATCTATTTTAACAAAAAAAACAGGAAAAGCTATAACTGGAAATGCTGTGAGGAATGTTACAGGAGTTTAGGGCTTTGCTAAAATGCTAGTGTTTTGATATATAATTATGATAATCATTAACTTTCAACTTTTCAGAGCTTGATTAAATTATATCAGAAGGTGTTGGCTTAATGAAGTTTGATTGTATTGTAGCCTAAAGCAAATCTTTTTAAATCTCTTTTTTCTTTAAATCTTATGAGGATAGACTTATTAGAGTGTTTGGCAATTCCTATTTGTTAATCTTAATTGTATTTTTCTTAGTTTCTTAACTATAATTATTAGTAATCTACAAAATAATTTAAGCTATGAATGATGGGCTAGGAGAAAGCAAGAGCAGTCTAGATAAGCCACTAAACAAACATGAAATCAAAAAAACAAAATAATGAAAAAATTGCAAGAGAAAATTTAATCAGAGAAAGCGAGGAAGCTAAGGGATTAAATGTAAAAGGATATGATTTTAATAAAGGAATTAATTATGATAAACTGCTTGATAACTATCTTACTACCGGAGCCCAGGCAACTAATTTTGCAAGAGCTGTTGAAATAATCAAAAAAATGAGAAAGGATAAAGCGTTTGTTTACTTAGGATATACTTCGAATATGGTTACAACAGGAGTAAGGGAAATTATAAGATATTTGGCTGAGCATAAACTAATTGATTATCTTGTTACAACAGCGGGGGGAATTGAAGAGGATTTTATTAAATGTCTTGGTGATTTTAAGATTGGAAGTTTTAATGAGAAGGGAAGCGGATTAAGAGACAAAGGAATAAACCGGGCTGGAAATATTTTAATTCCTAATTCAAGATATTGCAGATTTGAGGATTTTGTATTGCCTATCTTGGAAAAATACAAAAATGAAATTAAAACCCCCTCTGATTTAATTAAACTTCTTGGAAAAGAGATTAATAATAAAGAAAGTATTTATTATTGGGCATATAAAAATAATATTCCTGTTTATTGCCCGGCAATAATGGACGGAAGTTTAGGAGATATGATTTATTTTTACAAATATAAAAATAAGAATTTTAAATTAGATATCGTTGAAGATGCAACAGGATTTAATAACAGCACTATTGGAAAGGAAAAAACAGGAATGATAATCCTGGGAGGGGGAGTTGTTAAGCATTCTATATGCAATGCAAACATGTATAGAAATGGCGCTGATTATGCGGTTTATATAAATACTGCTCAGGAATTTGATGGCTCGGATAGCGGAGCAAGGCCAGATGAAGCTGTTTCCTGGGGGAAAATATCTAAGGAAGCTGAAAGTGTAAAAGTCTTTGGAGATGCAACAATGTTGTTTCCGCTGATTGTGGCGAAGACATTTGCGAAGAGTTAGAGTTATGTCAGAAATGAAAACTACATACTGAAGGATATAGCTGTTAACTCTTGCTGTTTTCATTTCTGATCATCCCAAAAAACCAACGAGCAAACCAACACCTTTAGGTGTTGGTAAGACGAGAGGTTTTTTCTGATTTTTGAAAAATGCCCCCACGAAGATTCGAACTCCGATTACAACCTTTTTGCTTCTTGTAGTTTCTTTAGCTCTATCAGTTTCTTCTTTTAGAGCTTTTCTTCTTTTTTAAAGAAGAAAACTCACCGCAAGGTCGCGTTCTATCCATTGAACTATGGGAGCTTATGGTAAAAGACATAAATAATTGAGTAAGAGTTTATGTCTTTTCCTTGACTTCAAGAATCTTAAGGATTCTTGACAGCTATCAGAAACTTTCAGTTTCTGAAGTACCAAAGGCATAACTTGTAAATTATCAATGTCCTTTGGTATATTGATAAGATGAAAGCAAGATTTATTAACCTTGCTGTTCTTTTTTTTATGAGAAAAGATAAAAAGAGGAAAAATGCTAGTTGAAAATTATTTTTTGATTGTACTGGCTTTTGTATGGATTATTGTAGCTGTTGTTCAGGATTTTAGGAAGAGAGAGGTTGCAAATTGGCTGAATTTCAGTTTAATTGCTATAGCTTTGTCTTACAGGGCTTTTTTATCTGTTTGGTTTTGGAATTATTGGTATTTTGTTTATGGTTTAATTGGATTTGCAATATTTTTTGTTCTGGCGAATTTATTTTATTATGGAAGAGTTTTTGCGGGCGGAGACGCAAAGCTGTTAATGGGATTAGGAGCTGTGTTGCCTTTTTCTCTTCTGCTTTTTGAAAATTTGAAAATTTTTGTTTATTTTCTTGTTTTGTTAATGTTTGCCGGAAGTGTTTATGGCTTGCTTTACAGCATAGTTTTATCTTATAAAAATAAAAAAGAGTTTAGCAGGGAATTTTTAAAACAATTTTCAAAGAGCAAGAAAATCTTTCTTATTTTTGTAACAACAGCAATTTTAATTTTCATTTTTGTTTTGTTTATCAAGCAATATATTTTTTTATTGTTTTCTTTGATAATTTTAGTTTTTCCATTTCTTTATGTTTATGCAAAATCAATAGAAGAAAGCTGCATGATAAAAGCTGTAAGAGCGAGAGATTTAACAATTGGAGACTGGCTTTATAAGGAAGTTAAAGTTGGAAGGAAGGTAATAAAGCCGAATTGGGAAGGCTTAAATGAAAAAGAGCTTGCAATTTTGAAAAAGACAAAAAGAAAAGTACTTGTGAAAGAAGGCATTCCATTTACGCCGGCATTTTTGTTGGCGTTTGTGGTGTTGGTGTGGATTGTTAAAGAGGGAATGATTGGATTGTTATAGCAGCTTTAGAATTTATGAATCTACTGTGTTATGTAGGAATTTATAGAGCAAGAAGAGAGGAATTAAGGGATGCCTAAAAACATTTTTATTACATTGTAAATTACATAAACCAAAAATAAAATATACCCAATTAAAAGAGCTTTATTTAAAAATTTTATTATTTTCTTGCTTACCATCATGCCCCCCCATTTTTCTAATAAATTATAAATGTAAATTATTAATCCTATCACAATCCCAAAAGTAGCTATCCATATATCTGATAGCTCTCCTTGAAACTTTACAAATTTTAAATAAAAATAAACTAAAATTGAAAAATCTATAAATTTTCCTACCCACTCGAGTAATTCTCCCATCTTATACCACACCAAAAATGCTTAACCATAATAAAACAGAAGCTATAATTCCCAAGACTATTAATCCTTTCTCAATTTTTTCTTTAGTTCTAATTGCCATTTTACCAATATCAATAGCCTTTTAAATTATTTAAAGTTTTCGCTTCACTTTTTTATTTTTCCCCTGCGAAGAGAGGAATTAAGGAATTCTAATCGGAACTTTTGGCAACTCGCTTATTTTTGAGCTTTTCTTTTTTGGTTTTATTTCTTTATGTTTGACAATTAATTTTTTCTGCAGTTCTTGGAGTTCTTCTTCAGAAGCTTTCTTTTTTTCTAACTTTATATCTTTGTATAAAGGAATAACGTTTATTATGCCGTGCCCTTGAACAGAAGAAGATTCTATTTTTATATCGTCTGATTTTAGCTTAGCTTTTAATTTTGTTGATAGTTTTTTCGCAAATTTTAATGAAGATGGAATCTCTTCTACCGGCTTATGCTCTTTAAGAACTACTAAAGAATGGCCTTCTGAAACAGGAGCAATATCTAAAACAGCAACAGCAGATTTATTTTCATCTATTTTATAACTTGGCGTTTCACCTTTAGCAATTGAACAAAAGATGCATCCGCCTCCTTGCTCTCCAGATTTTTTAATCAGCTTGTTTTTTTCTAGAAATTCTTCTAGCTGTTCAGCATCCATGGCTTCTATCTGCTGTTTTGCAGCTTCGCGCTGTTCAGCAGGAAATTTTTCTATCTGCTGTAAAAGCTGTTCTTTAACCTGCTGAATTTGTTCTTCGGTTAATACCATAAAAGAAGAAGTTGGGATAGGTTTTTAATTATTTGGGTTTCTGGAAAACTTATTCATCTTTAGAAAACAATCTGCCTATATATTCTGTAACTTTTATTAATCTCTCTTGAGGAAACTCTCCTGAAACAATTACCTCTACTTCTGAATCTTTTTTAAATCTATGAGAAGAAGCTAATATTTGAAGGACTGCTGTTGGTTCTATTGTTTCTTGAGCAGACGGGTCTTTAACTTTTATTTTAATTCCCGGAGAAACGTGACTCATATAACCGACAGCATAGATCATTTTCAGAGCAGTTGAAAGATGAATATCTCTTTCAATAAGGTACTTTTTTGAATATTCCATTTAAATTTGGAATTAATTTACTTTTTAATAATTGTTATAATAGAAACTTATATTTATCCGAACGCCCTTCGAATTTCTTCAATTTGGCAGGAAGAAACGCCTTCAATTGTGTTAAGCAGGTTTTCAATTTCATCTGTGTCTTCTGTGTCGGGCCAAGCTATTAAAAGCTGCAAAGCTTTTAAGCCGAAAGCAATTTCTTTTTCTTCTATTTTTATGTTTTTAGCTTTTTTCAACTTTTTTTGAATTTCCCGCTTTAGTTCTTCGAGATTTGTGTCTATGCTTTCAGGCATAACTCTAACTTCAACTGCATTCATTCCCATAGTGTTTCTTTATCTAAGAGATTTATAAATGTTTTTGTTGCGTAGATACGCGGGCTACAACTAACTGACTTGTAAACAATATCAAAATTTAAAGAATTATGCCTCTTATTACTACCAACCCAAAGCTTCAAGAACATTAATGAGTCCGCCGAGGACTCCTTTATGTTTATATTTATATTTTTCCCCATATTCCTTCTGTGCATTTTGAAGAAGTTCGGTTAGTCCTAAATATTCATCCTCTAGTGTGTTGTCTTCTGACATAAAATCAAATTCTGCATCTATTCTGCACTTTGTGTTTACGCAACTTCGGAAGTCGAATACTTTATCATTATAATTGATTTTTCCTTGAATAACTTTATCTTTACTTTCTATTACTGCTTCGGTGATTCTTTTACCTGAGGGATCTATAGATTCATGATAATCTGCTCTCATATCTCTACCTCTTTCATGTCCATATCGCTCAACTTTCTTTACTAAATCCCTGATTATTTGATTACTTTCTTCAGGTGTAAAAGCTGGTTTATCAGGAAAAACAACACGAGCTCTAATTGCAACACATTCGCTTATTGTTTCGTATGGCATTTTAATCTTTCCGTAATTAGTATAAGTAATATAAATTTTACCTTTATAAATGTTTCTATTAACTACTATTAAATTGCTACATTTAAAGATTTTTACTTGTATTTTTGTTGCTCTCGCTCGCTTCGCTCAAAGGGTGGCTCGTTGCACTCGCGAATATGATTAGTTTATTATTAATTAATAACTTCAAAATACATTAGCTTAACGAAAATGAAATGTGAAGGGAGGTTTGATGTTGTAAGCAGAATCTATACACAAATGTTATAATAGCAAACAATAATGCTTATAAATTAACATAATTTTGCATCATATACAAAAGAGCAAAAGATGATGCAAAATTATTCACAGCTTGTTGAGAGAATTGCGAGAAGTTCTGGCTTAAGCGTAGAGGATATAGAGAGAAAAATTGAAGCTAAAAGAGCGAAACTTTCTGGCTTAATTTCGAAAGAGGGGGCTGCGCAAGTTGTTGCTTCTGAGCTTGGGATTTCATTCGAAAAAGAAAAAATGAAAGTTTCTGAGCTGTTGGGCGGAATGAAAAGAGTAAATGTTATAGGGAAAATTATTGAGTTATTTCCTGTAAGAGAGTATAATAAGAATAACAGGCAGGGAAAAATATGCAGCCTTGTCTTGGCTGACGAAACAAGCAACATTAGAACGGTTTTATGGGATACTAATCATATTGCTTTATTTGAACAGGGGAAAATTAAAAAAGATGATATTGTGGAAATAAGCAACGCTGCTATTAGAAATAATGAACTGCATTTAACAGGATTCTCTGATATAAAACTTTCTAGTGAAATTATAAAAGAAGTTAAAACAGAAAAAATATTTTATGAGAAAAATATTTCCGAATTAAAACAAGGCGAGAGCACGGGAATTAGAGCGGTGATTGTACAGCTGTTTGAGCCAAGATTTTTTGTTGTATGCCCGGCTTGCAGCAAGAAGTTAAATGAATTGGGCGAGTGCGAAGAGCATGGAAAAGTAGCTGGAGAGAGAAGAGCTTTATTGAGCTTTGTTTTGGATGATGGAAGTGAAACTATCCGCGCAGTATTATTTTCAGAGCAAATTGAAAAAGTTATGAATAAAGAAGAATTAGAGGGCGAGGCGTTTATAAAAAAAAGATTAGACTTGCTTGGAAAAGAGATGTTTTTTTCAGGGCAGGCAAGAAAAAGTCAAATTTATGATAATCTAGAATTTTTTGTTTCTGATGCACAAGAGATAGATATTGGTAAGCTTATAGAGAAGTTGGAGAAAGGATAGGTTTATAAATTTCTCCAGCTTTTTTCTTGGATGAAAGGAAAATTTATAATTGCTTCAGGGCCTGTGATAATTGAGAATGGAAAGTTAATGGTGAATTTAGATGACAGAGATGATTTTTATAAGCTTCCAGGAGGGACAATTGAGGAAGGAATTGAAGATTTAGAGCAAGCGTGTCATAGAGAAACAAAAGAAGAAAATAACGCAGAAATTGAAATTATTAAGCCACTCCATCCAATGATTTTATGGAAAAATCCTCAAACAGGAGAAAAAATGGTTATACTTCTTATACACTACCTCGCTAAATTAAAAAATAGAAGCGAAATTAGAGCGGCTCCACCAATCAAAGAGGTTAAATGGCTGGACATAAAAGAGATTAAAGAAGGAAAGCACTATGTTGCTCCAAACATAAAATTTTTAATTGAAAAAGGCGATATAAAATAAAAAGATAAAGATTTAAAAACAATAAATGATTTATAGTACAAAGAGGTTTAAGATGAGCAAAAAAACTTTAAGAATATTGAATTATCTTGCGGTTATTGCAGGGTTTGTAGCAATTGCCCTTTTGATTTATGGAATAATAAGAGCAATTTTTGCTTAAAATGAGAAGTGAAATGTTAGACTTTTTAGGAAGTTTTGTAAATTATATGATATTTGTTTATATTTTTATTAAAACTTTAAATACCTCTTGCTTTAGCATTTCTGATATGTCTCTATCATTATTTGGACTTTGCGTTTCCGTATTTATATTTATAGTGAATTTAATTAATAAGTATAACAGAGGATAAAATAAAAAAGAGGAAAGCTTTTTGCGGAAGTTAGTGAATTATAATAATTAAAATGTTATTAAGAACACATCTTGCTTTGGCAGTTTTGGCAATAGTTTTATTTGTAAGCTTGGTTAGTAATCCGCCGCTGTTTATTTTTGTGGCTTTAATTGCCACGATGCTGCCAGATATTGATACCGGATTTTCAACATTAGGCAAACAAAAAAAGTTTCGTTTTTTGCAGTTTTTTGTAAGGCATCGAGGAGTTATACATAGTTTCACTCTCTGCATTGTTATTTCTATAATCCTGGCTTTTTTTTGGCCTGTAGCGAGTTTTGGGTTTTTTTTAGGATATGGCTTGCATTTGTTTATGGATAGCTTTACAGCCGAAGGAATCATACCTTTTTGGCCGTATAAAAAGAAAAGTGCGTGGCATTTTAAAACTGGAAGTTTGTTGGAAACAAGCTTGTTTCTTGTTTTTGTGCTGTTGGATATTATTGTAGTGGTCTGGAAGTTTTTTTGATTATAAATTATGTCGTTTTTTAAGAATTTCAATCTTGTCTAGAACTGACTTTTCTAAATCAATATCAAAATTATCGGCAAGTATTGATAATTGCAAGAACACATCTGCAAATTCATCTTCTAAGTCTTTTTTTTCAGGATTTTTATTTCTTAATTTTTTAAAGTTAACGATGCGAGCCAATTCGCCAAGTTCTTCAAGCAGTTGAGAAAGATTTAATTGGGCATCTCTATCTACATTAAGCTTATTGTCAATTTTTTTGACTATATCTGAAGCAAGTTTTTGAAATTCTTTAACTTCCATAATAAGCAACATTTTATTGAAGTATTTATATTTTTGGTAGAGAATGTGTTTAACTAATTCTTTTTGATATTCTTTGACATATATTATAAATTGAGATAAAGCTTAAAAACAAGCTCTCTTTTAGAAAAAGAGACTTTGGAGAGAAAAGAGCTTAAAATGACAGAAGAAAAAAAAGGAAAAGACGAAAAAGAAGAATACACTTTGAAAGACTTGCCTGGCATCGGTCCTGCTGCAATTGAGAAGCTGGAAGCAGCTGGGATTTATGATTTAATGGGGATTGCAGTTCTTACTCCTCCTGCTTTATCTGAAATGGCAGGATTAGGAGAGGCTGTAGCAAGAAAGGCAATACAAGCTGCTCGCAAGATGATGAATCTTGATTTTGTAGATGGTTTGGAATTTGCTAAAAAAAGAGAAGAAATAAATTGCATAACCACAGGAAGTAAAAATTTAGACTTTCTTCTGGGTGGAAAAGGTGTGGAGACAAAAGCTATGACCGAGGCATTTGGGGCTTATGGAAGCGGAAAAAGTCAGCTTGGTTTTGTGCTTGCTGTGAACGCACAACTTCCAATAAATATGGGCGGAGCAAATGGAAAAGCTGTTTGGATAGATACAGAAAGCACATTTCGTCCAGAAAGAATAAAACAGATAGCAGAAGCTATTGGAGCTAATCCTGAAAAAATTTTAAAAAATATATTTGTTGCAAGAGCTTTTTCCAGCGACCATCAAATTTTATTAATGGACAGAATTGGAGAAATGATAAAAAATGGCGAGCCTATAAAATTAGTTGTAATCGATTCTTTAACTGCACATTTTAGGGCGGAGTTTACAGGAAGAGGACAGCTGGCAGATAGGCAGCAGAAGTTAAATAGGTATTTGCATAACTTAATAAAATTAGCAGAGCAATATAATTTAGCTATTTATGTTACAAATCAAGTAATGGCAAATCCTGCAATGATGTTTGGAGACCCTACAACCCCTGTCGGGGGGCATATACTCGGGCACGCTTCAACTTTTAGAATTTATCTTCGAAGAGGCAAGAAAGACTCGAGAGTTGCCAAGATGATTGATGCCCCAAATCTGCCAGAAAACGAGTGTGTTTTTTTTATCACAAAAGATGGCTTAAAAGATGAGGTTTAGTAAGATTTCGCAATATAAACAAGATACTCTGCTTTTTTTCCGCAGATAATGCATTTTCCTTTTGGCTTTTCCTTTTTTTCTTCAAGTATATTCAGCACTTTCGCGCCTCCTGTTTTAAATTTCAACATATCCTCGCACTCCATCTTATTGCATAGAGGAGCTAAAACAATTTTCTTATTCTTTATTTCTTTTTGCATATCTTTAAGATTATTTGTTTTAGTTATATTATCTTCTAATAATTTCTTGGCTTTTTTGAATAAATTATTTTGTATGTCTTCTAGGATTGGAGGAATTTTTTTATCAAGCTGGTTTATTTTTATTTTCTGTTTTTCATTATTGTCCCTTCTGACTAAAACAACAGAATTATTTTTTAAGTCTTCTGGGCCTATCTCAACTCTGATGGGGATGCCTTTTAATTCCCATTCGTTGAACTTAAATCCGGGTTTGTATTCTTCTCTTTTGTCAAGAATAGGATTAAACTTTTTTAATCTCTCTTCTATTTCTTTTGCACTTTTAAGTATTTTTTCTTTTGAGTTTTCAAATAATATTGGAACTATAACTATCTGATTTTGAGCCATTTTTGGCGGGATAATCAGCCCTTTGGAGTCAGAATGAACAGCGAACATTACACCCAACATCCTTGTTGATATCGCCCAGGTATTTTGCCAAACATACTGCTCTTTCCCTTTTTCGTCTAAGAATTTTATATTGTAAGCTTTTGCGAAATTCTGCCCGTCATGGTGGAAGTCAGGGCCTTGTGCAGCTTTACCATTAGGCATATAAAATTCCATAGAAACTGTATATTCTGCTCCTGCGAATTTCTCTTTTTCTGTTTTTTTGCCGATTAATGATGGGAGAGCTAAATAATCCTCGCATATTTCTTTGTAAAGTCCTATAATCTCATCTTTTTCTTTTTCAGCTTCTTTTTTTGTTGCGTAGACGGTGTGCCCTTCGTTAAATAAAAACTCTCTTGTTCTGAAAAAAGGAATTGGATGCCTGAATTCCCATCTTACCACATTACTCCATTGATTTAATTTTAAAGGAAGGTCTCTCCAGGAACGAATCCATTTTGAAAAAGAGTCATACATTATTGCTTCAGAGGTTGGGCGGATGGCTAGTTTCTCTGCGAGTTTTGTGTTTCCTGCTTGGGTTACCCACGCAACTTCCGGGGAGAAGCCTTTAACATGTTGCTGCTCTTTTGCCAATAATTTTTCAGGTATAAGCAGAGGGAAATAAACATTTTTTATATTTAGTTTTTTAAGCCTTTCATTAATCAATTCCATAATTTTTTCCCACATCGCCCAGGATGTAGGCTTAAATACAATACAGCCAGAGACTTTTGTGTATTCTGCTAAATCTGCTTTTAACATAAGCTGGGTAAACCAGTCTGAAAATTCATCTTTTTCTGCTGTTATCCCTTTTTCTTCTTTTTCTGTTTTTGTCATCTTAACTTTTAATTAAATTTTTTAAATCTTCAATAAATTTGTCAAACATCTTTACTTTATCACTTTCATCAATTTGTATTTATTTTTTTTCTTACCCATTTCCAATCTGGGTTACTATGATTAAAAAATGTTTTAAAGTTATCTTTTAACCATTCATAATAATCGTCTTCTGTAAACTGGCAAAAACTTTCTATTAAATCTTTAGTTGGTATATCTTTTGGAATTTGTATCCCCTTTAATTCTTCTTCTAAAAAATCTTTAATAACATTTCTATTTAACATTTTGATTCTTCAATATTCTAAATATAGTATCTAAATATACCCCCTTCCTTCCAATGTTTTTTGGTATTCTTCCTTTTTTTCCATTCTATTACATATTTTTTGCATATTTAAAATTAACTTAAGACAATGATTTTAACAGCCTTGGGCGAATTTCTTTTAAGAATTTCAGAACTTTTTCTGCATATTCTTTATCAAAACGCCTTCCATAATACTTCACCCCATTTCTAAAATATCTCAAATCATCTATAAATCTTACTTCATTTTCAGAAAAATTAAGCTTGCTTAAATAAGAAACTTCTGCTTCGTGAGCTCCTTCTCCTGAAGCTTTAAAACCCTCAAGATAAAGTTTGGCTCTTATTAATCCAATCAATACATCATAACAATATTCTATTACATCATTTGCATTTTCGTTGTCTAAACCAATTTTATCTAATAATTGCTTTAAAGAGTTATATTTTCTTTCAGACTCTTCAATTAAGTCTTTGGCCCTTGATTTATTTATACTTTGCTTAACGATTATTCCCTTTTTAACAAATTCATTAAATTCTTTCATAATTCAATACCTCCCGCAAGAATATCATTAAATTCTTTCATAATTCAATACCCCCCACAAGAACAATCCCATTAAATAAATTTTCCTTTAAATTTTTGTGTATCTTGTCGAAGGACTCATAGAAATTTATATTTACCTTTCTTTCAAATTCTTTTTCATATTTTGTTAAGTCTATATCTTTCTCTTTTCTACCAATTATTGCTAAATCTATATCTGAATTTATTGTATCTTCTCCTCTTGAATAACTTCCGAACAATATAATTGCCGCTCCTACAAATTCTTTTTCTATAAAGTCAAACAATCCTGTTTCGTATATTAATTTTAAGTTATCTGCTCTCTTCAGTTGCATTGCTCTATAATTATCACTATTTAGCTCAATAGCCCATCTTTTTGATTCCTTGTCCTTTTTTATTTTTATCAAGCCATCTTTTTCCAATTTTGGAATAGCTTTCTTCACTGCTGGCTGAGAAACACTAAGAGCTTTTGCTATTTGCCTTTGATTCAATTGTATGCCTGCCTTTGCAAACAACAATCTTAAAATTTCTTGCTGAAGTATTGTAAACTTTAGTTTATATATATTAACCATAGTTTAAACATGTAAACTTAGGTTTATAAAGCTTTCTATCAGCTTTAGAAAATTTTTATGGGATTGCTGGAATTCGAATCCAGATTACAGCCTTTTTCTGATGAATAACTCTTCTCGCGACCCCGCTCGGAATGTTGCATTTAAATTTTGCCTCGCGAAGTCGTTCGCCCGAAGGCTGGGTCCTGCCAAGTTAGACTACAACCCCTTAAAAATGAATGGGCAGATTAGATTATAAATCTTAGGATAATGCTCTAAGTGCAAAAATGTGGGTTAAGTACTCCCCGGACCTAAATTTTTCTTTATTAAGAATTGGCGTTGAATTTATAAACCAGCAAGTATTATTATTGTAATGAAAAAGAGGAGTATGATTATAGTAGGAATTATTGTTGTAGCTATAGTGCTGGCAGTATTTTTATTTATAATATTTGCCCCGCCTAAATTTTCTGAGGAAAATATATTAAAAGATCCCTCTGCAGCCATGACTTTCTGTCAAAAAATATCAGGAGACAAACAACCTAATTGTTATCTTAAAATAGCTGAAGTTCTTGTGTTAAACAATACAGATATAGCTCTTCAAGCTTGTTTAGCAATAAACAAAGATACTAATAATGGCGATAGGAAAAATTGTATTGAAGATTTAGCGAATAAACAAACAGAACAACTTAAAGCAGTTGAAATATGCAATGCATTTAAAGATGATACAAGAACTAAAGAGCATTGTTATGGCGGGATAATGGCTAATTCTCCAAGCTTGAGCACAGATACTCAATTAGCAATGTGTGATTCAAAAACAGGCACAGATAAAGATAATTGTTATAGGGGAGTTGCTGAGGACTTTTTAACAACAAATCCTACAAAAACAGTTGAAATATGCAAAAAGATACAAAACAATAATTTAAGAGATAATTGTTTAGAAAATATTATATCACTTCCAGAAGTTATCAAAGCTAATTCTGCTTTAGGAATAAATATTTGCGATTCCGTAACATTAAAAAGTAGATGTTTTAATAGTCTGGCTCAAACACTAAGCGGAAGCGACCCAAAGCAAGCAGCAGAAGTTTGCAAAAAGTTATCAGACGATGTTCAAATATCAAATTGTTATGGCAATGTATGGTTTGCTTTTGATAGCGTTGTTTTACAAAACCCCGATTTTACAATAAGTTTGTGCAATGCACTAACTATTAAAAAAGATGATTGTTTAAGAAGAACTGCGGTAGTATTCGTGGATACTAACAAAACAAAGACCGCAGAAATATGCAGATTAATGTCTGCTTCTGCTTCTCTAGGATGTTTACAAAGTGTTTAAAGAGGACAATAATCAGGCACAGTTAAGTGCTTCCCCGTGATAGTCTAAAAATGGGCCTACGAGGATTCGAACCTCGATTGCCCGGTTTCCTATAATAGTTTTTTTCTCTCCAAAGTCTCTTTTCTTAGAAAGAAAAGAGAGCTTCACCGAAGCCGAGAAGTCTATCCATTGACTTATAGGCCCATTTATTACATTAAGATAAGGAGATTTAAAAACTTACTTAAAATTGTTTTTTGCGAGAACTTAAACCTGCTTTTTTTCTCCTTAAAATCAGAACAAAGAAGGCAAGCCAAAAAATCCCTAAAGAGAAGCCAGCTAAAACATCACTAAGCCAGTGAGCATCTAAATAAATTCTGCTAAATCCTATTAACAAAAAGAGAACAACGCTGAGAAAAATAAAAACAGTTTTTAAAAATTTATTTTTAATGTCGTCTTTAAAAGAATAAATTAGCAGAGAAAAAAAGATTATTGCTATTGTTGCATGCCCGCTTGGAAAACTATGCCTTGTCACGTCTATTAAAGAATTAGTTGGCCGCGCCCTGCCTACAATGCTTTTAATTACAACTTCTGAAAGAAGCCCTGCAGATAAGCTAAAAACAAGTATAAACAACTTTTGAAATCTTTTTTTATAAACAAGAAATAAAGATAAGAGCAGTGAAAAAACTATTAGGGGAAAAGGGCTTATTATATTAGTAATAAAGAGCATTAGGCTATTTAAAAGAGGATTCCACAACAAACTAACTTTTGAATTTATTAACAAATCTATGGCTGTTATTTTATCGTAGGTTAAAACATCTTCTAAAAGTTTAATAAAAACAACTAAAGATAAAATACATAAAATTAAAATTGCAAATTTCCTTTTTTCCATTATTTTGTTTTTCATAGTTATTTTTACTTTTTATTGATTTCCGATTTTTATCCCCCATGCAAAATTATCGCCACAACAACGCAAGCCACGATTATAATCGCAGAAATTATCTGGCGGATGTTTATTTTTTCTTTTAGGAAAATTCTTGCAAATAAGAATATGAAAACAGGAGCTAAAATGAATAAGATGGTTGTGAAAACAACTCCATATATGGAATAGCCGTAATACAAAAGAACTCTATAGAAAACCCAGATTGCTGCTGTTATTAGTATGAGGATTTTTGTTTTATTATTTATAGAGGAAAATTTTGGATGAAAAATTATAAGTGTTATGATAAACATAAATAAGCATCTTAGAAAATAGAAAGTAAATGGATTATAATAGGAAAGAATAAATTTTGAAGCAACTAGCTCAATTGCAAAAAATAAACTTCCTAAAAGAGCAGCTATTATATATTTGTCAAAAACTAAATGATGTTTTTTAACATGAGCAGCTATTAAAGAAATGCTTGCTATCAAGGCAAGCAATGCTATTGATAATTTTCTTTCTGAACTAAAAAGGATTACAGCTAAGAGAATAGTGAATAGTGGCTGCATTAATCTTATTGGCTCTAATTCAGTTACAGTTTCTCTTTTTAATGAGTAAAAAATGAGCAAGTTGGCTATAATCGAGGAGACAACTACAAAAGCAAAAATCAGCAGATTTTTTGTGGAAAACGCCTCTGGGGAAAGATGCCAGAAAAAATAGATTAAAACAAGCATAATCAAGACAATTGAGCCAAAGCTGAAAACAGTGTAATTCTTAGAGTTCACTTTGTGTTTTTTAAAGATTTTTTTCTCTAAAATAGCGCCTGCTGCTTCTGAAATTGCGCCTGATAAAGGAAGCCATATCATTTTCTCACCTGTTTTTATATTAAAAGAAACTGTAGCTTTTAAAGGTTAGTTGTGTTGTTGATGCATACTCTAATGAACCTGCTTTGCATAGAGTGGCTTGCTTTACCCGCAAAATAAAATAATCGTTATTTATTAATGAAAAAGTTTAATATTTATTAGTGCTATATTTAGTTAAAATTTTAAGGCAAGCTATTAAATCAAAAAGCAAAACATTAAATATCTTTATGTTTTCTTATTTAAATGAAAAGGGAAATAGATGATAAGACAATTTTGGATAAATTTGCAGAGGATTTTACAAAAGTCTTAGAGAAACATTGCAAGTATATAATTGTGTCTGGATTTGTTGCTATAGCCCATGGAAGAAGCAGAGGAACAGAAGATATCGATATTATTATTGAAAAAATATTGTTGGGCAGATTTGTAGAAATGCATAAAGAGCTGATAAAAGAAGGATTTGAGTGCATGCAGTCTGATAAAGCAGAAGTTATTTATAATGATTATTTAAGTAAAGAAGCGAGTGTGAGATATGTAAGAAAAAGCGAAGGATATTTTCCTCCTGAGGCTGAATTAAAATTAGCAAAAGATTCTTTAGATGAAGAACAATTAAAAACAAGAACAAAACTTCCCCTTACAGGATTAGATGTTTATTTTTCTTCTATTGAGATGAACATAGCATTTAAAGAAGAACTGCTGAAAACAAAAAAAGATATGGAAGATGCAAACCATTTGAGGATAGTTTATAAAGAGCAAATAAATGAAAATAGAATAGAGGAAATCAAAAAGAAAATTAAAGCATTAAGAATGAAAAATCAAAAAAATTTATTTAAATAAGATTTTTAGGCTTTTAAAATTTCAAAAAATTTTAAAATGGAAAGAGATAAAACTCATGCAGAGCAGATTGAAAGATGGGCAGAGTATGTTAAAACTCATCCTAAAGAATGGAAAAAAAGGCTAAAGCCTTTTTTAGATGCACAAATAATTATTTCAAGAAGGTTTTACAAGAAGTTGGCAGAAACAGAAGAAGGAAGAAAAAAAATTGAGATGTTGAGAAAATTAAGTTAGCTCTTCATTTTCTCCTTTAAAATTTCCAGAGAGGTTTTAAAATCAGCTCTTCTTTCGCTTTCTTTCATAATTTCTCCCATTAAAAAATTCAGAGCTTCTTGTTTTCCTTGTTTAAAGTCTTCTACTGCTTGCTTGTTTTTTTGTAAAACTTTGTCTATAATTTTTTCTATTTCTTTTTTATCTTCTATTCTTTGAGATTTTTTTGCTTCGCTTTTTGGAGAGTGAGAGATTGGTATGAAGCTATTGAGTATTTTTTTAGCTTGCAATTCTGTAATTTTTTTAGTTTTTACAAGCTCTAATAATTCAATAAAATGCTCTGGCTTTATGTCTATATCTTTGTTATCAAGAGTTTTTTTGTTGTAGTTTAGAACTCTTAGAAGTTCTATGGTTACCCAAGGCAGCGCAAAAGCTGGGGGAATTTTTTCGCTGATTTTCTCAAAAAATTCTACTAACTCTAAGTTAGAAGTTAGGATTTCAGCTTCTTTATTTCCCAACTTATGCTTTTTTATTAGTTTGTTTAGCTTTTCTGTTGGGCTTTCTGGAAGCTTGCTTTTTATATTTTGAATTTCTTGTTCTGAGAGTTTGATAATTGGAAGGTCTGGCTCTGGAATAAAGCGATAATCAGCTGCTTCTTCTTTTTCTCGCATTTTTACTGTTTCTTTTTTCTCAGGCAACCAAGTGCGTGTCTCTTTTTTTAATGGCTTCTCTTTTTTCTGTCTTTCTGCTTCATAGTTGATTGCCTCTATAATGCTTGAGATAGAGTTGACATTTTTAATTTCAATTCTGTCTCCGTATGTTGAGACATTAACATCTGATTTAATTCCAGCATCTTTATCTAAAGCCTTTATATATGATAAAGTAAGAATTAATTGTTTTAGCCAAAAGCTAACTTGCTCTGCTGATTTAAAGTCGGGGTCTGTGACAATTTCAACTAAAGGCATGCCGCTTCTGTTGTAGTCTATGCATCCGGTTTCAGGGTCCCATTTTGCAGGGTCTTCTTCTAAATGAACTTCTCTTATTTTTATGCCGAGAAATTCTCCTTTTTCACCGACTGGAATTGAGTAAGAGCCAGAGATTGTTGTTTGATAGCCTTTTGGCAAGTCAGGCCAGTCATAGTGTTTTCTCTGCCATAAAAATTGTTTATTGATTTTGCAGTTTAACATTAAGCCAATTTGTATAATTTTTTTGATTGCTTCTGCGTTTGGAAGCATTGGCTTTGCTCCAGGGTATCCGGTGCATGTGGGGCAGATGTTCATATTAGGAGAAACTTTTTTCAATCCGTGTTCAGCCTTGCATCTACAAAAGAGTTTTTCTTTTGTTTGTAAATAGCCATGAATTTCCAGACCTATTTTTAGTGCCATAAAAGAATTAAGAAAAAAGGATATAAAAATCTATTGCAGATGTCAAGTTGTCAACTTAACATACTATTCTCAAATAGCATCCCCATGGGTATTATTACTTTAATTTTATTAATAGTTAATTAATTTTTATATTACTTATGAGCGAGCGAGATGCGAGCCAAATGTTACCATTTAGGGTTTACTTTACAAAAGATGCTTTTTATAGAATGGCTTAGCAAGATAATTATTTTCGCAATAATCATTAGAAATCTATTATACTCTGAGCAGAGTGACTCTCTTTTGCTGAGCAAAACCCATATCTTCTTATAGAATGTAAGAAGATTGATTTTATCTAATTCTATTTTTCTTTTTTGTCTACATTATACTTATTTTTCAAGAATAAAATGTCTTTTGCTTTTATACTTAAGAATCCAACATATTCTTCTGCCCTGTCTAAACAGCTTTTTCCTCTTTCAAAACCCTCTTCTCTGAATGTTCTTTCTATTACACTGATTGCTTCTTCATATTTTCCTCTGCTTATCAACCAATCTGTAAGATCCCATGGGTTTTTTAATTTTCCTTTTGTAATCTCTTCACTCGCATAATTATCCCCAACTGCTCCAAAAACATAGTTTCTTCTATCTACTTTTTCTTGTCCGCCGATAGTAAAATTGCCGCATCCTGAAAAAGCCAAAATACTTCCTGCTAAAATTCCTATTAACCCTTTTTGCAACTTCTTTTTAATTTCCATAGCTTTTTCTAGTTTTTTATATTTAAAAACAATTATATTCTGGAGAATATATTTTTATTAACTACTGTGGCTGACAAAAATCAGAGAGAAGATTTATATATATTCTTAAAAATATGTTTTAAGTTACAAATATGTTTATAACTATTAAAAAAGAATAACGTTTATACACAAGAGGGAAAAGAATGAGGTAAAAATATGGAGATAAGGTATGATTTAGCTACTAATTTTGATGATAAATTAATTGAAAGAGTTGCAGAGTTTGGAATTGTGAAAAGTGTTTATGGGAAATTAGATAAGGATATTGTTGGTGGAGGAAGGCCTTCATTAATTTTACCTAAAATAAGCAGAAAGCAGTTAAGAAAACATATTGAAACAGCACATAAATATGGAATAGAATTTAATTATTTATTAAATGCGAGCTGTATGGACAATAAAGAGTTTATTGCGCCTTCTCATAGAGAAATAATGAAACTTGTTAGAGAGGTAAGAGAAGATGGTGCAGATGCAGTTACAGTGTCTTCTCCTGCATTTTTGAAAATGGTTAAAGAGCAGTTTCCTGAACTGAAAATTTCTGCTTCAGATTTTTTAGAAATAAATACTTTAGACAAAATGAAACATTATGAAAGTCTTGGAGCAAGCCAGATAACTTTACGCCATAATTTTTGCAGAGATTTTGGGTTATTAGAAAAAGCATTAAAAATTGTGAATGAAGAGACTGAGTTGAGATTAATTGCAAATAATGTTTGTTTACATAACTGCCCGTATCACCCAGGGCATGCGAATCTTTTAGCACATGCTTCGCAATTAAATCATGAAAGTGAAGGTTTTGTAATTGATCCGTATATGATTTTTTGCGGACTTCAAAAAATTAAAAATCCTGCTGAGTTACTTATGTCAGAATGGATAAGGCCAGAAGATGTTCATTATTATGAAGAGCTTTGTGATAAAACAGGAAATAGTAATTTAGTTCTAAAATTAACAGATAGAGCAAAAACAACAGATTGGTTAGTTAATGTGGTTAAAGCTTATGCAGAAAAATCTTATGATGGAAATTTGATGGATATTTTAAATTATATCGGGAATAAAGGAGGATATCAGCAAGTTAGAAAAGGTGCAATGATAAAAGGAGCTTTAACTGGAAAAATTGGATTTGGAGTTTTAAAATTAGAAAAAGCAACTTTTCTGTCGGGTGTAGAGGTTTGTCTTAATAATAAAGATTTAAATGGATTTATGGAACATTTTATAAAAAATCCTTGTGGAGACAGAACATGCTACACAGATGACAAATCTTATGGCGAATGCAAACATTGTTATAATCTAGCAAAAAAACTAGTTAAAATGGATGAAAGTAAAAAAGAAGAGGCAATTAGCTTCACAGAAGATTTTGTTCACTCTATAACTTCTGGGAAGATATTTTGAAAATAAGAAAGTAAAGAAATAATAAATAATTGAAAATAAGAAACAAGGTGTAAAAAGAGAAAATGGCAAGAGAAGTTGTAATAACAGGATTAGGGCCAGTAACTCCAAATGGAATAGGAAAAAGGGAATTTTGGAATAATATAGCTAATGGAAAAAGTTTTTTTGATACTATACCTTGGGCTGAAAAAAGAGGATATGGGCCTATAAAGCAGAATGAAATAAAAAATTTTAATTTTGAAGATTATTTTTTAGATGAAATAAGAAAAGGGAGATATCACCCAAAAACTGTTAGGCAAATAGCAAATGATGATAAAGTAATCCAGTTCGGAGTTTTAGCAACAAAATTAGCACTAGATGATTCTGGATTAGAATATGACAGGGAGAGAAATAACATAGGGATTTTTTTGGGAAATGCAAATGGCTCTATTATAACTAATGAAGAGATAACAAAAAGAGTAGTGCAGACAGTTGTAGAAAAAATTTTTGAAAATCTTGATGGTTTATCTTTAAATGAAGCTAAAAGAGAATTGAAGCAGTTTATTCCACTTTTAAAAGAAGAGAATTTAGAGGAATTTGTAGATAAATTACATGAAAAATGCGGCTCTCTTTATAAGTGGACTCCTCCGAGTGTAATGAATAATCCAAGTTATGCAACTACTGCTAAAATTTCTCTTGTATTTGGTTTTCATGGGCCTTCTTTACCAATTAATACTGCTTGTTCAGCTAGTTTAGATGCTATAGGGCATGCTTATAATCTTATAAAAAATACAAATTTAGATGTTATGGTTGCTGGTGGCTCTGAAGCTCCTATTACAATTCAGGCTGTATCTGCATTTGATAAAGTTAATGTTATAACTAAAACAAAACCAAAGCCGTTTTGCATTGACAGAGATGGTTTTGTTTTAGGAGAAGGAGCAGGAGTTGTTGTTTTAGAAGAAAAACAGCATGCATTAAAAAGAGGAGCAAAGATTTATGCAGAAGTTAAAGGATTTGGCCAGTCAATTGATGGAATTGGACATGTTTGTGCAATTAATCCAGAAGGAATTTATTTAGAAGACGCAATAAGGTATTCCCTTATTGAGTCTGGTTTAGGAAGTGAAGAAATAGATTATGTTAATACGCACGGAACTGCAACAAAAACTTGTGATATTGCAGAAACAAAAGTTCTGAAAAGAGTTTTTAGAGGCCATGCTTATAGATTTAATATTTCTTCAACTAAGTCAATGACAGGGCATGCAATTTCTTCTACAGGAGGAATGGAGGCAATATTAACTTGCCAGGCAATGGAAGATGGAATTGTTCCTCCGACTATAAATGTAGAAAATCAAGACCCTGAGTGTGACCTTGACTGCACAAAAAACTATGCAGTAGAAAAAAATATTAGAAACTCTTTAGTTATTTCAATGGGTTTTGGTGGATATAATACAGCCTTGATTTTAGGGAAGTATAAGGGGAATTAAACTTAAAGTAGATATTTTATTACTTATTTTTGAGAACAATAATACTTAAAAAGAAGAGTTTAATGTTAAGAAAATGGAAAAAATTTCAAATTATGATATTGTGAAAGAGATGGGAAAGAAAACTGGAAAAAATTTAATTAAAGGAGCTTTTTATACTATTGAATACCTTTATGCTTCTCCAACCCTTTGGAGGAAGGAGATAGAAAAAGAAACAAAAGAGTGGGATCTGGCAGAAAAGATTCCAGGTGCAATAGCGAATATAGTGCTCTCCTCTTTTGCTAATGGAACAATCTTTATGTATGCTGGCAGTGCAGGACCAAATAGTCCATGTTATCTGAATTTTGCTAAAGGATTTGCTGTAGGATTTACAACAAATCTAATTTCTGCATTATATGAATCATTTAGAAAAACAAAAAATCAAATGCAGGAAAAATTAGAAAGTAGAGAAGAGAGAAATAGTGTAAAAGGTTTAGAAAATACTCTTAATGTTAATCAATAAACAAAGAATAACGCTTTATTAAAAAGAAGAGTTTTCTGAAACAGATAAAAAAGGTTAAAATGGTAAAAATAAGGGACTATTTAAAAAAAGGCGCGGGAATAGGAATAGTAACAGCGTCTTTATTATTTGGATTAACTGATAGAATAGATGCTGGAATATTATACAGCCAAAAACAAGTTCAGCAAGGAGTTAAATTAGAGCAAGTTTTAGAGAGAATAGGAAAAAAATACCCGAAAAAACAAGTTGAATATTTTTCAAAAGGGCTTTTGCAATTTAAAGAAGGAGAGTTTGTTAAAGATCCTGAGATTGAAAAAATGATTGGGGATTTGAACTCTGAAAAAGAAAAAGCAAAAACAGACCCAAATTATGTTGTTGATGGAGTGAATTTTTATTCAGACAATACTTCTATAATTGATTCTAAATTCCACCATATTGGAGATAATGTAAAAGATTGGCTGCCTATAAAAGAGCCTGAAGGAACATCTTATGAAAAAAAATTTATTATAAAAAATTTAGAAGGTTTTAAAAATCCAAGATTAGGAATGGAGGTATTTACTTGCGATTCAGAAAATAATGTTTATTTAAATGGCAAGCAAATTGGATTTGCCCCGAATATAAGCAAAAGCAAGTGGGGAGATTTAATGAAAAAATATAAAGGCAAATCTCCTTTTTTATATGGGGAAGTGGATATTTCTAAAGAATTAAAAGAAGGCGAAAATACAATAAGAATTGAATCTAAAAGATCTGGGGGAATTTTTAAAAATTACGATGATTTCTTAATGGGAAGGATCCAGATTGTTTATGAAAGAGAGGGAAAATAACTCTAAGCAAAAATGAAATTTTTAAAAACACTAACACTCACAGCCTTGTTATTTTTAGCAGGCGGTGCAACAAACATAAATAATTCTTATATTAATCAGAGATTATTGTCCATAGACAATTCCAGATATGCTGTGCAAAATAATGAGTTAAAGCAAGAAGGTTCTCAAGCTCAACCAATTAGATTCGGAATAGTCTCAGATATTCATGGAGAAAAACAAAAAGCAGAAAAAATAGCAAAAGAATTTTCAAATGAAAACATAGAAGCAATAATTATTGCAGGAGATATTTCAAGGCATTTTGATGATAAAAAAAATATACCTGAAGCAACAGAAATAAGAGATTCCCTAATTCCTTTCTTAGAAACAAAAAAGCCAGTTTATGTTATTGCAGGAAATCATGAGACAAAAAATACTTATTTTAAAACTCTTAAAGAACTTTCACAGAGGTATGATAATCTTTTTGATTTAGCAACTTTAAAATATGCAGATTTAAAAGGAGTTAATATTTTTGGAGTTTCAGGAGGAACGCAAACTCCGGGGGATGGCTTTAAAATAAAAGAGCAGATTAAATCTATTGATAGTGCAGTTTTTAATTTAGATGGAGATCCGGTTTTAATGGTTTCACATATGCCTTCAAAGTTTAGTCATGAAGGAGCAATCGATTCTGTTTATGATATAATTCTTTTAAAAACAAAAAAGAAAATAACAGACAGGCATAAAGCAGAAGAATTAATATATAAAGGAGAAGATTTTAAAAAAATAAATTTTAAAAACGAGGGAATAAAAGAATTAACAGACTTGGTTGAAAAAAATAATATTAATTTTTCTGTTTCTGGGCATTATCATATGAACCAAGGAGCAAATAGTCTATATGAAAATATTCCTGAAAATGAATTTTCTGAAAGATTATTTATGAATCCCGGAGCAGCTCAATATGACATGGCAGGAATTTTAACAATAAATGGCAATAAAGCTAAGTATGAAGTTTTAAAAAATTGAAAATTAAATTCTAATTAAAATGAGCAAGAAAAATATAGATGTTATTGAGAGTAATATAAGAACAGATATAACAACGAGCAATATTAAAAAACAAATTAATAAAAGTTATACAAAAACTGCAATTAAAGACTTAAAAAAGCAGCTTAAAAAAAGAAGTGTAGAGAAAGATGGTTATGAAATAACAAAGCATATTGCAGATGGGCATGCAGCTTCGGTATTTTTAGCTCAAAAAGATGATAAAGATTATGTTCTAAAAATAATGGCTCCTTCTTTGTTTCCAGGAAGAATAATGTATAGACTTTTTTTTCAAGAAGAACATGGCTATTATGATAAAAATGCAGTCGATGCTGCATTCTGGAGAGGAAAGCTTGTAAATAGAATCACAAAACAATTTGATTCTGATATTGATATTCTTGATATGGTTGAACAGAGTAAAGAGTTTAATGGTTTTTACAGGCAATTTATAAAACATGAATCAGCTAAAACCTTAGAAGAAAAAGCTTATGTTTTAGAAAAAGCAACTAAACTTAAAGATTTTTTTAATGAAATTGGAATGCCGTCATGGTCTTTTAATCCTGATTATCCTTTTTATAGACAAAGGAGCGACAATCTCAGGCTTAACAAAGAAAAATTAATTATTATTGATTATGAATCAGCTGTTTTGACTCCTAGAAAAGAAGGTGGCTTAGATTTAGACCCAGTTGATTTTGATTCTGTTGGCAAGTATATTGGAAATAATAAACAGAATCTAGTGGATTGCTTAGGTGGAGAAGAATTTAAAGTTATGGAAGAATCTCTTGAAAAATGCAAACATTATACTGAACTTTGGCATTCTGGTGAAAAAAGAACTTTACAAAGAATTATGTCAAAAAAAGAATTGCAAAAAACAATAGATAATTTAGTTAGCGAGGGAATACTGCTTAAAGAAGAAACTGGAAATCTGAATTCTAATGAAATGACTAATTATGTTTTAAAAAACCTTGGAGTGCATCTTGGAATTGGTTTTACAGTGGGCCTTTTTACAGGGCCAATTCCAGTTGGATTATTTCCAAGAGGCGCTTGGACAATTGGAAATAGAATTTATCATGAAATAAAAAGAAATAAGGAAAAAGCTAAAATTCATTCAATAGGGGTTTTAGGGTGGTCAAGCATTCCAATTCCTGTTATGAATTATTTTGGCTATTTGCTTCCATTAAAGAAGATTAATGAGACTAATGCATTAGTTTATGGAGAGCATATAACAAGAGTTATGAAAGGAAAATCTTTAGGGGAATATCTTAATAGCAAAGGGAAAGTTACAAGAGGTTTAGTTAAAAAAGCTATAATTCCAAAAGATAAAAGAAGTTTTTATGAGAAAAATGAGGCTAAAAATGAATATTAATAATAAGAAAATAATAAGGAATTCTATTATTGGGGCAGCAGTAATAACTTTGCTATTTGTGGGGAAGAGTTATGTGTATAAAAAGCAAAATTCAGAAAAAATTATTGGAGCGCTTACCCAACGACAAATTCCTGAACAAATATCAGTTACAGATGTGATAAAAAAAGCAACACTTGAAGATTATTTGGGTTTTGTTGAAAAAAATAAAACCCACCACCATTTTGCTAAACGAATTGATAAACACGGGTTAGAAAGAACTGTAGAGCATATTGCCGGCTTAGAGTTTTATTCAATAGACTTAGCAGCTAAGTATAATAATTCTAATGCAGAAATCACTCTAGAAGAGTATACTGCAATAGCTAAACAAATCGGGATAGATGAAGAAAATTTTCTTAAAGAGTTTGCAGATGAGCGAGCCGCAAATGTGGAAAAAGCAAGAATAGAAATACTTAGGGTTACAACAAACCATTATAGAAAAATTATTTCAGAAAATAAAGATTTAAAATTTGATGCTGATAATGCAACAAGTATATATGATGGATTAATAAAAAAAACTTTTACAAAAGAAGAATATACTCTATATTGTGAAAAGTTATACATGGCAAAATCGAAGTTCCTTGATGAGATAGGGGCAACTCTTGGGGTCCTAATAAATCTTGGAGGGGGAGAAGTTCTTGATAAAATGAAACAATTAGACAAAGAGCATTATTATGAAGTGAGGGATAGAATATATTCAGAAAATGGAATCTAAACACTTAACAGCATTAATCACCGGAGCTTCAAGCGGGCTTGGAGCTGAATTTGCCAGACAATTATCTTGGATAGGCTATAATCCTATATTGGTGGCTAGAAGAAAAGAGAAATTAGAAGAACTTTCTGAGGAGTTAAAAAGAGTGTATGGTGTTAGCCCAGAGATTTTAACAGCTGATTTGTCTGCTTATGAAGGTATGGAAAAAGTTGAAGATTATATTGAAAAACTAGGCGGTTTAGATATGTTGGTTAACAATGCAGGTTTTGGGATTCCTAAAAAATTTCAGGATGTTGGTTTAGAAAAGTTGCAGGGTATGATTAATCTGCATGTTATTGCTCCAACTAGACTGTGTTATAGGGCAATTCCAAAAATGAGGGAAAAAGGAGCAATTATTAATGTAGCTTCAATTGCCCCTTTAGTAACTAAATCAAATGCAGCAGTTTATTCTCCAACTAAAAGTTATTTGATTACATTCTCTAAAATTTTGCAAAAAGATTTAGGAAATAAAATTAAGGTCCAGGTTTTATGTCCTGGATTTGTACATACTAGTTTTCATGATACAGAAGCGTTTAAAGGTTATGATGTAAGAATACCTAAATTTTTATGGAGAGATAAAGAATATGTTGTAAAAAAATCACTCAGAGCACTAGGTAAAAATAAGGTAGTTTGCATTCCTGGAATTGAGAACAAGATATTAGTAAGTTTAATGAATAATAAACTTATTTCCTCAATTTTGTGGGGATATTATCAGAAAAAAGATTAGAGAATAATTAAAATGAAAAAAACAGAAAAATATCTTATAGTAGAACTTCATGATGCTACTCCAGAATTTAAGTCAGAATTAACTGCTATTGTTTCTGAATTAGATAGAATTGGAATTGAAAAAAGAAGTGTTTTAGTTATTCCCAATTATTATGAAAAAAATAATCTGATAAATGATAAAGATTTTGTTTCTTGGATTGGCAGTCTAAAGAAAAACGGAGATGAAATAGTTTTACATGGATATAATCATGTTTCAACAAATCATAATTACAGTTCAGGGTTTCAGAAAATTCTTGGGACAAAAGTGAATCATGGAGAAGCTGAATTTCAAAATATCGGTTATGACGAAGCAGTTGATAAAATACAAAAAGGAAAACAAATTTTTGAGGGTATTGGAATTAATTCTAGAGGTTTTGTTGCTCCTGCTTGGCTTTTAAATCCTGATTCAGAGAGAGCAATTAAAGATTCTGGATTTGATTATTACACAACATTTAGACATATAAATTTTCCTTTAAAAAATAAAAAAGAAAAAGCAGAAGCAATTGTATTTACTTCTGGAAAAGGGTTAGTTAATAAGATGTTTGCGTTGTATAATCATGATTTAGTCCATAGGGTTTTTAAAAAAAGAAGAATTGCAAGAGTTGCAGTTCATCCAAAAGACTTGCACTCTGGAAGATTTGATGATATTTTAAATTCAATTGAAAAAGTAAGAAATAGGAGGGAAATTGTAACTTATGTTGATCTTGCAGATTATAAAAATGGCAACTAAACTTCTTGCATTGGTTCATGGACATTATAGTTCTCATACAGTAAGGCCTCTTGAAATAGCTAAAGCATTAAGAGAGACTGGAAAATATGATGTTACTTTTTCTGGCGAGGGAGAGTATATGAAAGTAGTAGAAGATGCAGGATTTAAATGGGTAAAGACAGAATTATTTCCAAAAAGAAAAATTTTGGATTTAATTGAGGACCATTTAGTTCCAAGAATTTTTGACAACGATGCTGCAGAAAAATTTTATAAAATTGAGGATGAATTGTTAAAAGAGCAAAAGCCAGACATAATTCTCAGAGACATGTTCAGGGAATTAGCAGGAGTTGCGTCAAAAGCACAAGAAAAACCTATTTTTGATGTTTTTATACAAAAAGCAAGTTGCTGTCCTTATTATCATATGGATTTTAGGCCAAAACATTTCCCGTGGATTATTGATAAAATTGTTCCTAAAAAAATACTGCAGACAACGGGGCCTTTTTTAGAAAGACCTTTTAGAAAATGGATTTTTAGGCCTCTTTACAATCAAGTAAAAAAACATAATATTCCTATAAATAAAAATGTTCCAGAAGGTTATGAAGCTGATTTGGTTTTTTTCCCAGATGAAGAAAAATTTTTTTCATTTAAAAATATGAGAGACAATTACAGACATTTAGGGGCGATATTATTTGAAGACACATCTCTTGCTCCTGCTTGGTTAGAGGATTTTGTTAAAGATCCAAGAAAAAAGATTTTGGTTACAGCAGGATTATCAGGAGAACAAGAGAGAAAAGAATTATTTAAAGAAGTTTTTAAAGATAACAAATATGCAGTAGCTTTTCATTCAACTAAAAATAACAGGAGCGAGAATTTTTATGGCAATGATAATTTTAACATTTGTAAGGTTTTGCCTTATGTAGATTTGTTTATTACACATGGAGGAACAGGCTCTAATTATATGGGTTTTAGAAACCAAGTCCCTATGTTAGCTCTACCAAATCATTTTGAGCAGCAAATTATTGGGGCTCAATTAGAAAAAACAGGGGCAGGACTTTCGTTTTATCCTGATGATATAAATCCTAAAAGTGTGAGGAAAAGTTTAGAAAAAATTTTGTCAGATAGGAGTTTTAAAGAAAATGCAGTTGCTTTTTCAAAAACAATGATTAAAAATCCTTTATCGCTTGCAGTAAAATATATAGAAGAGGGATATGAGAAGTTTAAAAGAAAAAAATGAACTACACTCACCCAAAAAAACTGAGTATCACTAAATAAAAAAATGTTAATGCAAAACCAAAACTCAAGAAGAGCAGAAATAGTTAGCAGATTTAATAATTATACTTATAATATTATTAGTTTAATAGAACTAAATGTTAATGGAAAGGCTGTCTCACTAAGCTTAAAAGCACGGGTATCTGAGCCTCGCACAATGTAATGAAAAAATCAAGAAAACACAATTTAAAATATTGGATTTCAGAAGGAGCGTCTATAGTGATAGCTTTAACTACTTCTGCATTAACAGCTTATTTAGCTGATAAAGTTACAGACTCTAATGCAATTATTAGTGGAGTTTCTGCTGTTGCAGGAACTGTTGGATGGATTTCAGGAACTACTGGAATTTACAGCCTTTTGCATAGGAAAGAGTACAAATCAGGAGAAAGAAATTTTAAACAAGATGTAAAATCTATTTTTAAGTCTAATTTAGAAGGGATAGCTACTACCTATGCTGTCAGAATTCCTCTGCAGTATGCACTTCAAGAATATTTTAAAATTTCTCCGCCCATAGCAGCCTCTATCTCACATATTGCAGGAGGAATTGGAGGAACTGTTATCAGAGTTTTTAGAAATTATCAGAGGAATATTTTTGGTAATAAAGATAAAAAGGAAAAAGAAACAGAATCTGATTGCGGGGTTTTAGAAGATTTAATTGATTAAATTATAATCTAAATAGTAATAAGTTTATTTCAAGAATTTATTTACTCTATTTTCTTTTTGATTTTTTCAAAAGGAATGTCTTCTTTAAATTTTTTTCTTATATCTTCAAGCTCTTGTTTTCCTAATCTGTTAAATGGGGGATAATTTAGATAATCTTCTGGATAAAGGATAATATGATTGGTGTTTTTGTTTATTTGGAGTTTTAGTTCTATTCTTTCAAACTCGGCATCTCCGTTATTGTCCTCAAAGTTAAGCTGATAGTTTTTCTGTTTTATAACAAGTTCTTCTTTGCCATTTTCATAAGCTCTGTAAGTTATTTATTTATTGTCAGAATATTTTTTATCTATTCTGATAAAATCACTAAATTTCTGGATGTGCGGCTTAAACTTATTGTTAAGGCCATAAATTATTGTTCCAGCAGAAAAGAGGATGAAAAAGCCTGCGATAGCAATTCCTCTTTTTAGCCTTGACTTGAATTCTTTATTGCTTTTTTCTTCTAAATTCCCAGACATTTTAAGCTCTTTTTATTTAGGTTATTTCTGATTTAATAAGTCTTTTTGATATTTATAAAGATTTGTCCAATGAAAACAATTACATTTAAAGACATAAATCTTTAAAAACTAATTTCTTGTTTTTAGAGAATGGATGCTAAAAATGAGGAACGAAAGGTTTGTCCTTACAAAGCGAAAGACAAGAATTTTGAACATGTTTTCTGTTATAGCGGAGCTGATTTGTGTAGGGTGAAGCACGGAAATCCTACAGAGTTGGAGCATCTTGGAATAACCAAAGCAGATTTATTATATTGTGATAATGTAGATTGTGATGCTCTTGATAAAAGTGTAGCATATTTGGTTGAAGGAGAAGGAAAAGCTGTTGAAATCTGCAGAACAGATGGATTTGTTGACGGCGGGAATTCTGATTTAATAAAAAAAATTAAAGAAAGCAGTTTTTTCAAAATTCTTGAAGAAGAAAAATTAAAAGAAGCAAGAAAAGAGGTTGTTATAGCTACAATGGCAAACTTTGGTTCTGATTAAACTTTGTCCTGTTGGATGAGAAGATAATAGATCTTACTATTCCTCTAATTTACCAAATAATTTTTCATGATTAATAATAAATAAAAGAACAATAATAATTGATTTTATAGAGGGAAAAGTTAATTGTAAAATCATCACTTCTATAGTTTATATAAAGTTATTCTGTTGTTATAGAAGTAAAAAAATTCCAAATTTCTATTTCATAATCTTTATTTGATAAAGCGCCTGAGGAATGTTTTATGAATAAGTCTTTATTTATCTTTAATTCTTGAAAAATAGTTTTGTTCTGCTGGCTGTTGAGGTGTTTCTTGAGCTTTTTCTTTAGTCTCTTCTGATGTAGAATTTTGTGAGTTTTGCTTTTCCATGAAAATAAAAAAATAAGTTTTATTTAAAATCTTCTATTGTTTTTCACTACTATTTTTTAAGAAAAACTTGCAGAAAGTTTAAATATCATAGAAAATTAGAAAAATCAACCCAATTTGGGAAAAAGAGTTCTTGATAGTTTAAAAAAGTTAAAAGATTGTAGCAAAAGATAATTAAAAAATGTTAAAAAAGTTAGGGAGTTATGTAAGAGGAGGATTGGCGGCTGTGGTTTTAACTGGAGCAGCACTCACTTTTTCTGGGTGTGATAGTGCTTATCATGAGATTTTTAGGGATGATGAAACAAGGAATATTGCTGCTCTTTCTGAGCCAATCGAAATAAATTATAAAGAACATGATAAAAATAATAGGTATGATGTTGTTAATGATAGAGCATATTTAAGAGAAGGCCCTAAACCCTCTTTAATTATTGAGAAAATTGTTCAAGTTCCTCCCTATGAAAGATTTAAGGTTTTGGGAATGAATGCAACATATATAGAGGATGCAAATAATATAATTTTGCAGTATAATTGCAGAACTGCTGCTCCTGATTTGGTAAAACGCCTTGGAAACTATTCTAAAGACATGTTAAAAGATATAACTATTGATACATTCCAAAATACTTTAGTATTCAGTGGAAAAAAACAGGCTTTTGGTGATTTTGATACTTTAAATAAATTATTAAATGAATTTGATAAGTCATCGAAACAAATTAGAGTGAGAGTGAAGGTGGTTGAGATGTTTTATGATAATACTTATGACAGAGAATTTACATTAAGCGCTTTAAAAGACGCTGCAAATATTATAAACTTAAATCTTCCAAGCAGTTCAGACCCTACAAAGGCATTAATGTCTGGAGTTAATATAAATCCTTTTTACAATCAGAAAAAAAATGGCTATACTATAGAATCAGGAGTAAAATTTCTTGATAGTTATGGGAAGACAAGAACCTTGTCTGATACAGATCAGTTAGTCACCAATGGGGATGTTGTTAAATTTACTAATATAACTAATGTTCCATACCGTGAACTTTTAGAAGGCAAAGTAGGGTTTGTTGAGACCATTAAGTACAGAGATACTGGAACAACAATAAATGTTACGCCATTTGCTAATGAAGAAGGATTTATCACGCTAAAATTAGACGCCAAGTCAGGCGAGCAAACAGGTTTTGTTGGAAAAGAGCAGTATCCTGTTTTTAGAGAAGCAGAGTTTACGTCAAATATTACTGTAAGAAATGGCATGCCATATTTGGCGGCAACATCAGTGGTAAGCAGATATGGTTCAGTTCAAAGGGGAGTTCCTTTAATTGATAAACTCCCCGTTTTAAAAGAAATATTTACATCAAGGTCAATTGAAAATAACCAGTCGCAGTTAATATGTTTTGTAGAAGCAAGAGAAATAGGGAGAGATAGTTCAGTTAGTATTATGAGGGCGCCGAATCTTGGAGATTTTGATATAAGCAATCATAGTTTAAATTTTGAGACAGAGGCAGAATCTGTAGATGCAGAGCAAAGCTTATTGCTTAAATAGTTAGTGGAAAATATATAAGAGAGCATAATAGAATTTAAAACCTTTAAAAACATAAAAATAAATAAAAAAATGGTTAATGAAAATAAAACTGATAAAGAAACAAAAGAATGGAAATTTGGAAATTGGGTTAGAGAACATTCTAGAGGCATTGCTATAGGTTCTATTATTGGAATTAGTGGATTATTTGTTGGTTATGAAATTAATGGATTATTTGTTGGTTATGAAATTAATAAGAATGCTCAGCAAAATATAGATTGTCAGCAACAGCTTGTTGGTGTATTAGAGAAAGTAGTTATGCAAGACCCAAACAAAGCTAAAGTTTTATTAGATAATATAAAACCAAAAGAGCTTGTGAAAGAAGAGACAAGCGAAATTAAAAAAGAAGCTAAATACATGACTCAAGCGAAATATATTCTTATTTTAGAGGAGCATAGAGAATTGAGAAAAGGAAATGATGCACTAACAGCGGAAAGGAATACTTTAAAACAGCAATACAATGCATTAGGCAAAGAACAAGCTCCATTAAAGGAAGAATTAGATAAAACTTTAAAAGATTATAAAGTTATTATAGACGCAAAAACAGCATTAGAAGCGAAACAAAAAGAATTAACAAAGCAGGTTGCTGATATGAATGATGTGGCTACTAAATTAACTGGCGAGAATAATAAAATGAATAAAGCTTATGTTGCTCTTGCAGAAGCAAAAAAAATTGCAGATGCAAATTCAGTAGAAGCGACTGCTAAGTTAACTACGCTAGATAAAAAATATCAGCTGTTAACAGAAGAAAGAGCAAAATTAGAAAAAGATGTATTAAGAATAACTCTTAACTACAACAGCGTGTTAGAGCAGGCTGTTTCTCGTTCGAGAAGTTTGTCTCCAAGTGAGTCTGGAAAAGATAATATAGACTTATCATTACGCCAGGTTAACAGATTTAGAAATACTCCTGGTTTAGAAATAGTTTTCTTTGAGGGAAGCATAGATGGAGCAGAAAAAGTTAATTACGAGAGAACTAATTTGTATGGTGATAAAGAGCTTAGAGATAGAATGCTCGAAAACAGAAATTATGCTTTTCTTTTTGATTTTAATGGCGATGGAAAAAAAGATTTGTTTTATAATGGGGATAAAATAGGAGAAGATAAATTAAAAGAAGGGAGAGCAAACGAAACATTTGCTCCTGCTAAAACAATACCCAACAAAACTGCTTTGCAAATTTTAGGAAGATACATCTTAAAAAAAGACCTTGGGATTAATATTGAATAATTCTAATTGAAAGTGCATTTAAATTTCCTTTTATTCGGTAAGTATAAAGCTCTTCAATAATTAATTTTTTAAGTATGGCTTCTACTAAATTATAGCTCTTTTGATGCACTATGGGTTTGGGGTGTACATTAGTGCAAGGAATTAGAAATTACCGAAGAGAATATATGGCGATTGTAAGATAAATTAAGATGACTATTATTAATTAAGATGACTATTATTAATTAAGATGACTATTATTAATTAAGATGACTATTATTAATTAAGATGTGCATTTAAGAAACTCAACAATTTATTATAAGGATATTTTTCTTTTATTTGTCCTAAGTTAGTTAGTAATTTTAAAGTAGTTATGTTTAGATAAATTTATAAACTATTTTAAAGTGGTATCTGCATGAAAATAGGGTATGAGATGAAAGACCAGGAAAAACTATGGAATACCTCTGACAGCTTTGAAAAAATTGGAAAAGAAAAAATAAGCTCTCTTAAAAAGACAATAGAAGAGATAGAAAAACTTGTAAAAGAAAGAGAAAATTTAAGCAAAGCTATAGCTCAAGAGGCAGAGAAGATAAAAATGGATGTAAATAACTTTCTTGTAGAGCATAAACCAGTTGATTCTGATGGCTTGAAGGAAAGCGTGATGTTAAAGCAAAAGCAGGTTGAGATTTCTGAGCTGCAGTTGAAAGAAAAAGTAAGCTGTTGGCAGGATATTGCAAAGCTTAAAGAAGAATTGAGAGAAAAAGAAAAAGAGTTTAGCGAAAAAAAAGGAAGAATGGACATGCTGGGAAAAATAATGGAGGAGTGAAAATGGATGCTTATTCAGAAGAAAACACAAAAATAGGAGAGTAAAATGCAATTGCAAAAACTTTCAGTTGAAGAAATATGCATGAAGCTGAAGCCTGTATTTGGAAAAAGGATTGATGAAATTTACTTGAAATATGCAATGGCTGAGAGCAGAGAAGAAAGAGAAGAGATAGAGCATATTTTAAATGTTCTGTACAGCAAGCATTTATCTGAACTGCTTGGTAAAAAAGTTTTGCTTGAGCCTCCTTCTGAAGAGGATTTGATAGGGGAGTATCCTCTTGCTATGATAAATTATGCTGATAAAAATTTATATCCTTTTAGTTTAAGGGAGCAAGACTGGATTAGGCATGTTTGCATTTCTGGAATGAGCGGAAGCGGAAAGACTACTTTAGCTTTTCATATAATTGGAAATTTCATTAAAAAAGAAAAGCCATTTTTAATTTTTGATTGGAAAAAAAGCTTTAGGCCTTTAATGTTAGTAGACGGAGAAATTTTGTACTTTACAGTAGGAAATGAAAATATAAGTAATTTCTTTAGAATAAATATAAATCGTCCGCCTGAAGGAATCTCTCCAAAAGAATGGTTAAATGTGCTTTGCGATTTGATTACAGAAAGCTTTTTTGCATCTTATGGCGTTCATAAAGTTTTACTGGAAACTTTAGACGAGGCTTTTAAAGATTTGGGGGTTTACAATGGAAGCAAAAATTATCCGACATGGAACGAGATTAAGTGGAGACTTGAGAATAGATTAGAAAAAACAAAGGGAAGAACCGCTACTTGGTTAGAAAGTGCTTTAAGAATTGCGCATGTTTTAACTTTCGGAAATTTTGGAAAAGCCTTTAATTACAAAGGAAAAGAAAGCTTAACAATTGAAGAGCTGCTTGATAAGAAAGTTATTTTTGAGCTGAGCTCTTTAGGAAATATTGAGAAAAAATTCTTCTGCGAGTTTATTTTGACTTACATTTATAAGTTTAAAAAAGCAAGACAAACAGGAACAAGCCAGAATTTTGAGCATGCCATACTTGTGGATGAAGCGCATAATATTTTTTTAAAAGAAAAGACACATTTTGTTAAGGAATCAGTTACAGACATGATTTATAGGGAGATGAGAGAGTATGGAACAAGTTTAATATGCTTAGATCAGCATATTTCAAAAATAAGCGATACTGTTGCAGGCAATAGCGCCTGCCATGTTGCATTTCAGCAGCAGCTTCCGCAGGATATTGAAACAGTAAGCGGAATAATGCAGTTAAAAGAAAAAAGGCAGTATTTTTCTATGCTGCCTGTTGGTACAGCTATAGTAAAATTAGCTGAAAGGTACACCTCGCCATTTTTAATAAAAGTTCCTGAAGTAGGATTAAGAAAAAGAGAGGTTTCTGATACAGATATAGCGAATAAAATGAAATTTATTTTTGAAGGCAGAGCAATAGAACAGGGAAAAGACAAAGAATTTGCTCAAGCTTTAATGCATCCTTTGATGATTGAGCAAATAGAAAAGCCAATGATATCAAATGAAAAGCCAGAACTATCAAATCGCGAGATATTACAAAAAGCAACTGAAAAATTCAAAGAGATAGAAGTTGCAAGAGAGATGGAAAATAAAATAGTGAAAAAAGTTGTGGAAAATGAAAAACCGAAAGAAATAAAAGAGAAAATAGATAATTCTTTAACTCAAGCACAGCGAATTTTGTATGAATATGTGCAGAAAAAATTGGTTGCTGGAATAAATCTTGGGAAAATTGAAAAAACTTTAGAAGAAAACACAACGAAAGGAGATTATAAAATAGTTGATGTTTCTAAAGTTATAAATTATGCTATGACAAGCAAGATTAATAATTTAAATAAAACTATATCTGAAAATACCAAGATTAATAATTTAAATAAAACTATATCTGAAAATACCAATTTTGTAAAACAAAGTAAAAATGAAACAGAAAACATTGACGGAGAAATAGAGCAAAAAAGATTTTTGTCTTTTCTGCAGGAAAATTTAGAGCATAATCACAACACAGTTGAGCTTTACAAAAAACTGAATTTGTCTGCAAGAAAAGGAAATAAAATTAAAAATGAACTATTAAGCAAAGGATTAATCAGGGTTGAGGAAAAGAAAAATAGCAAAGGCTGGAAAAAAATTATTAAATTAAACTTTTCCTAAAAGTTTAATGTCAGAAGAATAAAAACAATAATCAAAAAATAAACTAAAGATGCTGAACTTAGATAATAAAAAATTAATAATTAAGGATTATATTGGGCTAAGGAGGAAAATTAAGCAGGAGATACAGAAGCTTGAAATATAACTTCTCAACTCCGCTTAAAAATTGCGTGAATATTAGCAAAAAAATCGTAAATCATGCTTAAAAATTGCGTGAATATTAGCAAAAAAATCGTAAATCATGCTTAAAATTATTAATAAAAAACAAAACTTACAAAACAACAAAAACCGCAAACAAAAACCACTAAATTAGAAAACAAAAAACAAAAAATCAGAAAACCAAAAACTCAGAAAACAAAGACAACAGCAAAACTTTAAAGAGAAAACATCAACACAAAAGAACAACAATTTTGACACAAGAAACATGCGGAATACCTTGAAATATAAGGAAAAACCTATAAGTTCAAAATAACTTGCAGGAAAGGAAAGCAGAAAAGAAAAAATTGCTTAGTTTATACTAGGAATACCTATGTAAGAGCTATGAAAAATCTATTTTTAAGGAGAGTGCAAAATCAAAATCCGGAAAAGCGTGAAATAACCAGGAATAACCTTTTTTAAAATGAGAATTATAGAAATTCTGAAAGGAGTTTGTCATGAACGCTGAAAATGAACAAAAACTGATTGAGGCGATAGTGGAGTTGAATAAGACAATGAAGAAGATACAAGTGGATGTTTATCGTATCTATGTCTTCGTGGTCGTGGCAATTATACTTGCTTTAGTAGCATTTTAGTAGCATTAGTCACTTTTTCTACTTAAATGAAAAGAGGAAGAATTGGAAGCAGAAGAATTGGAAAGAGATAATAAGATGAAAAGAGAAAGGATTCTCAAATGTTGGTATTAGGCAGACGAAGAGGCGAAAGCATTATGATTGGAGATGAGATTGAGATTATAGTTGTTACAGTTATTGGGGGTAGAGGCAGAAGCGAGGGTAGAGTGCGTTTAGGGATAACTGCGCCAAAAAATGTTCCTGTTCATCGCAGAGAAATTTATGAGGCTATTCAGCGAGAAAAAGAGGAAAGAGAAAAAGCAGAAGAAAAGAAAAAAGAAGAAAAGATGAAAAGGGAAGGGAATTTAACATGAAAAAATTAATGATGAACATTTGTTTAGTTGTCTTGATGTTTTGTTTAGCCGGATGTTCTGCAGCAGGACCAGGTGGACCAAAAATAAGAATGAGCCCTTATTTTGGTTCTAATATAAACTATATAGACCCAGAGAATCTCGGAAAGTATTGTTATGGCGGAGGTTTTTCAGAGAGAATTGGGATGGTTTACACTGCTCAAGCAGGATTTATTGACATGGGGCATCTAAGTGAATCTGTTGACAGAACAAAATATGCTTCAGGAATCGCATTTGAAAATATTAAAGTTGGAAAGGAGGAATTTTCATTTGACTTGGTTGAGCCTGCAAAATATTTTGTTAGTGTGAATTATCCAGTAGTCAGCATCAAATATCCTGCGAACTGGAATTCTTTAGACGCAGATGAGAAGGAAGAAATTGCCAAAGAAATTTCCATAGACTTAGGGCAGTATATTTCTCAATCTTCTACTACCTGGCACGAGATTATCACTTGGTTTGGGTATTCTTGTGTAGTTATATTTCCAGAAACACCCTCTTCATTTTCATGGGAGGATTTGTATTCAGACCTTCTTGGAACAAGAATATGTGCCAAGGCTTTGCGGGAAGAAAATGGGAATTTCAATGAAACTGTAACCAGACTTATCAATGAGGAGCTTAAAAGGCTTGATGTACAAAAACCTGAAATAGCCAGACAAGCGACAAGAAAAATCAAAGACAACTGGTTCAGCGGAAGCGGTTACCCATTTATCCATATGATGAAAAGGAATTTTGATATAGGTATAGATGATGGCTACATTACTCCCTGGTTAGTTCCGGGAATATGTGAAAATAAAATTCCTGAATCACTTCCTGTTCCAAAAATTCCTTCTAAATATGGTTTTTCGTTTAAGATAGAGCTTGAGCCAAGAGGGTCGCAGGGAAATAGAATTTTAGGAATTGTCTACCCTGATAAGAAAGGCAAACGAATACAGCCAGATGTGCACTATCCAAAAATAATAGAGTACATCAGAAATGAGGCAATAAGAGAAGAAGGGCCTGATGTAGACAAACCTACATTGTGATGTAGAAGAGAAAAAATAATTTTTGAAAATTGAAGGAGAAAAAAAAATGATTAACACTCTTATATCCATTTTTAGATTCTTTGCTAGTAAAACTTTTTGCGCATGCTTAATGTGGGACTTTGTTGTATTAAGCATATTATCAGGTATAGCTACCCTTTTAACAAGTTTCTCTAAAAAAGGAATTGATGAAAAAGGAACTGGCATTTCAGAATCAACCTTATGTTTTATGTGCCTTATTCTGTGTGCTATTGGGATAGCTATCTGCAACATAGGACTAAGAATTAACTGAAAAATTTGAATTGATTCAAAAACAAAAAATAATTTTTTAGCTCAGAAAGAAAGAGTTTGGAAGGAAAAAGTTATGAAGAAGTTAATGATAACAATTTTGATGGTTATGGCTACGTGTGTTTTTGGAAGTTTGTTTGTTTGGGGATGTTCTAATGGTGCAGGATTGGAGTGGGGCCATGTTCCTTCTGGAACTTTTGCAGACCCTGATGGATTGCCTGCATTTGATGTTCATAGTAAGCTTTTTGATGGATGGGGTATTTTGTATACTCTGAAAGCAGGAAGTTTTGACCCGGACCACAGAAGCGGATGTGCGAGAAAAACCTATAATACTTATCAGAAAGCTTATGCAACTTTGATTAGTAAGGGCAGTGGATTTTCAATGAGCGATGAGGGAAGCACTGATAAAGTTGAGTTTACTTATCCTGCGAATTGGAGCCAGGTTTCAGAGGCACAAAAGAAAGAGCTCGCTCTTGAGATTGGAGAATATGTTGCATTTAACTTTATGGTATGGCATGAAATGCTTACCTGGAAAGACGCCCGTCTCTTTTTAGGGCTTAGTGATTTCGAGTCAGCTTTTAGCTGGGAAGATATTTTTTGTGACCTTTATGGAGCAAAGGTTGCAATACAGGCAATTAAAATGGGCGGCGGTTTTGAAAAAAATGTAACTGACTTGACTCGAAAACAACTTCAGGATTGGCAGGTTGTTCCTATGCAAAGAGCAAGTGAGATTACTCATTCTGTCGAGGGGTCTTGGTGGAAAAGAGAGCCGATTTCCATTCATAGCAATATCTTGATGAGAAACATGGATATCGGGTGTGATGATGGATGGGTAACTGCCTCGTTAATTCCCGGGTACTACAACAGCGAGCCCATTTCTCTTGAAGCCCCTAAGCTTGACCTACTGCAAATATACGGGCTTCAGATGAAGTATACAATAACCTCTATGCATCTTCAAGGAGAGGAATTAAAAAGAATTGCAGGCGTAAACAAGCCAGTTGAACCTCAGGTGGATTTCTGCAAAATTATTCATCAACTTCAGAGAGAAGCTGTTGAAAAATATGGCTTCAAGGTTGCGAGGTAAATGCAGTGTGCGAAATTTGAAAAATATTATATATAAAAAGTTTGAGGTAATCATGTGGTAATTACAAGTAAAAAGCGCCGAACAACTCAACGAAAAGAAAGGAAAGGTGAGATTATGATTGTGCGAAACTCTTTTTATTTGATTAATAATTGATTCACGGCACCGGCCCAGTGTCTTTGTTTTTTAAGCAAAGACAAATAAAGCATCCTGATGGTTGATTTACTTCTTAGATTTTTGACAACAGAAGAGGTTCAATTCCCCTTATGCTTTTGTTTTTAGTTTAGTCCTGGTGTTCTTGCTCTGTTTTTCCCTTCTCTTCGTTCTCCTTGGGAGTTGAGGGCGGAGCACCAGGATTTTTTTAATTGAGAAGAGTTGAAAAAAATAAAATAATTACAATTTGCTTGGAAATTTTGGCAAGGAGGAAAACCAACTAAAGGTGATTGGGTAATTGTGTTTTAAAAACTTAGAAGGAGAGAGAATGAAGATTAGAGATTTTAACTTTGGTCTTACTATAGCACTACTAATTTCAGTGGCTATTATTGCACTGGTTGTTATGGCAATTATCAGTGCTTTAGGGCAGTGAAAGAAACAAGCAAAAATAAAAATATTTAATGAAAGGAGCACTAAAATGAAACGTATAAGTTCGTTTTTATTGGGAGGTCTATCAGGATTTGGTTTGGTTGGTCTTGGGTGGATGATTGGGAGTCCTAACACAAAAGTTCTTGGAGGTATTTTTGGATTTTGCATCGCGGTGGCACTCTTCTTAATGGAAGAAGAAATTCTCAGTTGTATAAAGAGCAGAGACGCAAAACTAAGGAAGGATGGAGAGATGAAAAGGGAAACGAAAGGAGGATAAAAACGGAAACTGAATGAGTATGTCAAAAGGAAAATAATTTTTAAACTTAGAACGAAGGGAAGTGATAAGTTATGAACAAAAGGCATAAAGGTTATGTTGTTGCTGGAGATGAAGGCCGCGACGGAAAGCGTGTATGGAAGGTGAGAGTGAAAGATTCACAAAGTTCTTTTAATGGAAAGAAGTTTATTGTAGCTTCTATTCATGAAAATATTGAGTTGTCAAAAGGGCTTAATGTGGATTTTCTTGTTGGAAGTGTCGATGGTAGCGAAGGAGAAAAAATTGATAGAGCAGTGGATGTAGCTCTTCAAAAAGGTCAAATGTTAACAGAGTCAAAAGGTAAAAAGGAGATTTTTATGAAAACGAAAATAATTACAATTTTGTTTGCAGCATGTTTGCTGATGATTGGCTGTGGGAAAAAGCCAGTGAAAAAAGTTGGTGATGTTAATGCAACTCAGAAAATTGCTGAGCTGAATAAAGTTGCAGCAGCTGAGCCTAATGTTGTAGCAAGAGCTGAGGTTCCAAGAGGAAGAAGAGGCGAAAGAACTGGTGGAAGAGTTAGCAGATTTGATCCAGCTTCAATGCTTGAGAGGCTTGACCCAAATGATCTTGAAAAGCTCAAAGCAGATTTTCCTAATTTGGATTTTAATGATCCAAATAAGGTAAGAGAAGATCCAAATGTCATGAATGCTATAAGAGAGCTTATGAGGGCAAGGGGAGGATTTGGAGGTTTTGGTGAAAGAGGTCCTGGTGGATTTGGTGAAATGATGCCTGGAGGTTTTGGCGAGCCAAACAAGCCAGCAGAGCCTAACGAGCTTGTTGCCATAAATCTCAGGGATGTTAAGATGGAAAGTGCAATTAAGTTTCTTGCAGATTGGACAGGCAAGATCATCCTCCCTAATGACGAGCTAATGAAGCTGAAAATTACTATTTACTCTCCGAAGAAAGTTTCAAAAGAGCAGGCTCTTGAGATGATTTATACTGCACTAAATGAAAAGGGATACACTCGCGTTGAAGATGCTAATAGAATTATTCTCAAGCCAATTGCCAAGGCTAAGCTTGAAGCTGTACCCGTCATTGACTCGAATACACCTTTAGCAAGCATAAAGGACAAGAGTTTAATTGTCCAGAAAACTTTCCAGCTTCAGAATTATAGTGCCACTCTGATGAGCCAGTTTATTCAGCCTTTGATTGATCAGTACGGGCAGATAATCTCTGATGAAGCTTCTCACAAACTTTTAGTTATTGAAACTGTTGGGAATCTCATTCGCTTGGAAAAGATAATTGCGCAGTTTGATGTGCCTGAAGCAGGGCCAGCGACTATATCCAAGACTTTTGAACTTAAATATACTGATCCTGCAGAAATTGTGCAACTACTGAATCAACTTTTAAGTACACAAACTACTGTAGGGACAAGAGTAACCAGGCCTACTGGCAGAACATTTGGTGGTTTTGGTGAAAGGCCTTTTGAAAGGACTACTCCCCAACCAACTACACCATCTGTTTCTGAAGCTCAAAGAGAAGCCAGACCTGCAACAACTGGAGTTGCATCTTCTGTTACAATTTCATCAACAAAAAGCCCTATCATTCTTTATCCTGAGCCGAAGCGCAGATGGATTATTGCGAGAGCATCTATTGAAGATATGAAGGCTATAGAAGAACTGATAAAAACGCTGGATGTGGAAACAGAAGTTGAGTCACAATGGGAAGCAATTCCTCTCAAGTATGCAAATGCAAGTAACATAGCAGAATCTATAAACTCTTCTTTTAGTCAAATATCTGCTGGAGCTGGTGTTCAAAATTTTTATGCTTCATCTGTAGCAGATAAGCAGCTTCTTATTTCTGGGAGTAAGGAAAACAGAGAGACAATGAAAAAGGTTATTGAAGAGCTTGATGTTCCAGCTCCTGTTATTCCGAGCAAGACTTTCAAACTTAAATACAGAGACTCTGACGAGGTGAAGCAGAAAATTGATGAGCATTACCAGGCTGCTACTAGCTCTGCTTCTTCTACTCGGAGAATGTTTGGAGGGTTTGGTGGTTATAGAGCAACCCAGGCTGAAGAAGTTTATGTTATTTCATTTCCGTCAACAAATGAAGTAACAGTGCGGGCTCCTGAAGCAACTCTGAAACAGATTGAAATGATGATAAATGAGTGGGATGTTGAGCCTAAGATTATTCCACCAAGAATAATTGAGTTGCAGAATAGAGACCCTGTTCAAATGGTTGATACACTTAATAAGCTTTTTGGCGGGGGAACGCAAGGAGCAACTGGACAAAGGTCGGTTTTTGACCTGCTATTTGGTGGTGGAGCTGCAACCCAAGGAAAAATTATTGGGACGTATTATGGAACAGTTTCGTTTCAAGAAGTTCCTGGGGCAAAAAAGATAATTATTTCCTGCAAGATTCCAGAAGCATATGAGTTTTTCGAGCAGGTTGTTAGGGATATGGATAAAGCAGAAACTGCTAAAATGCCAAAAGTTTTTACTCTGAAGTATGCTGATTGCGAGGATTTAGCTGAGAGGCTGAATGCATTGTTTAATGAGCCTGGCTCAACTGCAAGAATTAGAAGAGCTGCAAGGGGGCTTACAACTACTGTACAAACAGCGTCTACAACAGGCACAACTACTGGAACTCAACAACAAGCTGCAGCTACAACTACAGAATATACTCCGTGGTGGGCTGGTACCGGCGCAAGAACTACTGTCGGGACAGAAATGCCCATAAGTAATGTAATAGGCAAGGTTCGGTTTGTTCCTGATCCTCGGAGCAAGTCCATCTTAGTTTTAGTACAGCCAGAGTATATTGAAGGTATTGGGCAGCTTATTGCTGAGCTTGACAAGCCTGGAAAACAAGTGATGATCCAGGCGATTGTCGTTGAAGTTGACAAAAGCAAACTGAATTCTGTTGGCGTGCAACTTGCATCAAATCCAACTGCTTTTGGAAGTTTAGGAGAAAATTCAATAACTGCTCTGTCCCAGCTAACACAACAAGAGAAGCATGGAGCTTTGATTTTTGGAGCAGACAATAAGTCTGGAAGTTCATTTGTTCTTAATGCCTATGCAGATATCACTGTCTTGCTTGATTTTCTTGTCAAGAAAACTGATGCAAAAATTCTCAATCAACAAACTATGTGGACTAAGGATACTTCAGAAGCATCGTTTTTCAAAGGCAAAGAACTTTCGTTGATGGGAGAGTCATCGGTGTCAGGAAATGGGATTATAACGTCGAGTTATACCCGTGATAAAATTGGTATGACTCTAATAGCAAGGCCAAATATCACACCTGAGAAAAATGTCGATATGGATCTGCATCTTTCTGTTTCACAGTTGACTCAAGACCTTGTCAACACACAGCCTGTAAAGGCTCTTATGGATACTCTTACCAACATGATTGTTCAGAATGGACAGACGATTTTGCTTGGCAGAATTCTTCTTCAAGAAGACAGCACCATTGAGAGAAAACTTCCCTTGCTTGGTGATGCTCCTGTGGTCGGTGGCTTGTTCCGGCACAATAATTCTGTGAAGTCTAACAACGAGCTGCTTGTTTTTGTCACTCCATATGTCATCGACGAAGAAAGCAAACCAGAGGATGTAAACGAAGTCAAGAACGCAAAAGAAAAAATGGAGACAATTACATCAGAGCTTTCTGAGATGGAAAAGTGGCTTGAAAAAGAATAGTTTTGTGGTTTGGGTTTTAATGGTTAAATGGGCTCTGCTCTGCTTGCTTTGGTACCTTCGTCCATCCTTTCACAAGCATCAGAGCCCTTTTTTGAAGAAAAGGAGGTGAACAATTATGAAATATTATAATTGGAATGAATGTGATGAATTGTACAACTGGGATTATTTTTGGAAGCCTTTACTTGCGATAATTCTCGGAGTAGGGATGACTTTTTTCCTTACTTAACATTTCGGAATTTAGATTAAAAGAGTTTTTAGGCTGGTTTGATTGATTCTGGGAAGTTTTTTTGAAAACGCTTTCTCTAGAACTTTCATTCCAGCCTTTTTTGTTTTTGGTGTTCTTTTATGTATAATTTATACATCATATGCAAATTTAGTATATTAATATCCAACAATTTCTGAAAAAAGTGAGAGGAGACAAAAATTGACCAAATCCTTTTGATAAACTCTCAAAATTACCTTTTTCTAACATGCTTCTCTACCACCTTTTTTTTTGCATTTCATATATATACTATGATATATATTTTGTATAATATCTTTTTGAGTATACTACATTATTTTCTTCTTAGAGAGTCTTCGTGAGATAACTTATTTTCTTGATTTTATTAATAAACTTTTTATTGTATTATAAAACACAAAATTATTTAAATAATGCTTACATTATTTTAGGATGCAAAGAGAAAAATCAGGCTTTTTAAAAAAATCAGGGATTATTCTTTTATCTGCTTTAGCTTTTTTTGGTTTAGAAGATAGAGTTAGGGCGTATAGCAACCTTAATAAGGATACTCTCAAGAGCAATTATTTGGAGATTAGGTACAACCAAGATTCTGTTAATTATGAAGGTAGAGACTTTTCAGATATTTCGTATATACCTGAGCCGGCGACAATTGCATTATTAGGGTTGGGGAGTTTAGCTTTATTGAGATTAGGGAATAAGAGAAGAGTTAAAAAACAACCACCTGCTCATTCTCCAGAACCAGCAACAAGTGTTTTGTCGGGCCAGGGAGGTTTATCTCTTTTATGTTCAAGAGAAAAAGAAAAAAAGGAACTTGGGAAAGAGTTAAGAAAACCTTAAACCTTAACATTTGCTTTCGTGAGATAACTTATTTTCTTGATTTTATTAATTAACAAAAAATAATATTTCGAGCGAAGCGAGACTAATCTTCCTGTTGAAAGTTAAATTACGAAATTGGCTGAGCAGAAAGAAAAACTTTAATAAAGTTTTCTTTAACCCAAGAAAATCAAAGATTTTCTGTGCCCCGAAAAGCAAAGCTTTTCGCGGAAAAGAAATTTGGGAAGGAAAAACTTTAATAATCACTATTTCCTGCTTTATTTATGAAAAAAGCTCTTTTAGAAAACGGCTCTCTTTAGACACAAGAAAATCAAAGATTTTCTGTGCCCCAAAAAGCTTTGCTTTTTGCGGAAAGAGACTTGGGAAAGAAAAACAAAAAAGAGAGCTTGGAGAAAAACTAAAATGAGAAAAGCGCAAGTTGGGGATGAGGTTTTAATAACTTTAGAAAACAAAAAAGAGGAGCGGGGAATTTTATTAGAAAGCCATGAAGCAGGAATTTTGCTGTTGAAATTAAAGAGCGGTTATAACATTGGAATTAAAAAAAGAGATATTAAAAAAATTAAAGTTTTGAAAAAAGTAAAAGAGGAAAAAGAGCAAGAGGGAAAAATAAAAATGAAAGGAAAGCCGATTGTTGAGATGATTATTACAGGAGGAACTATATCTTCATCGCTTGACGTGAAAACAGGAGCTGTAAAATGGCTGACTTCTCCTTCACAGCTCTTTAAATTTTATCCTGATATGTTTGAGAAAGTTGATATTAGATTACAGATGCCTCTTATGAAAGCAAGTGAAAATATGAATTCAGAAGATTGGAGCAAAATCGCTAAAATAGTAGTAAGAGCATTAAATGACCATAATGTTAAAGGAATAATTATTACGCATGGAACTGATTTTTTACACTACACAGCTTCTGCTTTATCCTTCTTTTTACAAGATATAAACAAGCCGGTTGTGCTTACATATTCGCAGAGGAGCACAGATAGGGGGAGCAGTGATGCAAGTTTAAATTTATTATGCGCTGCACAAGCTGCTTTGTCTGATATTGCAGAAGTTATGCTTGTTGGGCATGCTTCAATGAAAGATGATTTTTGTTATGCTTTGATTGGCACAAAATGCCGCAAAATGCACACTTCAAGAAGAGATGCTTTTAGGCCAATAAATTGCAAGCCTATTGCTAAAGTTTATCCAGATAAAATTGAAATACTTGGAGAGCATAAAAAAATAAGCAAAAATAAAGCAAAATTAGACGCGGTTTTTGAGGAAAAAGTTGCTTTAATAAAATTTTATCCTGGGCAATCTCCTGAAATACTCGATTATTACTTAAAAAAGAAATATAAAGGAATTGTTATAGAGATGTCTGGACTTGGACATGTTATTACAGAAGGGAAAAATAACTGGCTTCCTAAACTAAAACAGCTGATAGAAAAAGAAATGATAGTTTGTGCAGCTCCTCAAACTTTATATGGAAGGCTTGATCCTTTGGTTTATAGTCCTGGAAGAGAGCTGGAGAAAATAGGTGTAATCTATTTAGAAGATATGCTGCCAGAAACCGCACTTGTTAAATTAGGCTATGTGCTTGGGCACAAACTTAGCAAAGAAAAAATAAAAGAAATGATGCTGAAAAATATTGCAGGCGAGTTTAATAAAAGATTAGGCGAAGAGTTTTTGGTTTAACCAAAAACTGAGGATGGCAGAGAAAAATAATTGATGAAAACTTAAACTAATTCTCACCGAAACATTTATAAATATTGGATAACCAATAATGTTATTGGCAAAACAATAATATACTTAAAATGCTCAAAGAAACAGAATTAAAGATATTAAGCAGTTTTTTTCCAGAAGGAAAAGAAATAACTTTAAAGAAAATTATGGAAAGAAGCGGTTTATCTTACGAACCAATCCATAGAACCGCAAATATCCTTAATAAGAAAAAACTTACTTCTTCTAAAAAATTTGGGAAGACTCTTGTTTATTCCTTAAATTTTGAGAAAGAGGATGTAAAAACAGCCTTCTTTTTTTATGCAAAAGAGAAGTTAAAAGAGTTTTCTAAACGCAACGGGGTAATTTTTAGCGCCTTATCTAAAATTCAAGACGAGAATATCGATTTTTTAGCTATATTTGGAAGTTATGCAAAAGGTAACCAAACAGGAGATAGTGATGTGGATGTTCTTTGTATAAGCTCTAATAAAAAAGAAGATGAAAAAGAAATAAAGAGTTTAAAATATGAAACAAACTTAGATTTTGCTCCAGTAGTTATACCGAAGACTGAATTCCAAAAAATAAAAAAAGAGAATGAGATATTTTGGAATGATTTAGTTAAATTTGGGATAATCTTTAAAGGATACGAATTATTTTATTCAGAGGCATATTTAAAGTGAAAGACCTTATTAATTTTTATCTAGAAAGAGCGCAAGTGATTAAAGACAAAAATGTTATTGTGTTGTCTAAAGATTATCTAAAAAAAGCTAAAAACAATCTGATTACGATGAAAATATTATCGGATGTAAACAATAATAAGAAAGTAAGAGACTTATTGAAAATACCTTCTTATTATAGTAGTGATGAATGGGTAGTTATAGCAGGATATTATGCGATGCATGCTTCAGCTTTGGCGTTAATTGCTAAAATTGGCTATAGAAGCAAGAATTACACTGCAACAATAATCCTTTTAGAAGAATTTTTTATTAAAAAGAAATTGATGTCAAAAGAGGACATAAACTTGTTAAGGAAGGCTATATTGCAAAAAGAAGAAATAGAAAAGTTATCTGAAGCAAGGCATAAAAGAGAAATCGCACAATATAGCGTAACAAAACAAACAACAAAAGAAATCGCTGAAAGCATAAAACAAAATGCCTATAGTTTCGTAAATAAAGTTGAATTAATAATTTAATAATATGCTGCGAAAGATAATTGCAGGAAAAAAGAAAATTGTTGAAGAGAGGTTAAAATGAAAGGAGAGATAAATTCAAGGAAAAAATGAAAAAAACATATTTGTTAATTATTGTCATTGCAGTTTTGATAGCTGGATGGGTTTTTGTTAGATTTATTCTTGGCGGAGACGAGGATAGCTGGATTAAAGATGAAAAAGGGCAGTATGTTGAGCACGGCAACCCTTCTGAAACTCCTGATTATATTAAAGAGCAGCAAGATGCTATTATGTATGCCAGGGAATTGTATTTTGAAAAAAAATTAGAGGGGATGAAGTTTTCAAGCCAGTGCCTTGGTGTAGTTGGCGAGAATTTAAAATTTGCAGTTGATATTGTTAATGTTCCAAGAACAGACGAAGATAATAAAGCAGAAAACCAGTGTGAAGATTATCGTGAAGGAAAAGTGCAACATTTTATTGAATTAGATAAAGATGGAAATATCTTTAGAGTTATGTAATTCTATAGTTGGGGTTGTGAATTCTAAGGACATAATCTTTGCCCCTTAAGCAAATCCCCCTTAACAACATAATTTTATAAATCTCGATTTTTTAGTATATCTATGTTATCCTCATTAGGAAACGCACTGAAAAAAGCATTTGATAAGTTAACTGGAAGTATCTTTTTAGACAAGAAAACAATAGATGCAGTTATCAAGGATTTACAAAGAGCATTGATAGAAGCGGATGTAAATGTCAAGCTTGTTGCAGAGCTCAGCGAGAAAATAAGGCAAGGAGCAGGTGAAGAAAAAATTAAAGGAAAAGGAATTGACAGGAAAGAGCATCTCATTAAGCTTTTACATGATGAAATCTTGTCAATGTTAGGAGGAGAAAAAAAAGAGCTTGAAATAAAGAAAGGACAAAAGCAGAAAATTATGCTGCTTGGTCTATATGGGGCAGGTAAAACAACAACGATTTCAAAACTTGCGAACTATTATGGAAAGAGGGGATTAAAAGTTTGCATGCTTGGATTAGATGTTCATCGCCCAGCTGCTCCTGAACAGCTTGAGCAGCTTGGAAAACAAGTAAAAATTCAGGTTTTTATAGACAAGCAGGAAAAAAATGCTTTAAAAATTTACAATAAATTCAAAAAAGAAATTGAAAATTATGATTTAACGATTGTAGATACTGCAGGAAGGCATTCTTTAGATAAAGAACTCATAAATGAGATAAAAGAGTTAGAGCAAGAGATAAAGCCAGAGCATATTCTACTTGTTATGCCTGCTGATATCGGGCAAGCTGCTAAAAAACAAGCTTCTGAATTTCAAGAAGCATGCAAAATTAATGGAGTTATAATAACAAGAATGGACTCTTCTGCAAAAGGCGGAGGGGCTTTAACTGCATGCAATGAGACAAAGGCGCCGGTATTTTTTATTGGAACAGGCGAGAAAATGCCAGACATAGAAACTTTTTCTCCTTCTGCATTCATATCAAGAATTCTCGGCTTAGGAGATTTAGAAAGTTTAATAGAAAAAGTAAAAACAGCAACAGAATTTGATGAAAAAAAACAAGCTAAACTAAAAAAGAAGCTGGAAGAAGGGAAATTTAATTTACGCGACTTGCAAGAGCAGTTAAAACAAATGCAGGGTTTAGGAAGTTTATCAAAAATAGCCAGTATGATTCCTGGGTTTGGAAAAGCAAAAATCCCAGAAAACTTGCTTGGAACGCAGGAAGATAAACTTAAAAAATGGCAGCATGCAATAGACAGCATGACAGAAGAAGAAATTGAAAATCCAGAAGTTTTAGAAAAGCAAACCTCTCGTCTGCAGAGAATTGCAAAAGGAAGCGGAACAACAACTTCTGACATAAGGCAACTTATTAAACAATACAAAATGCTGAAAGAGTTTGCTTCTGGTGCAGGAAGCTTAGAAGATATGGATTTAAGCAAAGGGCTTTCTCAGAAACAAATGCAAAAGCTCGCAAAAAAGTTTGGGAAGAAAATAAGGATTTGATCTTAGAAAATTTAAGATTAATTATCTCGTGGGGGCATATATCTTAAGGATTAAGTTAGCTACATAAACCGAATAACTAACGAGTAAAAAAGTTCAGAGTAGTGGCGAGGCGGTGAACTGAGTGGTTAAGTGCATTGGAGGAGAGTTAAACCTTCTTTGAGTTTAATTTATTAATACTTAATTCTTCATATGAATATGAAATTTAAAGAAGATATTGGAATTGCAATAATATTAAGAAATAAACCGATAGATAAAAGAATAAAAGATATTTTTATTAAATCTTACAAAGAGAACCTTAAATTTTTTCCTAAAAAGCCTTCAAAATTTCTAATATTTGTTTGTGATACTGAAGAAGAATATAAAAGATATTCTAAACCATATTATTCTAAATGGTCAACAGCAGTGGGGTTAGGAGAAAAGGGAATCACAACAAGAAGTCCAGAATTTACAGAAAAAATAGGGCAATGGAAGATTAAAGACTTTCAAAATTTAATGAATCATGAGATAAGTCATATATTTTGGTTCAAATTATGTCACACTTGGAGCCCACAATGGTTTGTTGAAGGACTTGCATGTTACATCGGAAATAATTTTTATCTAAATGATAATGAGTTAAAAAAGATAATTACTAAAGATAAAACAACCTCACAAATATTAGATTATAGATACCTAAGAAGAAATTTTGAAAAAGGACATTTTCCACGATATCAAATTTGGCAATCCTTTTTTACTTATCTAATCGATAAATCGGGTAAGGATTCTATTAAAGAATTTATTTTGGCTTTTTCAAAAAATCCCACTAAAAAGAATTATCAAAAATGTTTCAAAGAAGTTTTTGGATTAAGTGATAAAGTAATTTTTAAAGAATATTTGAATCCTTAGAGCAAAAAGTTAGGGAGTTAATCCTCAAGATTAACTATTCGTGGGGGCGTTAAACCTAAATCAACCAAAAGCTTTAAAAACAAATCTGTTTCTATAGTAAAAGACAAAATAAATTGAACAAAATTTTTGTCTTTTCCTTGATACCAAAGGCATAACTGGTAAATTGCCAATGTCCTTTGGTATAAATAAAGATTAAACATTTAAACTACGCTTAAAAATTAAAAAATGGTGACAAGCATAAGTTCAGGAGCTTTAACAGCAGTTGTTGGTTTGTTTGGGGTTCTTGTAGGAACGCTTATAGGCCCTTATATTAATCACAAACTTAATCTTAAGAATACAAGAAAAGATATAATTTTCAAAAGAAAACTTGAATATTTTGAAAAAATAGCAGAAAGCATAGAAAAAAATATTAGAACCTACCACAATATGGTAGCAGAAGCTGAGGTTGGTGTAGGAAAGCAGAAACTTAAAAAAATTTATAAAAAACTTAAACAAGACAGGAAAAATTTTCTAATAATGGCAAGCCCTTTATATTTTAACATTCGAAGCTTGTCTGAAAAAATAATTTCTTTTGTTGAGATAGAAAAAGAAATGTTTAGGGAGTTTGAAAATTTAACAAAAGTGAGCAACAAACAGCAAGAAGAAGACGTTGTAAAAACCTTAAAGGAAAAATTAAAGAATTTGACAGATTTTGGAAATAAAGTAGTATGGGAAATGAAAAAGGAACTTCACAAATAGTGGGAAAATCAAGGTTTATACCACTCGTCTATCTTAGCTTCCAAAGCCTCTTCACATAATTTTAATCTTTCATCAGCATTAGCCATTTCTACAGCAGTTTTAAAGTCTTTTCTGTTAATCTCTATTTGTGTAACAATTGCGTTTCGTAAATCAAAAATAGACTGATTAAAAGCAGTTAATTTGGCTCTTCTGTCTGCAGAAAGAGCTTTTGAACTTTGAATAAATCCACCAAGCATATTATAAATTCCTGTTAAAGCACCTTGAAAAACAGCATAATTTCCTCTCTGTAAAGCTACTCTCACTTGCCCTAAACCCCCATAAGCAGATACTAAAATATCTTTATCTTCATTCATATTTAAGATTAGACAGATATCTATTTAAACATTATTAGAATACAAAACATATGTCATCAAAAATCCTCGCGCGCGGAGCAGAAGCAATACTTATGCAAGAAGGCGGGAATTTAGTAAAAGACAGAATAAAAAAAGGCTACAGATTGCAGGTTCTAGATGAAAAACTTCGAAAAAGCAGGACAAAAAAAGAAGCCAAACTTTTGGAAAAAGCTGCTTCTTTAATAAATGTCCCGGCAGTAATTGCCACAGATAACAAAAAAAAAATAACTATGGAATTTATTGAAGGCAAGAAACTATCAGATTGGCTTGATAAACTGCCAGAAGCAGAAAAAATTTGCGAAGAACTGGGAAAACAAGTTGCTTTGCTGCACGATGCAGATATTATCCACGGAGATTTAACAACTTCAAACATGATTTTGGTTGAAAACTCAGAAAAACCCACTGAACTTAAACCTAATAAAAAAGATATTAACATTACCTGTAATATTAGTAATAAAATAACTCAGAATAAGCGAGCAAGAGGAGCTTATGAAGAGGCTATATCAAGCGAGGCGAAGCCGAGCGAGTCCAAACGGATAGGATTGGCGAGCGAGAAGAGCGAGAAGGGTGATAAAGACTTCAAGGTCTTTTTAATCGATTTTGGTTTAGGTTTTAACAGCAGAAGAATAGAAGATAAAGCAGTTGATTTGCATCTTTTACGCCAAGCGTTAGAAGCAAAGCATTTTTCAAACTGGCAAAATTTATTTTCTGCTGTTCTCAAAGGATACAACAGCAAAGACAAAGCCAAGATTCTTGAGCAGCTAAAAAAGGTGGAATCAAGAGGAAGATATAAGAAAGGCTTTTAAATCAAAAAAGCTTGAATAATCTTTCTCTTTCTTCAAGAAGCATAATCACATTGGTTGCCCAAAAAATTTCATCACGACGCATATCAAATCCTATTAATTTCTTGCCAAACTTGAAATATTCCATGTAACCTTCTCTTCTTTCATAAACCCCAATTTTTCCAAATAAGTTTCTCTGAAGTTCCCCTGATTTAACAAAACAGTAAGAATGATTAACTGTATCTTTAAGAGGTATTCCTGTTTCTTTACTTATTGTATGATAAGCTCTTATCCATTTTTCAGAAGTTTTTCTATCCTCTACATTTTCTATATTTTTTGTATTTTCATATATAATCTTTTCAATATCCATAGAAAAGGATAATAATAGCTATTTTTAAACAAAATTACATTAGAGAATATATAATAGAAATAATTAAACTTATAAACTAAAAATTTCTTGTCTTAGCATAGCCCCGTAGTGTAGCGGTCAAATTTTTAGCTATGCTAAAAAGACTAGGCATCTAGCCCTTTGGCCTTATGGAAGAAAGGCTGGGACCCAGGTTCGAATCCTGGCGGGGCTATTATCAAAAAGTTGCGTGTTCTTAATCGTGGTTTAATAGCAAGCCACAATTAAAAAGAACATGACTGACATACACAATTTAAAGAGAAGACTCGAAGCAACACTTACTAAAGTGAAAAACTCTTCTATTTGCGAGGAGAATAAGAAAGCAATTTTTGATTTTCATAATTTTTGTTTTAGCGAAGGAATTGGAGCTGGAAAAACCCAAAGGTATGTTTTTGACTTAGAAAAGATAGCTAATCTTCTAAAGAAAGATTTTGATAAATGCGATAGGCAGGATATTCAAAATGTTATTGGCTTAATAGAAAAGCAAGATTATGCTTCTGAAACAAAGAGGGGGATAAGGATATCAATAAAGAAATTCTTTAAGTGGCTAAGAAAAATAGATGATAAAGGAGTTTATCCTGATGAAGTTAAGTGGATGTCTACAACTAGCAAAAATGGTAGCCACAGGCTTCCAGAAGAGCTGTTAACAGAGCAGGATATAGTAAATATGATTAATGCCTCGGGAAATAAAAGGGATAAGGCATTTATTTCAGTTCTTTATGAATCAGGAGCAAGAATTACAGAAGTCATGACAATTAAAATAAAAAATATTTCTTTTGATGATTTGGGAGCTAGGATTAATGTTTTTGGAAAAACAGGCTCAAGAAGAATAAGGTTGGTTTCATCTGCTGTTTATCTGCAGGAGTGGTTAAACGAACATTCTGATAAAGATAATCCTGATTCTTTTGTTTGGATTAAAACAAACAATGAATTAATAGGCTATGCAAGGATAGGGGTTTTATTAAAGAAAATAGCTAAAAGAGCAGGAGTTAAGAAAAGAGTTAATCCTCATTCGTTTAGACATGCACGAGCTACTTATTTGGCTAATTTCTTAACAGAAGCACAATTAAAAGAAGTTTTTGGTTGGACTCAAGGAAGTAAGATGTCTGCTATCTATGTTCATCTGTCAAGCAGAGATACTGATGAAGCAATTTTGAAAGTTTATGGAAAAGATATTAAAGATAAAACAAAAGAAAAAAGTTTGCTAGTCCCTAAAGAATGTTTGAGATGCAAAACTCAAAATGAAGCAACAAATAAGTTCTGTAAATTATGTGGATTTGTCCTTGACAAGCAGGAAGCAGATAAAATAATTCAAACAGAATCAGAAAGGCAAAATATGGATGAGTTAATGGACAAGCTTGTAACCAATAAGGATGTTTTGAAAATGTTAATTGAAAAAATGGCTGAGATAAATAAACAATAGACTATAAATCGTGCCAAATAGCATGATTTATGGGTAAAAAGTCTAGGAATAGTACCAAATAGCAGATTTAAAGCTTTCTTTAGGATATACATTCCTTTATAAAGACTTGTTAACTGGCAAAGAAAGGTTTATAAAGGTCAAAATCTAATAAATATCATGGAAAAAAACAAATTGAAAGAAGTTCTTCAAGATCAGCAGGAACTCTTTGGGAAGATGGACGACCTTATTGAAAGGGAAGTTCCTCTAACTGATTATATGAAGGGAAACGAAATAGTAATTATAACAGGCATTAGAAGATGTGGAAAAAGTTCGCTTTTGAATATTATTTCAAAAAAATTAAAGGAAAGATTTGTTTACCTAAATTTTGATGATATACGCCTTACAGATTTTAAGGTAGAAAATTTTGAGGATATAGAAGAGATAGTTTCAGAGATATATGGAATAAAAACAGATGTGATTTATCTTTTGGATGAAATTCAAAATGTGCCTTCTTGGGAAAGATGGGTAAATAATTTATATGCGAAGAAGATTAAAGTTTTTGTTACTGGATCAAACTCCAGCCTTCTAAGTTCTGAGATTTCAACATTCTTAACTGGCAGAAATAAAGTCATTAAATTATATCCTTTTTCTTTTAGAGAATTTCTTTTAGTCAAAAACATTAAGATAGATTATAAAACAACTGATGAGAGAAGAACGGTTTCTCAAGCATTTAATGAATATTTTGAAAAGGGCGGATTTCCATTGGTTATAAAGAATGATGATTTAAGCCTTTCAAAACAATATTTTGAAGACATTTTGAATAAAGATATAATAAAAAGGTATAATCTAAAGAAAGTAAAGGAACTTAAGGATTTAATTTTATACTTATTTTCTAATGTTAGCAAGACCTATTCTTATTCAACATTAAAGCAAGTTTCCAGCATAAAAAGTTTAAGCATGATAAACAATTACATTGAATATCTAAAGAATGTTTTTGTTGCATCCACTATAAATAAATTTGACTATTCAATTAAGAAACAAAAAAATTCTTCATCTAAGTTTTATGTATTAGATAACAGTTTCTTAAAAACTGTGGCTTTCAATTTCTCAGAAAACGCAGGAAAAAGATTAGAGAATCTTGTTTTTATAGAATTGGTAAGGCAAGGGAATGAAGTTTATTATTATGCTAAAAAGAACGAATGCGACTTTATTATTAAGGAGGGACTTAAAATAACCAAAGCTATTCAGGTGTGTTTGATATTGGATAATGCAGTAACCAAAAAGAGAGAGGTTGATGGATTGATTGAAGCTCTGAAAGAATTTAAGTTAAAAGAAGGTTTAATTTTAACTCTTAACAAAGAAGAAGAACTTGTAGTAGAAAACAAAAAGATAATTATAAAACCTGTTTGGAAATGGCTCCTTGATTAAACCTTCCCAACAATCCTAATCCCATGCCCTTTAACAATTTCAATTAACTCAAATTCTTTTAATAAAAACATCAATTCCCAGCATTGCTGTTTATTGATGCTGAAATTTCTGCATATTTTCTCAAATAGATGCGGAAAAGAAATTATTTCTTTATGATGCTGTTTTCTGAGTTCTTCAAGCCTTTGAAATAATACTCCATATAAACCAATAACCTTATTCTGACTTTCCATTAAAAGCCTCCAGCTTATTCTCCTGTTCTTTTAGATATTCTTCATAAGCTTTCATTAATACAATAATCCATCTGGGAAGCTCAAAGCTTTCTTTTCTTATATCTTCAAAATTTGGAATTTTTGTTTGCATGATTGGTTAAATGAATTTATTTTTATATATCTCTTGTATAAATTTAGTACATGTTTTCATTTATATATGCCCGAGTGAAAAAAATCTTAAGATTTTTTCTATGTTTTTTCTTACTAGGGTATTTATAAACCCTGAATTTTGCCTTTAAATAAAATCAGAGAAAAAATTCAAGCAATTTTTCAAGCAAAAAATCAAGCAAAATTTTTCTCCGAAATCTTATAGCCTTAATTTATTCAAGATCCAAAAGAAGTTGTGCCTTAAATATCCCCAAGTTAATTTTTATGTACACTTTTATGTACCTTTGTATTTATAAAGGCAAATTTTAAAGTATTGCCCTCGTCCTTTATAATCCGAGCCATATTCCATTTTACATGGAAACTGAAGAGTATTTCATTTTGATGGTTGCAGGTTTTATTCTGATAACCTCTGTAATCTTACCAGTCTTAATTGAACTTAAACAAGATGCAATAAACACTTACCTAAAAACATACCCCTTTGTTTATAATTTCTTCAATAATGTTATTTTGAATCACATAACAATAATAATCTTCATTACTGTGACATCCTCCGTCCCCTAAAGGTTGCTCACTGCGGTTCGCAATCCACCTGATGGCGGAGGACGGCGTCCTTCTAACTGAAAAAATGATGCTGCTCTTGATTCTCAATATACTTCATTGCTCTTTCTAAATCACTTCCACATCCTTCACAAAAATATCCTTCACTCCAAAAATGCCCTTTAGGATATCTTTTTCTTAAATTCTCGCAGAGCCTAAAAATAATAAAAGAAGATAGTCCTTTTATTATCTGCATCATATATGCCTGAGACATTGTTCTCGGAATATCAGTTATCATATGAACATGCTCATTCATAACTTTCAGAATTATTATTTTTATTTTATGTTTCTTGCAAGCTTCTTCAATAGCAACCTTGCAGTCTACTTTCAACAAATCTTGTTTCATCATCTCATATCGGTATTTTGTTGTTATCTGTATAGATTGCAGATTATTTCCAACAGAATTTTCATAGTGTTTGTATTCTTTTATTATTTGTGTTTCCATTTTTTCTCCTTTTTGCATAGCTCTCGCTAAAGCAAAGATTTATTTATTGAAAGAAACTTTACATCCTGATTAGTTTGTAAAGTTTCAGTGAGCTGTTTAGCTCACTTTTTATAATCATAAGAGAAATAAATAACTACTGCAATTCATAGCTACATCTCAAATAGATTTCTGAATTAATCAATCGACAGGTTTATAAATATGAGGAGATTTTTACTTCTCTCTCTTTTCTCTCTCTTGCCCAAAGAGACAGCACCGAAGGAAAATGGGATAAATATACTGCTGTCAAATTAAATAGAATTCTATGAAAGGAGGTAAAAATAAAGATGGGCGAGCCGATTTCTCGACTCAACCCCAAAATAGAGTCTCGAATTAATCGAGACTTTATCGCGCTTTCTATCTCTCTTCTATTGTCAATAGCTATGCTATTGAAACCGATTGAACACAAAAAGAGAGGCAAAAAGCCCTATGATTACAGAATACTCTTGGTATTATGTATTTTACGGATTATGTTGAGGTTGAGTTATGAGGATTATGAAAGAATAATGAGGACTGATAAAAGGATATGCAATCCTCTTGGATTTGCAATTCTTCCTTCCAAAAGCACAATTCAACGAGCAATGAAACTCTTGAAATTTAGCTTGATAATGCAGTTTAACAAAAAACTAATTAGCTGCATTATCAAGAGAAGATTAAATATTATTATTGATTCAACAGGAATAAGATGTATTGGCAGAAGTGTTTGGTATTGCATAAGAATTAATAAAGAAATTGAGAAAAGAGATTGTGATAAAATTCATCTAGCTGTAGATTCTGATTTATTATTAATTCTAAATTTTAGAATTACTGATTGGAAAAGAAATGATTGCCCTTTCCTTAAGATATTGTTAAAGCCATTCAGACTTTTAGGGATAGTGTTTGCAGATAAGGGTTATCTATCAAGAAAAAATTTTAAGTTTGTTTGTGATAAAAAAGGATGTGCTTTTATTCCCTTTAAAAAAGGGAATACAAAAAAGTCAAAGGGAAGCCCTGCTTGGAAATTTGCATTTAACCTTTATAAAAAATGCAATTGGATTTACATGAATATTTACCATCAGAGATCAAAAATTGAAGCAGTAAATTCTGCTGTCAAGAAAAGATATGGAGATAGTTTCAAATGCAAAAGAAAAGCTATGCGGAGAAAAGAAGTTGCATTAAGGTTTATTGCTTACAATGTTTTTATTATGCTTTGCTATAACTATTCTGTAAAACATAATCTTCCTCTTTATGTAAGAGCTTAAATCTGCTGACGATAACTTATCTTTCTTAGTTGGAACTATAATTCTGATTTATAATTTTATCTGAATTTTTGGGGTTATTGATAAAATAAAAGAATTTCTTCGGACTACGGACAAGAAATTCTTTAGAATTAAGAGGCGAAAGCCGCTAAATTTTTAATTGAGATGTAGCCGCAATTCATCCGCCCCTTAAAAGGGTCGGATTTCTTGCGAAATTTTTAATATCTGAATTATTCATTTATATTGTTTACAATGAAGTGTCTATTAAAATTCAGAGAAAAAGAAAAATAGAGGCTGAAACAGCAGAAGAGTGGAGGCAAGTTCATAGATTCTTAAGGGCGGATTTGAATTCTTTTGATTACGATAAACTAAAAACATTATATAACCAATTCAAACATCCTAATTTCTCTTACATTTCTCTTTCAGAATATGAAAAAGAGATTGAAAATAAACTCTTTAGAATAGAAAAGCGATTGATAGTCTTAAGGCAAAAGCAAGAACTTGAGGAAATTAAAGCGGAAAAACAAGAAAATCAGGAAGAGATAGAAAAGCAAAGAGAAGAGATTCGTATTAATGAGCTTAAGTTAGAAGATAAAAGAGAGAAAATAATCAGTAGATTAAATATTGGTCATAAAGAAGTCTTTAGGAAGGAAAATCTGAACAAAGAAGAAATAGAAATTGCAAAACAAGAAGGTTATCATGCAATCAATGAGTATTGTGTCCTGGAAAACAAGCTTATTTCTGTTTTAGTCAAGCCTCCTTTAAATCACTCTCCAACTCATGCGTTTCTTGTTTGGTCTGTTGTAAGATTATTAAAAAAATTCCCAAAAATAGAAAGAATAATTGACTATGATACAAGAGAAGCAGATATAACTTTCAGAATAAAAAATAAAACCTATGCAATAGAGATTGAAAAGGGCTCTTTGCTTGGAAAACAAATGCAGTTAAGACAAAAAATTGAATCTTTAAATGATACTTACAGAGATAACTGGCTTATTCTTGTTTCAAATAAAAATTTAGCTAAGAAATACAGGGAATTTGGAAATGTTTCCACAAGAAAAGGCCTGAGAAAGAAGATTGAAAAATGGGTAAGAGCGGATGAAAGTAGCAAAAAATAAGTAAAAACAGACAAAAAACTTACACCCGCTTTTTTCAGGTGTCAAACATGTTTTATATTTGATAAAATGGCAAAATTGCCACCTGAAACGATGCTCTGTATATGTGTTATGCATAGACTATAATGTATAAGGCCAGGACATATGTTATGAGCTAGCATATAAATTTTAGAAGGAAATGCTTAAAAAGTTTATATTTCTATATTTTTTTATGAATGGGCAATTAATATATAGCGGAATAGCCTCAATAATTTTGGGTTTAATTATGATTATTTTTAATAAATGGGTTGCTAAATATATTCCTTCTAACAATATAAATTATTTTAGTTCTTCAAAAAAATCTGGAAGAAATGTAGCTCTATGGGAAACTACAGAAGAATTTTATGGAGGCAAAGGCAAAAAAATAATTCTTTGGTTGGGGGTTATAGTTCTTATTGCAGGAATTGTTATTTTGTTTTTTGGATTTTTTAGTTAATCTATTTTAAATAATCTCAGACAACAATTTAGCACCTGGATGAGATGAGAAAACTCTACAACAACAAGTTTTTAAATGATATAATCTAAGATATATTATGAAAAAATATATTTTTGGTATTTCTATATTACTAATATTAAGTATGTCTGTTTTTGTTAGTGCTGAAACATTTACAGAATCTGGTACTTATACTGTCAGTGATAGGTATTCTATTACTCATGATATCAAGGATATAAATTATATCTCTTTAAATGGATTTTATGGTTCTATACAAATAGAATCTTATGAAGGAAACCCTGTTGTTGATATTTCTGCAGGGGGAGTAGGTTATTATATTCGTGAAGGAGAATCAAAAAAACTAAGAGCAAACAAGGTTTCTATAGAATCTCTTATTGAAGTAAAAGTCAATTCTATTGATATTAACAATAAAAAAGCTTCTATTACAATAACCGAGATACCTTCCCATGAGATAATTTGTACTGATTCAGATGGAGGAATTGATTATTATACTTCTGGAGAAGTTTGTGTTACTGATGCATATTCTTGTAAACAAGATATTTGTTGGAATGATGGAAAAAATTTAACAGAACAATTCTGCAAATGGTCAGATATAGCAAATGCGGAAATTAAGGATATTAAAGTTTATGAGTGCCCTAATGGATGTCAAGATGGAGCCTGTCTTGAAAGACCATTAATAGAGCCCAACGAAACTAATAGAATAATTGAAGTTCCTAATGAAATAATTAATAATTATGATTGTAATGGATGTAAAGATAATGATAAATGTTATTTTTTTGGTTATAGAAAGGCTGGTAGCTATTGTGATGATAATTCTTCAGCTTTCATAACCCAAAAGACACCAAATTCTATATGCAATAATAACTTTGAATGCTCCTCAAATGTTTGCGTATCTAGTCAATGTGTTAGCGAAGGATTAATTCAAAGAATTCTTAATTGGTTTAGAAGATTATTTGGTGGAGAATGATTAATATAACCCTCTCTTAAGTTTTATTTAATCAAAGAAGTTCAAATTAAGCAAGTATGAGAGGAGATTTTTGAAGATTAATTCTATTTGGCTAACGGCTAATGGCTGAATAAACCTATTTCTTGTAAGACATAAATATATTTAAATGAATGATGATGTATAAAATAATGATACATATGTATATATTGTATCTATATCTACATATAATATAGAATTAACATGCAAATCTACACAAATAAAGAAACTGATAGAGAATTAGAAGAAATAAAGGAAAAGATTCATAATTTTAATGCTTCAGAAGAATTTAGAAAACTTATTAGAAATATTCATTCTAATGTTTGGGCTAAAGATTTAGAAAAATTAAGGATAAAACATATAGATATTTTAGAAAGAGAAAAACAAATTTGGGAAGAAAAAAAGTTAAATGAAGAAAAAATAAGAGAAGCTGAAATAAGAGAGCCCGAGAGGAAAAAAGTTGAGGAAGAAAAGAAAAGAATCGCTATGGAAAGACGTGAGGAAAAAGTTTCAAGGATGATTAATTTGTTACTATACCAGTTCAATATGGATGAAGAAACTGCGAGAGGGGTTGTAGAAGAATATCTTTTATTATCTGATTATGAACAAAAACAAATGGATTTGAGTGAATTTGCAGTCCGAAAAAAATTTAGATTAAGTGGAGAATTTTCAAATATAGTTCATAATGATAATGAGCTTTATCATGAATTTTCAAATAAGGGGTATAAATTTAAATGATTTAAACAAATAAAATGGTTCAAGACTTCAAAAACCTGCAGATATGGAAAGAATCTTTTGATTTTGGAATCGAAGTTTATAAAACCGTTATTCCAAAAATTCCTGAAAAAGATAGTTATGGTGGAATTAATTCTCAATTACAAAGAGCGGTTCTAAGTATTTCGAATAATATTAGTGAGGGGTGTGGTCGAAAAACAAATAGGGATTTTGCTAACTTCTTACATAATGCTATTGGAAGCTGTAAAGAAGTTGAGAATCTGCTTTTATTTGTAAATAAATTAGGTTATATTAGTGATGAGAAACATAAAGAATTAAATGATAAATTAGATTTACTTGGAAAGAAACTTATGAGTTTCTTAAAGATTATAGCAAGTAAAGGAGATTAAAATGGGTTCGAAAAAGTCCAAAATGACAGAAAGCATACTACAAACCACTAACAGTAATAATACTACCAACGACAAACAACAGACTACTTACAGTAGTCTTGGTTCGAATCCTGGCGGGGCTATATACCTTTTTGAGGAAAATCGAGGGACATTTTTTGTCCCAACCCTCAAAACAAGTTTATGCCTGCCAGTAATAGGCTTAATTAAAGAATTTTCAGGCTTTATCATTTTAAATTTAATTGGGATCCTCTAGCCATTTAGCTTTAAAAAGACCCCTATAACAGAGGATAGAATTAAAATATTAAGAGAAGACTTATTATAAAGTTCCAGAAAGATTTATAATATTGACATTCTTCAATGTATCATGGAAAAAGAACTTCAAATTTTAAAAGCACTTGGTGATGAGACAAGACTAAACATCGTGGAATTTTTATTAGATGGAGAAAAATGCGTTTGTGAAATCTTCCCCCATGTTAAAAGGACTCAATCTACAACATCAATTCAATTAGATGTATTAAGGAAAGCGGGAATTTTAGATTCGAGAAAAGAAGGAAAGAAGGTTTATTACTTTATTTCTGATAAAAAAGTTTGTGATATTTTCAAAGCATTAGGATTTTCTAAAGCCAGACTAAAGAATCAGACTTGCTGTTGTCAATAAACCCTAATTAAAATAACTCTTTTACATCATCAGATAATGTAATTCTATTAGTCATGCCGTCTTTTTGTATTTTGATAATTCCCTTGAATTCTAATTCTTTTATTGCTCTGTGAGTTTTTAATTTAGTCATATCAGGCATTCGAGTTATTTCTGATTGAGCTACCTTGCCTTTATTCTCAATGAGCATTTCTACAACTTTCCTTTCATCGGGTTTTAAAAATTTAAGAATTAATGGAGTATTTCCACTTTCTATCTTTCTTTTGAAATTATTATTGTTATCATGTTTCTTAATAAGTTTAAATAGAATCTCCATATTTTTCTCTAATTTATTCTCTAATCTTTTTGATATAAAATAATAAGAAATTGGAACTATTACAATTATCATTAATATCATGGATAACCATAAAACATAATTTGGAACCATTCTGGGGCACAGATGATTCTCCAAGGGATTTGAAAATGTTACAAGTCCGGGGATGGTAAATATTATAATTAAACCAACAATAATTGCAGATATTATTGAAATTATTAAGATGTTTCTTTTTTTATTTTTATCCATGATTATTTCATAAGTTTGTTATTTATAAATCTTTTTAATGGTTTCATATATTTGAAACTAATAAAAGGGGTTTCACAAAACATTTATAAAGGGTTTCATAAGTTTGAAACTTATGAAAAAGAGAAAAAGAATTTATCTTGCTTTCACAGTTGTGGCTATCCTAATGGTATTTTCAATTTTTATGTTTATGAATTATAAAAATAGCGGAGATGCTGTTAATAAGTCACAGGCGGAAAAAGTTACCATAAAGGCTTATTTAAACTTAGGAGGCTGTGGAGAAGAGGTAATTAATTTATTAGATGGCTTAGTTCAGGAGTACAAAGAACAAGTATCTGTAGAATATATAGATTTTGGCACAAGAGAAGGATATAACCGCATGATAAAAGATGGTTTGAATTGTCAGGGGCTGGTTATAAACGGCAAACAAACATACACCATCAAGGATAGTAACGGCAAGCAAAGAGAGGTAACATTTTCTCACCCAATAAATACGCAATACACAGCGGATGATTTAAAAATCGTGGTAAAATTATTATTGGGGGAAAATAAGGGGTAAGAAATTATGACAAAAATTATATCAATTCCATTATTTTTTGAATATGCACTTAAGGAGTTAATGAGAAGGAAAAGTCGGGCTATATTATCAATATTGGGTATCATGTTTTCCGTAGCGCTTCTTGTCGCAGTATTAGGGATATCACAGAGTGTGGAACAGAGTGCGCTCCAGCCGATGAAATCAGCCGGGGCAGATATGCTTGTGCAATTGCATGGTGAACCATGCGCTTTTGATACCGTAAAACTTCCATCTAATTTAAATGCCATGCAGGCAGAGGCTTTTAATAATTTAGGCGACAATGGCGAGGTTTCCGCAATAACGGGCGTGCTGGAGTTTTTGTCATTTAAAGACGGACATCCGACTATTATTACCGGCTTGAACCCGGATATTACCGGCATCGGTCCGATTAAACCAAACTATAACAAGGGCGAATGTTGCGAAATAATTGAGGGGAAGTATTTGCAAAACACTGATACATATACCGCCGTGGTAGATAAAGAATTCGCAGCATCCGAAGGTTTAAGGGTGGGATCAAAAATTGATATCGGCGGAAAAGATTTTGAAGTAGTAGGCATTATTAACACGGGACGAACCGCAAGAATAGCGGGAGCTCAAGTTTTCATACCAATTAAAACTGCCCAACAGATTGTGAATAAAGGCAATATATATACAACAGTATTTCTCAAATTATCAAGCCAAGCCGATCCACAGACCGTGGAGAAAAAAATAAAGTCCGCCGTAGGTGAAAATGTCACAATTACCACCAGCGCTGATTTTCTTGCGACTGTCGCTGGAATGTCAGCTATGACAAAAACCATGGCTACCGGCATATCGCTGATAGTTATTATCCTGGTAACATTATTTATTATTAAATCGTCTCTGGCGGCTGTTTACGAAAGAAAAAAGGAAATAGGCGTAATGAAAGCTGTTGGCTGGCGAGATAGGGACGTGGTAAAACTGATAACCATTGAAAATGTCAGCCAGTCACTAATCGGAGGCATTATCGGATGTTTTATGGGTTACATAATCACCTATCTATTTGTAATGAACTCTAACTTTGCCATCCCTGAGGCAATTACCTCCTATCCGGCTTGCTCAGCATCTACTCTGGCAACTGATTTAACGGTAACTGTCGTATTTTCTCCATATCTCATC